>Ga0123519_10008313_pt1 | contig 15865 bp, 13 predicted proteins | sample YelNatPaOPRAMG02_FD_87396 | JGI IMG/M metagenome (GOLD analysis project Ga0123519, IMG submission 87396) | Hot spring microbial communities from Yellowstone National Park - Yellowstone National Park OP-RAMG-02 (version 2) | ecosystem: Environmental > Aquatic > Thermal springs > Hot (42-90C) ...
AGTAGAGGAATTCAGCTATGTCCCAAGCTTTATCTCCTCCTTTGCTGGCTTGCTCCAAGTCCAGGGCGATGACGCCTTTGAATCCGAGTAGAAGGTTCTCGGGCTTGGCGTCGCCTAACGTCACATCGTAGGAGTGGGCGTGGGCCATGAAGGTCCCCGCCTCTTGGAAACTGTCCTCCTTTGGGCTGTTGGACTTCAAAGCCTTTCTCACAAGCTTGGAATAGTTTACTCCATCCAAGTATTCCTTAATCAACGTCTTCTCCTGGAGGTTTACGTGAAGGATCCGCTGGACCGGTAGGCCTCTATCGGACATGTAGCAGGTCATTCCATACTCGTTTGAAAGCCTCTCCCTGCCTGAAACCGAGAAATACCTGGCCCCTAGGGCTACGATGTTTAACGGAAACCATTTGAAGGCGTACCAGTCTGAGAACCTTTTCACTACGAACCTCTCATCATCGACAGTGGCTAGGTAGACCTCGTTTAAAGCCCCTCCCAAGGGCTTTAACGCCGCCTTCACGCCTCGTCTGAACCCTTCTAAGGCCTTTAAGGCTGGGCTTCGCTCTCCCATGCTTGTCAGCCCTAGAGCCGTCTTTAAGTAGAGGAATCGTCTAGGATCCTCGAAGCCCAACTTCTCCGGTGTGGTGAGGAGTCCCCGGGCCAGTTTGAAGGTAAGCTCCTTAGCCAGGGAGTCTAGGTTCACCCGCCCCGCTCGTCCGTGCATCAAATAGGTGTGGATCGCCCTCCGACTGCGCTCCAAGACATTAACGACCCGTTCTACGCTTCTCCTCGACAAAACCTTGTCAACGAAGTTGTCAGAGGGTTGTATGAGGCCGTTCTCCAACTTCACCGTTCCTTCGCTTTCCAGCTCCTTCAACGCTTGTTTGAATCCAGGCATGATTCGCTTCATGTTTTTCTCCTTCAACCCTCCGGTAAGAAGCATGGTGTAGCTGTACCGTAGAGGGGGATACACCATCATCCTCCGCTTCATCCGAGATATGGCCACGTACTCCGGCTTGAACATTAATCCTCGAGAGAGCTCACCATGCTCTAAGATCAGCTCCTCCATTTCTTCGAGGCAGATCCTTTTCTTCAAAGCCACCTCCATTCTCCAAAGATACGACTTGCCTTTCAAGCTGAGGTATGGGGGTATGAGGCGGCCAGCTAGGAACTCTCCTAGGCTTCCCGCCTTCACATCCATTTCGAACAACTCCTTGTCGGCGATCAGGCAGGAGCCTTCTCGGCCGTTGAGATCCCTAGAGTAGTATCTCACACCTTCACTATATTGGTCTAGGAGGATGAGAACGTTGTAGTCGCTGTCCTCTCTGGCGTATCCAGCCACCCTAGACCCGTATAGGCATAGGGCGGTTTCCTCTAACCCTCCAGTCAGAGCCTTGGAGGCCTCCAAAACCTTTTTTAACAGTTCAGGTTCGAATCCGCCGTTTTCGAGGCCCATGCGCTACACCGCCATGAAATAAGCTTAACGCTAGTAATGTTAAAGGTAATGGCGATGTTTAATTGTTTAACCATAGCTGAGGACTGGGGAATAACTTATTATAGTGAAAATGGGTTAATGGTGAATGAAGCGTCGTTAAGCTTCTGATTCGCCGTGGAGGTGTATGACGTGGAGAGGGTGAGCTCTGGGATAAAGGGGTTGGATGAGCTTTTAAGCGGTGGTTTTCCGAAGGGGAAATGTGTGTTGGTGGTTGGTGGACCCGGCTCCGGGAAAACCATATTCGCCATGCAGTTTTTGAAAAGTGGGGCTGAAATGGATGAGGCCGGTCTTTACATCACGTTGGATGAAACGCCGGATCAAATCAAGGAGGAGATGTCTTCACTGGGATGGGATCTAGAGGGGCTTGAAAGATCCGGTAAGCTTTTCCTCCTCGACGCCACCCAGTTGAGGAGGGTGAAGGGATCTCCTCCCGGGTCTTACGTTAAAACTTCCAGCCAGGCTTTCGCCACCCGCCTTCCCGAGTTAACCCTTCAATCCCTGATAGAGACTGCTGTGAAGCTGGTGGAGGAAGAGGGCATTCAAAGGGTCGCCATCGACCCCATCACAGCCCTCACCATACGGTACGGAGAAACCTTAAGGAGAAGAAGGGCTGTGTTAAGGCTTTTCGACGCCCTTTCAAACACTGGGTGCACTTCCATCATCACATCGGAGCTCAGGTCAAGCCTGTTAGAGAGACGGTTTCAGGTGGAAGAGTTTCTTTCTCAAGGCGTGATCATACTGCACACCATTCTTCACGGAGGGGATGTGGTGAAGGCGATTCAAATCGAGAAGATGAGGGGAATCAAACATGACACTCAGCTGAGACCGTACATCATCACCGAAAGCGGGATAGAGGTTTACCCGAAGGACAAGGTTTTCTAGGTCATTTAGCCCTACACTACTAAGCGGATCGTTTCTCCGTTAGGAAAACGACTCCCTTTTTACGAACCTCGAACACAACCCATCGGGCGGAGTGGCCTCGACCCCTCACCTTTTTAACCCTCATCATCCTCACTCTTTCCTTCTCGGTTTCCTCCATTCGAAGCTCTAGAACGCAGTCTACTGTTTCATCGATCCGGGAGAGAATGGTGGGCTGTATGTCAGAGCCTACAGTGAAACAGAATCTTCCTCCAACCCCTTTAACCTTCGCCCCTGTAGCGTGGACGAAGGACACCACTTGATCAGGTTTTAAAGCGGTAACCACGGTGCTTAGTGAATCATAGTAGACGTCCGTTTCCTTCCCCAACTCCTCTAGGCAAGCTGAGATTTCAACTCCAAGCCTCGTAACATCGTTAGGTGAGTCGACGTGATGGCGCTCTAGGAATTCCCTTCCAGCTACCCCTGAATAGCAGTCAACGAAGCAGAGTGATCCCTTTTTCTCATATTCCTCCACGTCTAATCCTAAACCTGCCAGCTGATCCCTGACCTTGCTGGGGAAATCGATGTTGGTGATGTAAACGCATTTTCTACCGTTCTTCAAGCTTTGCTGGACAAGGCCGTTGATGAGGACGCTTTTCCCGGAGGCTGGGGGGCCGGTGACCATCACAGTAGCCTCGTAAGGCAACCCTCCATCCACCAGCTTGTCGATGTAGGTAAAAGGTTTCTCAACGAACATCCTCCGCTTCCTAACGAGGATCACCGCGAAGGAGGCAACGGCGAGGGAGAGGAGGCCTGCGAACGCGATGGAGAGGTATAGGCTTTCCACCCTTACCGCCACCCTCATCCTGCCCTTCACTTCCAGATCCGCTGACCCCACCCCGCCGGCGAACGCAACCGTAGCCCGGTACCTGCCTCCGGGAACCCTGTGGAACACGTATGTTCCATTCCAGCCGGTTCTCCCTTGGAAAACCACTCCCCCCTCGCCTTGAAGCTTCACCGACGCATTGGGTAAAGGTAGAAAGTAGAGGAGGGCTTTTACTTCAACCCTGTACAAGGGGAATTGAACGTCCAGGACGCCCCCTCCCTCGGAAACCTCAAAGGGATGGCTAAGGGTTCGATTCCAACATCTGACAGAGACGTTGTAACTTCCCACGATGTTGGAGGGTGGTAGGAGAAGGCCTGCGAGGCCTGAGGCGTTGGCCTGGCCGCTGAAGCTGAGGCCTGTGCCCAGGTTGGCGACGGTATAGTTGGCCCAGGCTATGGGAGCTTTCTCGTCGTCTAGAAAGCGTAGGGTGATGGGGTAGAAAGTCGTCACCCAGTATGTGTCCTCCGACCAAAAAATGTTCCCCGACTGGTCGCTGACGTTCACAGAAGCCCGGTATACGCCTTCCTTCAAGGTTTTATTCAGCTCATAGGTCGCGGTGTACATGGCTGCCCCGACTTTTTTCAGCTTCATAGCTGTGTAGGAGGTTTCCAGCCCTCCAGTGGCGTTGAGCAGAGTTAGGGATGCGCCCCTTAAGTCTTGAACCCCGAAGGGGCTTGTTACGTTGGCGATGAAGGAAACGTTCATCAAGCCGATTGTGGCGTTCAGAGAGAAAAAGTTCTTTAAGGGGCTTCCACCGTTGGAGGCGGAGACGCGAACGCTAACGTGGTCGAGGCAAGGCAATATGACCTGCGTAGGGTTCTCCGCCGTGTTCCATACGAGGATCCCAGTAACCTCAGCTCTGTCGGGAATGAATAAGGCTCCAAACTGGATTGTTGAACCATCGGCGAAAGTGTGCTCGACGCCTGATTGACCGAACGTATACTCAGCGACTTTCGTCGTTAACCCTACGTTTCCCTCAACCCTCGCCACCGCAACTTTTCCACCCGTGGCGTTTACCTCGTATAAAGTGAAGAGTAGCCTACCAGTGGAAGGGTAGTTCGCCTTCAACCATCCCTTAAATATGACCGTTCCTGAAACTTTTAGGCTTCGGCCAAGTGACGGATATAGGGTGAAGAGAACCTCTTCAGAAGCGTTAGCTGAGTACACGTCTCCGCGGGGAGGCAGCGTGGTTAAAACCCGGTTTTCAAAGGCTGGAAGCGACTCGTCGTAACGGGCGTATAGGATAACCTTCCCGACTCCGCCGGAGGATGGGGATGGCGTTGGGTCCCCACGCGCTTGGACGTGGATCCAAGCTACGTAAACTGTTAAGAGCAAGACGGTTAACATTACGGGTTTAAGGCGCATGGGGGCCCCTCACCAGTCGTATACATTAAATGTTCGTCAAAAAGTTAATGCTCCTCGGGGTTTTTAAATGGTTTTATCAGGAAGGCTGCAAAGAAAAACCCGTAATCTACAAGGCTTTACCGAGTCCTCCGTTAAACTATGGTTCGTAGCTGTTTTTAGTAGGAAACGCTTGGCAAGCGGCTTTAGCTGTGAAAAGGGGACCTGAAGTGGCGGAAGGTTACCTACCGACGCCACGTTACAACCTTAAATAGGAAAACTGTGAGAGGCTATTCGACGGTGCGCTAGGCGGTAGGGATGTTGAGCCCAGCCTTGAAGCGGAAGAATGTAGCTTCATTCGTCCTCCTCGCTTTGGCTTCAACCTGCATTTGGCTCACGTTAACGGTTAAGGCTGGGCCTGAGGAATGGGTAGCCACCTCTCCAATGAGGGTTGAGATGAAGTCCACCGCGGATTGGGCGAGGATCATGTTCGATGACGCGAATGGAACTAACACAAATGGGCTGAGGTTGGTCTCTGTGCTGGGATACGGCTGGGTTATGGGAAACGATGAGGACGATGTTATCGATGTAGGGGTGGACTTAACATGGTACGACATCCTCTACGAGGGGGAGGCTGTTTCGAAAACAGGGGACATCGTGGCCTTCTTCAAGGGAAACGATGACTTCGACTATACTGAAATGTACGCCGATGTCGTGTTAGAGGTAGATGCCGCTGCGCAACAAGTGTACATATATTTGATGATCGCCGGCAAAGGAGTTACCACCTTCCAACTGGTGAACTTGAAGACAGGCCTCACCATCTGGAGGGAAACGGTATCTGGAGACGGTAGGACAATGCACATTAAACGTTATATTCCAACCCAAAATTTCCTAAGGTCCCCAACGGTGGGATCGGCCACCGTGGTGTCCATGATGGTGGTTTCAGCTCTCATCTTGTTGGGGTTAAACCTCCCTAGGGTTAAAGGCAGGACTTGGAAAGGGGTTCGGGAACTAAGAGGAGCTAGGAGAAAGAAAAAGCGGTGAATAGGAGGGGTTGGCGGTGGAGCGGCCTAGCCGGGTATGGCTCGCCTTGGCCGCGTTGGCGGGGTTAAACCTCTCAGCGGCGGCGCCGAGGCTTCTTCCAGGAATCCCCATGGCCGTGGACTCCACCAGCCACCTTTACAAGCTACTGTTCATGTACGATAACCTTCTAACCCATGGTTACATTCCCTCTTGGAGCCCGGAGTGGTATGGGGGAATATACTTGTTTAAGCTATACCCGCCTCTGGGCTATCAGGTAGCTTTGGCGGTTGCCCTCACTGGACTGGGGCCCATCGCCGCCTACAAGGTGGTGGAAGCCGCATTCTACGCGCTTACCCCATGGACGGTCTACCTCCTATCCCGGGAGTTGTCGTCGAGCAGGCGGGAGGCGTTGATCGCCGCGTTGCTTTTCTCCCTTAACCCCTCCATTGTGGAAAACCTCCTTTTCTACGACAGGTATCCTAACATTTTATCCCTGCCCATTCAATGCCTGTTACTGGCCCTGCTGGCCAGGTCATTGAAACGTAAAAGTGCGCATGGAGTCACATTCTTCTCCAGCCTTCTGCTGGCCTCGTTGACACTTATACATCACCTCTCAGCCGTATACACCTTCCTCACCTTGGCGGTGCTGGTAGTCTCACAGCTGGGGAGGGGTGGGTGGAAGCTCTGTAAAACAGTGTTAGCGGCCTCAGCGGTTTCCATACTGATCTCAACGTTCTGGGTTGGGCCATTCATATCGACCTTAAGCCAGTTGACGGCCAACCCCTTCTATAATCGAAACGTCATGGAGAGCTCTCATATGAAGCTGACCTACTTCGCCACCCACATGGCCACATACTCCTTCGGGGTCGCGTCCTTCACCTTGGCCATGGCCTCCCTTTACCCAACCGCTGGAGGTAGGCGGGTTGAACGAAGGTTAACCGCCTTCTTCTACGCGTCATTGATGACGGGACTGGGTTTGTTTGAGGTTTCCTGGATCAGGGGAATTAGCCTCCTACGCGTCGTCGCCCAGCTACTGGTCGCCTCAGGATTCCTGTCGATCCTATACGTGGCGTTTAGGATGCGGCGTGGTTTAGAGGATTTTTTCCCTAGGCTGTGGTTTCTCCTATTCCTCTGGTTCAGCCTAGGAGGCTACGGCGTTCCCTTCTCAACGGTGAAAGCCATACCCTACGTGGAGGTGAAGCCCCTTCAAACCCTCTGGATGAGCTTGGATGTGCAACGTTTCTGGCTTTTCATGGCGATTCCGACGAGCTTAATAGCCTCCAAGCCCCTCGACCAGCTCATTCAAGGTTTGAAGGTTAAGAAGCGGGGGAGGGTGAAGTTCCACGTTAGGAAAGCCTTGGCCATGCTGCTCCTCGCGGTGGTCGCCGTGGGTGGTGGTTTAAAAGCCTACTACTCGCTTACCCAGCCGATAAACAAGTATCTCCCCGAATCCTACACCACCGTTAACGTCCAGATCCCCCAAGCCATCGTAGAGTACTTTAAATCCCAGCTTGGGGATGGGCGGATCCTAGCCGTGAAATGTCCCTTCTGGATCTACCTTCTCCCCAGATATGTGGGGAAGCAGTTGGTGGATGGATGGTATCCTCAGGGGAAGTTGCTGCCGAGGATCTTGGAGGTTAACGACTATCGGATCAACGATTTAGAAGCCAGCGAGGACGAGGATAGAATCCCCATCTGGAGGGCTTTAATCAACGACTCCGATAAGTTGGCGATAAACTGGGTGATGATAGGGGATTCAAACAGGTCTTTTCAAAGGATGTTGATGGAGGGATCCGGGTTCACCGCTGACATCGTCGTCAAACACAGCCAGGGTGAGATTACCATATACCGCTCCAATGTTCCCCATCCCATGGTTGAAACAAACCCCCCGGTCCCTGCGTCCATCAAACACCTCGCCCCCGACGTCATCTACGTTCAACTCAACCACGCTGGAATTGGTGACCCATATATAGTTAAGGTTAAAGAATCGTACATCCCTGAGTGGGAGGCGTTTTACCAAAACCGGAGGCTGCTCGTCACAGGCGACGGCGACGGCTTCATCGTCGTGGAGGTGGATCCACAGGTGGACTTCTTCACGTTAAAGCAGCGGAGGGAGGGTTTAACCCCTCTACACTATCTCAGCGTCGCCGTCCTCGCCGCGGCCACCGCGGTTTACGTAGCGGTGTCTAAGAGGAGGGGGAAATGGACACCTTAAACAAGTTTGATGAATCCACAATCCTCAGGTTATCCTTCATCTTCACAGGGTCCTTCCTCTTATACGCTGGATTTCAAGACTGGATTAAAGGAGATCCGCAAACCCATCCCTGGGTTCTCACCCTCATCTTGGCCACTTACCTTCTAGCGTTTGCCCTGTTCATTTTGGCGTTGACGTCGGGTGAAACCCCCTTTAAGGTCAAGCACATCATACTGCCAGCGCTCATATTCATCGTCGTATTCAACTCCTATGTAACATCGGAAATCTTCTATAAAGGGGTCTACCGAACAGACGCCATAGCCCTCACCCACTACGCCGCCTTAAGATTCATGGAGTCAAGGGTTAACCCTTACACCCTAGACTTGCAGGAAGCGTTGATCAGGTTTCCCGTCGAACCTCAATACATAACGTTCACGGAAACCGGGGACCTGATCACCACCCTCAACTACCCCTCTCTTCACTTCCTCATATATGTTCCCTTCATCGCCCTCGGCCTAAACGACATGCGATGGGTCACCGTGCTCTTCGAAGCCTTAACGTTCACCCTCCTATACTGGAGAACGCCGAGGACGTTGAGACCCCTGGCGTTGATTCCCTTATTCGCCAGCGTAGACCTCGTCATAGACTTCACGGCGGGCTGCGTCACCGACTATCTATGGGTACTGCCCCTCACCGCTACCGTACTCTTCATAGACAACTTACCCATATCCGCCATCTCCTTCGGACTAGCATGCGCCGTCAAACAGGAGCCCTGGCTCCTCGCCCCCTTCCTCCTAACCTGGATGTGGATGGAGTCGCTGGGCGATTGGAAGAGGAAACTTCTCCGCACCGGGGCCTATGGGGGCTTGGCCCTCGCATCCTTTCTCTTGCCCAACTGGAGATTCATCGTTGAAGACCCCGCCGCATGGTGGAATGGAGTTTTCAGCCCGGTATTCGGGGGTCTCATCGTGCAAAGTCAAGGCGTCTCCATGCTCACCCAGATGGGTTACGTTCCCCTTGGGAAAGGATTCTACCTCGTCGTCACCCTGTCCGTGTACATTCTCCTCGCCGTGAACTACACGGTTTACTACGACAAGTTAAAGTACACGTTCTGGATATACCCGGCGGTGACTTTATGGTTCTCCTACCGGGGACTACAGAGCTACTTCATACACTTGATTCCTGTGGTCACGGCGGCCGCTGTGGCCTGGTATCGCCGTCAAGCCGTCGAAGGAGGGGTTTAAATGACGGTTGCGCGTAGGTTAACGGCGCCTCTGTCCATTTTAACGGTGATCCTGATCTCGACAGTGGCCTATCAAGCCTACTATGGGATGGGGGAACGCCCCCCTATCCTGTTGAACACGAAGTTTAAGCTTTTCACCAAGGATCCTTACACCGATGGATTAAAACCCTATTTATGGGACGTAGTATATTATAAGGGGCCTAACGACACCGCGTTCACTCGACCTGACGTGGTGGGAGACGTGGCCTGCCTTGGATTACACGTGTATCAGGATGGGGTTAACGACACCTATGATTGGGCGACGATCCATGTGAAACAGGAGTTAAGGGGCTCGGCGGTGGAGAGGATGCTTCAGGGCAAGCTTCACGTCTGGGTCTACCCAACCTTTTCCTATAAATACTACGAGGAGACCGGTGATCCCCGGAACGTTTTCGGCTTGGAGATCAACGACGGCCGTCACATCCTTTGGTATGTGTTTTCAGACGTGAATCAAGGCGTTTACCAGGTGAAGAATCACCGGATCGTCGTGGTGGAAACCCCTTTAAATCAATGGTCTCATAAGGAAATCGACGTAGGCGCCGAGTACCGCGAAGCAGGCTGGGAGCCTCCGAAAGACCTGTCCCTCATCTTAATCCTAGGGGCTACGAAACACGACCCCGGGTGGAGGGCAGGGTATTTTAAGGAGATCTCGGTAACCGAGGGTGAGGTCCAGGTGAGTGAGCCTTGAACCATAAGGTTTACGGCTACCTATTTACGACGTTATCCGTCATCTTCGGGTTGATAGCGGTTGCATCCCTGCTGGTCGGGGCCATCGAAGCCGCCCCACCATACGTGGTGGGGGAAAACCTGATTCTCGTTGAGATTCAACTGTTGCCAGGACTCTACGTTAAACCCATGACCCTGTTCACCTACACCTTCTTCCTCGCCTTCGCCTTCGGCCTATACACGCCCAACACGTTGAGGAGGGCGAGAAGCCTCAGCCCTGAAGCTCGACGCGGCGTATACGTTTTCGCGTGGTTTCTCGCCATGGCTAGCGGGTTTGAAATCCTCTACCATGTGGTTGTATGGTCCGCTGCCCTCGCCTACCAGGGACTGCAAAACCCGGACATCATCGTCAACCCTTGGCCCCAGTACCGACTTCCTATCAACGTGGTTTTCTCAGCCAAACTGGTGGTGATGATGTTCTTCGCCTCCATATTTGTCATTGACTACTTGAAAAGGCTGGAGGAGAAATCGAAGGTCAGGAGCCAAGCTGAGGAAGATCTAGTTTAGTTTAACGTGGCCCCCGCTAGTTTCAGCTTCCTTGAGGGCCCGGGTGGTGAAGGCTTTTTCAACGGTGAGGGTGGAAACCAAGTAGATGAGAATCCAGACGACGAATAACACCTCCCCGACGGTTTCATGAAACACCCTGAGGTCGATGTTAGAGTACACTACCGCCAATGTGATGAGGAATATGCGGATCACGTTAACCATGAATGTTCCAGCGGCTCCCACCATTAGATATATGAGTTTACGCCTTTTAGGGGCTTCCATTTTAACCATCAGGATCGCCACCACTAGGCTGTAGATTAACATGCTGAGGACCCCGGCGCAAGGCCAGTTAATCTCCAACACCACCATCCCCTTCAACCCATTTAAGAACAGGCGGTTTCCATCCACGTACACCCACGGTGGCTTAACGGCCTTTAAAGGATCCTCAACCACGGTGACCCCTGAGACCCATAGTAGAGAAACCACGGCTTTAACGATGAAGGGAACCAGCCCCGCTAGGGCGCCGAGGGATTCGTATGGGAACAACGCGTCTAGGAGCAGGATGAGGGCTGAGCCAGCGCAGTATACGATAGGGGTGACCGTCTTCTTCACCGCGCTCCAGCCGTGCAACGCCGCCACGTAAGCCGCTAGGTAAGCGGCGAAGGCCACGTACTCCCAAAGCCAAGTCCAGCTTAACAAACCCTCCTTTGAGATCCCTAAACTCTTTCCCAGGTTGGAGATGGCTTCCTGCAATTGGAACATGTACACGGCTCCGTAGTAGGTGGATAAACCCGCCAACGCGGAGAACCATAAAAACATCCTGCGTTTAGATAGATGTCTAAGCTTTAACTCCTCTCTGGAATCATACCATTCGATGAGCAAGAAGAGGATGGCGAAGAGTAATCCACCCCGCCCCTCATTCCATCCTAATATGAAGGATTTCTCATCGATGAGCAGCAGAGCTAGGATGGGCGAAAGGGATATCAACAATACCAGCTCGTCCCTTCGTCTGCTGAGCACTCCCCTTATGAAGGACATCGTTAAACCAACCTTTCCTAGAGAAAAAGGGGTGAAACATGATTTAAGGTTTAACCGAAGACTTACTTTACGATCCATTTCATAAATAATTTTCATCGGTGAGATTTCAGTTGACAGGTTAGTTAATTGCCTGGGTTTTCGGTGTTGCGATGTACAGTTTCAAGGTTGGCGTGGATAGGGGTGGGGGTGCCTCTGGGATGAAGCGTTTCCTTTACTGAGAAGAACAGCCTCGTCTCCCCCATGGTTTTAACCTTTAACTCCTTCACCTCCACTACGACTGGAAAGTTGTTTACCACGTCCCCTACGACAAGGCAGTGCCTGGGAGGTAAGGCCTTCACCATCCTTTTTACGCTTTCCCCATCTATCTTCGTCGATTTCGAAACTGTTTCCACATCCCTTTCGTTTAGAAAGTTGAATATGAACAGGTTGTCAGCTTGACGGTATATGTTTTCTCGGATGGTGTCAGGTTGGTTCGTGATGAACGTGGTGAAGAGGCCAAGATGCCTCATCCTAGTGACGACGTCGTCCCAGTATGTTTCCCTTAAATACAAGTGGGCTTCCTCTGCGAATAGGAACACCGCCGGCAACCTCTTGGTGTACAGTAAGTCCTTCAGCTTGCTGAGAACCAACTCGACGATGATCCTGCGGTTTACTGAGTTTTGATCCTTCAGGTCGATGACGATGGCTCCTCCTTTTTCTAGGAAAGGAGACAGTTGGACGAAGTCCACGCCCCCTTCATCGTCGAAAACCTTGGAGTTAATGAGGGTAGCGCATCGGGACTCCAAAGCCTCCCGAATGGTTTCATGGCAACGCCAAGATTTCACCGCTTCGTTAAGGGATTCAAGGCTTAGCTTCCCATCCTGTTTGAGGCGTTGCCATATTTGGATGAAGGTTCTTATCGAGTTCCATGGAAGGTCTAGGGCGTATGCGAGAACGTTTAGGACTGAGTCAAGGCTGAGGGATGACAGTTGAAACTTAAAGTTTACCCCAGGTTTCAACGCTTTAATTCGACTGTGATACCTGTTCCTAGAGCCGTCGAGGTTCACGCCTAGGTTAACATATTCGCCGTTGATGTCCAACACCATGCACGGTGCTCCATGGTCCAGTAATCCCAATAACAACGCCTTGGAAAGGTGGGATTTACCGGTTCCCTTCCTACCCGTGATGATGTTCAGCTTTCCATCCAAGTTTCTTACATCCACGTATAGGTTGGAGTCGCAAGCCACTCCCAGTTTGAGGCTCATACCAGACCCCCCGGAGCCCATCAACCGCTGTAATGGAAGTCTCTCCACCTTGGAATTGGTTCGGGAGGGTAGGAAAGATCCCCAGGGATTGTACTCAAGGCTTAGGCTTGACCCCACTCCCCTGACCTTGCACATTAAAAGCTTAGCGTCCTTAACGAAGGCGATTTGATCCGAAACCCCCATTGGATCTACGTCACTTCCCTCCAAGGCTCCGTTGAGGATTTCGCCGCGAAGTAGGTCTTCGAAGACCCCTTGGACATTGGCGTATTGGACGTCGAAGACTTGCACGATGAGCTGTCTCCCCCCTCGGTCAGTAATGGTGAGGTATTCGCCAACGTTAACCTCTTCGCCGGGCATAGCGATTAGCCTAACGTTGTCTCCTTCCTTAGTATAGATCTTCATCAAGCTCGGCCTCTTCCAGTAAGGGGAGGTTACGTGAACGGTCCGAAGAGAATCTTCCTCACCTCAACCTCCCCCTTTACCTCGATGTTGAACTTAACGGCCATGTAACTTCTCATCCCCAGAATTTCGTTGGGAGTGAAGGAGGAGAGGATGTGGGCCAGCCTCAAGGTTTCAGGGTATCCGTGGTCATGGAGGTCGTTGCCGGCGAGGAGCTCGATGGCTCGTAAGTCCTCTTCCACGCTTCCACAGGAGCTGATGTCCAATCTGAACGTTAAGCCGTCGCGGGTCATCTTAGCTACATAGACCCGGCCGAGAAGGTGGATAGGGTGTGTTGGAAACCTTTTGCGCATGAAATCGTCCAAGCATAGGGCGGAGACTTCCTCCTCGCGGATTAGCTGCGTAATCTTCCCTCCGTCAGCTAGGACCTGAGTGTCCTTAGAGACCCCGATCACCGTGTTCCGATTGGCCGCCGCGACTCGCAGGATCTCCTTTAAAACCCTTACAGGGTTGTCAGGCGTCCCCGCTGTCAGTGAACCGTCGAAAAGGATGAGAGAATCCGTGAACACTTCAACCACCGCCTTCTGCAGGGCCCTCTCCACATGGTTTCTCATGATGGATATGGCCCTAGCGTTAAAGGAGGGTTCACCGTCCTCCCAAAGCTCATCCTCTGAAGCGTGTTCATCCAATTCTAACAGGGTGATGAGTGGTCCATAACGGTAGAACCGATATTTTCCACCGTTCTTCCATACCAAGCATCCTCTGAAAGCCGTTAACACGCCACCTTCCACAGGACCTAGCTTAGCGGTGGAAACATCTACAGCCGCCACTTTAACAGGCTTCGAGAGGGGATTGATCTTTAACCTGCGAATCGACATGGCCTCCACGAGGCGCATTGCGCTTCCAAGGTTTAACTCACCGTTATGGCTGAGGGCCCGCCAGCTGCTTATAACAGTGTCTGAAACGGGGTTGACGCTTCGAATCCTGTTGAGGCTGCTTTGAAGGTGCGTTCTCTCCAGTTCGAGTCTCTGGGACAGTAAACTACTTATCTCACTTTCGTCAAATATGTTTTGGGTGCGGTGGTCTTGCATTTTTACGTCACCCCTAAACGTGGGATTACGCTCCCACAACCGCCGCACCTTTCGGATGGCGGTAGCGCAGGCCTTACCCCTCCTTTAAGCCGGGTTCAGGGCTTTTAACCCCCTTGAGGACATCTTCCATCCACTTCACCCCTTTCGCCGTCGCCTTATATTCTCCCTTCGAAACCCTTTCCACCAAGTTTGTCTTCGCCATATACGCGAGAGTGTTTCGAATGGTTTTAGGCGCCTTGTCGGAGTGTCGGATGATTTCATCCAAGGTTAATGTTTCTTTTCCCCTTAACCCCATTTTGCCAGCGATGTGAGAGGCCAGAAGCATCGCCCCGATGAGGTGATCTGTGGAGTCCGGTTGCCGAAGGAAGATAAACCCTCCATCCTCGGTGATCTTAACGTATTCTGTCAGGGCTTCGATTAAAGCTGGGAGGTCAGGCGTATAAAGAAGCTTCGAGACGTAGCGAAAGGCTGGATAGGCTTTAGTGAGGAAGTTAAAGAGAAACTTGACAGCATCTTCCACAGAGCCTTCAAAGGTTTGGACGAGACCTTTCGCCTCTAACGTAAGCTTTACCTTATTCGACACCTCCATCAGGGTTTCACCTCTTCTTTACCTGGGCCACTACTTCATCTAGGAACCGTTGAACCCCGTAGGTGGTGGCCCGATATTCGCCTTTACCAACTCTTTCAGCCAAGCCTTCAGCGCACATTTCAGAAAGCCCGCCCGCCACAGTGCCAGCCGTCTTCTTGGTGGCTGAGAGTATGTCGTTGATGAATAGGGTGTCGCGGTCCATTCTGCCTAGATAGAATCCGAACCTCGACTTCGCTAGGTGTAGGAGTATGAGGTCCCTGTCCGAGAGCTTAGAGGTGTCTGAGATTATGACAACGCCCTCCGGCGTAGCGGTGAACACGCCTTCGCAGCTGGATAGGAACCTCTCAACATCTAGGTCTAGGGAGATTCTGGATATCAACTCGATTTTAGGATATATGGACGATACGAACTTTATCACCTCCCGAATGACGTAGTCCACGTCGCCCACAATCTTCTTCTCCACTCCTTGGCATCGAACCAGCACCTCCAATCTTCCTTCAACCGCTTCCTCCTCACCTTCCAATTAGCCTACACCCTTCAACTTCCTTATCAGCTCCTCGACCCATCTTTTCCCAGCGGCCGTAAGCTTGTATGCGTCACCCTCCTTGTAGGCGAACCCTTCCCGTTTCAGTTCGCTGATCCTGCTGGCGAAGCCTGCGGAAAGGAAACCGCTGAGGCTGAGGTACCTTCCCAAGTCCCTGGGCCTTAAACCACGGCTGGACGTGTAGAGAAGTAAACCTACCGCTTCTCTGTCGGTGATTCGGTCTCGGGGGACGGTGATGACGGGGCCGTCGGCGGTGGTTTCCACTATGCCCTTTAAGGATTCTTCGATTTCGGTTTCGCTGAGCTGTCTGGACACGACGTCGTCTATGACGTCCAACCACTCCGGGAAGTTTTGGAGGTTGGCGACGATTTCGTCGAAGGATTCTCCCTCTATTTCCACGTTTCCGTATGGCCGATGCAGCGTAAGCTTCACCTTCATGGTTGTGCTCACTGTATGTTGTGTAGGAATCGCTACTTAAACTTTTCGTATAAAGTATACGTAACGTGTGGAATTAACTAAAGACCAGGGGTTGTCAGCTTAACATCAATCCTTTATAAACCCCATGTAAATCGAAGCCCTAAAGTTGACGATCCCGCGTTTTGCTTATGGGAACTTTGTTAAGTTGCCCCTTGGAAAGCATCAGGCCGTTGGAAAGTGGAGTAGGCTTCTAAA
>Ga0123519_10008319_pt1 | contig 15858 bp, 14 predicted proteins | sample YelNatPaOPRAMG02_FD_87396 | JGI IMG/M metagenome (GOLD analysis project Ga0123519, IMG submission 87396) | Hot spring microbial communities from Yellowstone National Park - Yellowstone National Park OP-RAMG-02 (version 2) | ecosystem: Environmental > Aquatic > Thermal springs > Hot (42-90C) ...
CTCTGGAACCTCGCCAAATACACCTATGACAAAAACATGGATTACGCCGACCCTCAGCGAGGTATTGACTGGCGCAGATGGCTGTGGATTATCCCCGAAGGTACGTGTATCCTGCCGAACGGCATGTGGTACCGAATCGGCGACCTGAGTAACGGTGCCAATCAAGGGCCCGCCATGCACGCTCTGGAAGCCTGCGCTGGTGTGGACGATACAAACCCACGACATGTGCGCATCCTGCCCCGTGCGCCGTCGCCGCTGACCGGCATCGAGGTCGACAACTTCCCCGTGCTCGTTCCTGCCGAGAAGGGGTTACGGGTTGCTCGCCTGCGCTACTCGTGGCGAAAAGGAGGAACATTTACCCTGTCTTGCGACAGACCGATACCCCTTCTGTCGGTGCGGTTGGGTCCCTTCGCCAGCGAGGAGGAAGCCAGACAATGGTTGCAGACGATCACTCCACCCGCCGGAGCAAAAACCCGGCTGCAAACCTCCGGGCACGTGGACGGCAAGCCCGCATGGTGGGTGTGGATCGAAGAGATGCGCGTAGTAAGCCAGATTCAGTGGTCACCTGCCCAGCGCACCAAAACCAGATAGAAAACCACCATGCCTATAATCAGACTCACCAGCTGATAGTTCGCGTCCATCTCGGTGATTGTGAAAAAAGAGCGGCTGGGGATGGCGGTCTCCTCAAAGTTTGCCACCACTGCAGTAAAGAAGTTGTTCGCCACATGCGCCCCCAATGCCAGCTCCAGCGTGCCAGAGCGCAGGGTGATGATTGCCCAGAAGAACCCTGCCAGGAAATACAGAAGCATCACCTTGACGAAGCCTGCGGTGGTCTCAGGATTTGTCGCATGGGGCAGCGCGAAGAGCAACCCGTTCAAAATAGATAGCACAACGGGATGCCGCAAGAGCAAACCCGTTGCCTGCAGCAGGTAGCCGCGATAGATAAGCTCCTCCGTGCCCGCCTGAATCGGTATCAACAGCGCTGCGACCACGAAAAACGGCAAAACCGTCAGCGGTTCCGGGTTTGGCTGATACCTGCCCGGATGTAGCGCCGCTTCGATTAACCCTGATGCCGCCGCAATAACGAACCACCCGGCGAAACCCGCGGCTATCCGTTTCCACCACACCCGTTCGTAAGGCGTAATCAGTGTGCGAAACGGTCTTCCATGCAGAAATCTCACCACCGGCGCGACCGCCACCATCCCCGGCGCAAAGCTGAGCAGCAACAACGCGAGCAACAGCAGGTTAGCACGGGTGGGGTCAGGTTCTCGCAATATCAGCGGTGCGGCGATTATCACCTGCCCGCCCATCCAGCAGACAAAAATAAACCCAATGCCCGCCACATACCGCCACCACTCATTCCTGCCCTGACGCGCTACCTCTAAAAAAGGGCTGGTTTCCACCGTTTCATCCCGACGCCATCGGCGTTTTTTGCATGAACTCCAGCGTCTCCTGCAAGGAGCGCACGCCTGTGGTGGCACCCAGCGCGGTCACGCACAGCGCGCCTACCGCGTTCGCAAAGCGGCCGGTCTGCTCCAAGTCCCAGCCCTTCACCACGCCGGTCAAAAAGCCAGCGGCAAAGGCATCACCTGCTCCCAGCGCATCCACCGCGTGCACCTGATAGCGCGGGATAGATAGTCTAATGTCCGCGGTGCGGATGTAACATCCGCGCTCACCCATCTTCAACCCGACCACCTTCACACCGTGTTCCAGAAACACCTGCGCGATGTCTTCGGGGTCTTCTTTGCCGGTGAGCATCTTCGCCTCTTCGATGCTGGGTATCATGTAATCCACATAAGGCAGTCAGGGCTTGACGGTGTTCATCCAGCCGCTGCTGGTGTTCCACACCGTGTCGAAGCTGGTGATGATGCCCACCTCTTTCGCGCGACGCAGCAGTTCTGCCGTCGGCTCGCCGTCAATGCCGGGCATGACCAGTGCGCCAGCCACGTGCAATACTTTGCTTTGGCGCACGATGTCCATGTCCACGTCTTCCAATTGCAACGCGGCGTTTGCGCCGATATAGTGCAGGAACGAGCGTTCGCCGTCGCTGTGCACCATCACCATCGTCGCGCTGGTGGCTTCCTTTTCGTCACGCTTGACGCCGCGCGTGTCGATACCGTGCTTTTGCAGCACCTGTACCAGAAAGTCGCCAAAGCCGTCGTTGCCCACCTTGCCGATGACGGCGGTGCGGACACCAATCTTCGCCAGCGAGACACCGGTGTTCGCGGCACAACCACCGCTGTGCAGCTCCATGCGTTCTACCAGCTGGAGCCGACCGCGTTCGGGATAGGTGTCTATCGGTTTGCCGACCACATCGGCAACCAGAATGCCCAAACAGGTTACTTCGAACATGACTCACCCTCCTTTTACGGTTTGATATGGCAATGTGTCTTTGTTATCCCTAAGCATATAAGCGCAAGCCTCATTTACTCATCCGGCAGGCGAAACTGTTCATCGGGAATAACCTCCGGCTCTGGCGGCAGTACAATGACACCGTAGTTAATGAGCAGCGCACGTGTCCAGTACACCGTAGCCAGTGCTGCAAAGCCGGCGAACATCAGCGCCAGCCCGATGACGCTGAGCACGCAGAAGATGACCCATGCAGCTATCATCGCGAACATCCCCGCGCTGAATGGCAGGTTGCCGATGGTTAGCAGCAGGGAGCGTCGAAGCACCCTTCTTATCCAGCTCGTTTTGGTCTGCTCTGCGGCATACGCCCCGAAGACATGCTCCACCAGCAACGGATACTGATACAGCATGGCAGTTATCCACAGGAGCAAAATGTACAGGACAACCACCCCGAACACGCGCATGAGGAGCAAGTTGCTCTGCAGATAAAGCCCGATGTTTAACGTGATGACCAGCGTGACAAAGGTCTGGATGACCGACATCCACAGCGTTTTCCATCCCAATCCACGCCATGCTTCGACAAAACACAGCAAAGACGGGTCATCGCGCGTCGCCACGCGATATGCTAAATACACACAGGCCATCCACGCCTCGCCCAGCAGCACTGAGCCTGCGAAAAACACCGCCAGAACCACTATCACCTGTTTTGTAACAGCTGCAAAGCTAATGGCGACCGACGCGACCAACAGTGCGATCAGCCATAGCAGGCTACTTGCCAGGGTCAACCCCAGCCGGTCGTAGGCGTCGCCTGTTGCCTGGCGCAGTGCCTTGAAAAAGCTGATGGTAGGCGAAGACGGCTTTTGCATGGGCTTCTACCTGACAGACGGTTTGACGGTACCCTGGGGGATGATATTCTCGGCGGTGAGCAACACCACATCGCACCACTGCACATAGGGTTTAATACCCTCTCCGGCACGCTGCACCACTCGCAGTTCCAGAACATGAAACCCCGGTGACAGCCTTACCGTGCCCATGCGTATCCATCCGAAGCCCTCGCCGTACCCGCCGACGGAGACGCTGCTTTCAGGAGGCTGTGGGGCATTATCGTCGACGCTCCATAACAGTGGTGAACTGCCTTCCGTGCGGCACGCTACCCACAGGGCATAGTTCCCTTCCTCTTTCACGGCGAACCGGTAGCGCAGGAAATAACCTCGCGCGGGTGGGTCGTTAATGTTTTGCAGCCGAACCACCTTACCACCACTTGCCCATGGCAGGTCGACAATCTCATCGAAGTTGCTTTCGTCCGCCGTTTCCGCTTCCATCCAGAGGTACTGCGATAACCGCTGAACGAGCTCATCGAGTGCCTCACTGGCGAGCAGGTAGGCGGTGTATACCTGACCAGCCCGGAGGTTATCGCGTGCCTGCTGCCAGCGGAATCGCCCCGTCCCCACATCCACCCGACGTGACTCCCCGATTTTAATCAGCCTTGCCAGTTCGTTGATGGCGTCCTCGGCAGCTTCTACAGGAAACAGCGTTCCGCTACCGGTAAACACCACCGGCACCGTTGGGAGATTCAACGAGAAATTGCGCCCCTTTCCGCTGATTTTGACCGGTGTTCCATCAGGCAGGTGCGCCGTGAACACACGCGGCTCAATCAGGCGGAAATTGACCGAGCGGTCTTTGTCCACCGACCACATGACGTACTGCTCTCCGGTGAGCGTGCGGATATGGTAAGCCCGGTAGTTCCGCCCCACGTTCACCATGGCTCCCTCACGCACCGACGGGAGCCACCACACGTCTCCAGGCAGCTTTTTCACCTCGCAGATGCCGGACGCGGTCTGGGGAAAGAAGAGTACCTTGGGAGGCAACTGCCATTCCGGTCGCGCCAGCACCGTCTGTTGGAAAGAGCGCAGCCACTGCAGTGGGGCGGTATCTGTCAACGCCTCAGTCACCCGAAAGAACCAGCCCCGGCTGCCCGCTTGAGCCAGAGCCTCCGCCTCGCTGTGCAGGGCTTGGCTATCGGCGTAGTCTTGCTTCACATCGTGTGCCAGCGCAGCCAGCAGCCATGTGGAGCGTACGCTCTCTGTCGCCTGTCCCATTGCCGGAGCCATGCTCTTGACGGCAAGGTTGAATCCGCGCTCTCCGGTAACCACCAGCAACCCCTCTACGCCCGGCTGGTTCTGCGTGAACACATACACCGGATGAAACTTCTGCCAGCTCAACAGGACGGGCACATCCGCCAGGTGACGCCGAAGCACCGCCGCCAGCCGGTCAGCCGCTTCCTGCAACGCTTCCCGCCGATACTGGTTCACGTCTCTCCAGTAGGCACAGCGGGTCGCCTCCACCCGACGCAGGTTGCCTGTCTGCAGGTCGTACAGCTGCGGAATACCCTTTTGCCCGCGCCAGAGGGGGAGTTGACGTGCGGCGTCGGCAAAAGACTCCAGGTTACGTTCCGAGAGGGCCCACGCGCTCATCAGGTTCTCAAGAGTCTGATACTTGCGCGCCAGAAAGGCTTCAAAACCCAAACGAAACCCCGGCGAAGACGGTACGATGCCGTCATCTTCTAAAGGCGGTGTCCACCTTCCCAGCGGGTCCACGAAGAACCGAAGCCCTTTGCCGAATCGCAGTTTGCCCAGAGTTTGCAGCACCCCATCCCGCCATGCATCGTAGCTCTCCCACACGTCGGGAACGAAGCCGCCGCTGTCCGCCAGAGGGCGATGGGGATAGGCAACCATAATCGCCATGACACCTTCCTGCAGTTGAAGGGGCAGACGCCCCACTCCCTGCTCCACAGCCACGCGCGCATGGCTGAGGATACTGCCGTCATGGGTGTCTACCACAAATGCCTGTGCTTGGTCGGCGTATGGCGCGCGGAAAACGACAACCCCCCCCTGCGTAATGTTGGCGATACGGTTGGATGCCGGCGCCACCACATATCCCTGCGCGACAGGCAATCCCGCCTCCCCGAGGGAAAGACCATAGCGCATATTTCGCGACTCCAGCGCATCCACCAGTCGCTGCCAGCGTTCGGCAGGAATGGTCGGCGCCGCATCGCGAGGCACGATACAGACATCGCTGATGCCTGCCCGCACCAGTGCATCCAGCAGTTGCTCGTCGCGCTGGAAATCCGCCTCCGTGGAGTCAACCCGCAGCGACTGCGGGGTAAACCACACTCCTGCTGGCATGTAGATTTCCCCGTCCCACTGAAGGCTGTGCGCAGGCGTCACCTGCCAGCGATGGGTTACGCCATCGCGGTCTACGAAAACGCCCTGTCCCAACATCAGCCCCTGCGCCTGCACCACGGTGGCAAGGGCTGCCAGCGCCAGCGCGAAAACGATACCTCTGAGCACACTCCTCGTCCTTTTCCACGAATTTCTGCATACGCTTTCGCCGTGCGCTGCAGTTGTTCCTGCCGAAAGGTTTTTGCCCCCCTGATTGCGAACCATACCGTAGCAGTGGTGGCGTCATGATAGAGATACAGGAAGCGTCGGTGACATATCCCAACGGCGTGCACGCGCTCCGTAACATCAACCTGCGCGTGGAGAAGGGGGAGTTCGTGTTTCTGGTGGGTGCCACCGGGGCGGGCAAGTCCACCTTGCTCAAGCTCATCACGCGCGAGGTGTTGCCCTCTTACGGCAAGGTGATTGTGGCTGGACGCAACGTCGCCGAGATACCTTCCCACGAAGTGCCCTACTACCGCCGGATGATGGGAGTGGTGTTTCAGGATTTCGGGCTTTTGCCCAATAAAACCGTGTGGGAGAACGTGGCGTTCGCCCTGCGGGTACTGGGGCTTCCGCGCAAGGAGATTCGCAAACGCACTGCCAACGCCATCGAGCTCGTGGGGCTTCTGCGCCGCTGCGACAGCTTCCCTGCCCAGCTGTCGGGAGGTGAGGCACAGCGAGTTGCCATCGCCCGCGCCATCGCCAACGACCCGCCCCTGCTTCTGGCGGATGAGCCGACAGGTAACCTGGACCCTGATACCTCCTGGGACATCATGCAGCTACTCAGCCACATCAACATCCGCGGCACAACGGTGCTTGTCGCCAGCCATGATAAATACGTGATAGACCGAATGCGCAAGCGCGTGGTGATGCTGGATAGAGGTACCATTGTCAGCGACGTTCCATGTGGGGTGTACACGCATGAACCTTAGCCATGTAGAGTTTCTGGTCGAAGAGGCTCTGGTCAACTTGCGGCGCAACGGCTTGATGACGCTGGCAGCCATCGGCACGGTCGCGCTCGCGCTGGCGGTGTTTGGTGGTTTCGGATTAATCCTGTGGCGACTGGAGAATCTGGCGAACAGTCTGCCCCCCAAATTCGCCATCGACGTGTTCCTGAAGGACAACGTCTCGCGCCAGCGGGCGCAGGAGCTGCAAAAGGAGTTTGAAAATCACCCTGACATCGCACAGGTAACCTTCAAGCCCAAAGAACAGGCGTGGCCCGAGTTCCAGAAGGAGCTACAGCAGGAGATTACCGCTGCCCTGCCGTATAACCCATTGCCCGACAGCTTCGTCATACAGGTCAAAGACCCTTCGCGGACAGGGGCGGTCAGCGCGTGGCTGAAGAGCCTACCCGAAGTGGATGCGGTGCGCGACGCGAAGGAAGAGGTGGATATCATCCTGTCGGTGGCAACGGTGGTGCGATGGGTGGGCATCGGCGGCACGGTGCTGCTGTTGATTGCCACCAGCATCATCATTTACAACGCCATCCGCCTGACGGTCTTTGCCCGCCGTCGGGAGATACGTATCATGCAGCTGATTGGGGCAACATCGGGCACCATCCGCACGCCGTTCGTGCTGGAGGGGGTGGTGCAGGGCGTGCTGGGCGCGTGGATTGCCTGCGGGCTGATTTTCGCGGTGTCCAGACTGGTATCTCACTTTGTGATGCGCAAACTGGTGTTCATCGACAGTCTGGGTGGCTCGCCGATGCCCGTGTGGATGGTGTTTCTGGGGTTGACCGTTCTGGGCGCGGCGATAGGGGGTGTGGTCAGCACCCTCTCCGTCCGAAAATACCTGCAGGCAGTGTGAGTCCTGTTGGGGGTGAGTCATGGGGTCAAGATGGGAATGGCTGGTTAGTCTGGCAATTGTTCTGGTGATTGCATCTTTCGCGGTAGCAAAACCGCCGCAGCGTTCGTCTACACACTCTTCTAAGCCAGCCGCTGCCAGTAAGACCGAGTTGCAGAAGAAGCTGGCAACGGTGCAGAAGCAGATTCGACAGGCCCGCGCCGAAATCCGACAGATTCGCAAGCGAGAACGCGCTATCACCGCCGACCTGCTGGCTACCGAGCAAGAGCTGGAAACCACTCGCAAGCGATTGCACACGGTGCGTGCCCGGCTGGACACCGTGCGTTCGTTACAGCGCAAAACCGCCGCGCGCCTGAAGGAGCTTGAACAGCGACTACAGCAACGCCAGCAGCTGCTCGCCCGCCGTGTGCGCGCCGCGTATCAGCTGGGTAACGCCAGCACGGTGCGCGTACTGCTCGGCTCGCGGGATGTACATGACCTCATCAGCCGCTCGTACGTACTGGGACGCATCGCACGGGCGGACTCAAGACTGGTGCTCGCCATCCGGCAGGATAAAGAGGAAGTCGCCCAGGCAAAAGCGCAGCTGGACAAACAGGCACAGGAAATCGCCCAGCTGGAAGCGGAACTGGCAGAGCAAACCTACCGCTTACACCAGCAGACAGAGGTCAAACGGGAAATCTTGCAGGACATTGCGCACGACCGCGCGTTGAAAGAGCAGGCGCTGGATGAATGGGAAGAGGAGTCGCGCCAGATTGCCGCGATGTTGCGGGCGATGGAACAGACCCCACGGGGTCAGGCACGCCTTGCGAGACCGTTCCGTGGGGGGTTCATCCGTCCGGTCAACGGACCGATTGTATCGGGCTTCGGGATGCGGTTCCACCCGATATTGAAAGTGAACCGAATGCATACCGGCGTGGACATCGCCGCGCCCTATGGCACCCCCATCAAAGCCGCCGCGGACGGAGAGGTCATCTTCGCGGGCTACCGGCGCGGCTACGGTAACACGGTCATTATCGACCATGGTGGGGGCGTGGCAACGCTGTACGGACACTGCTCCGCGCTGGCAGTGGGCGAGGGCACGACGGTCAAACAGGGGCAGGTTATTGGCTATGTCGGCGCGACGGGGCTGGCAACGGGCCCCCACCTGCACTTTGAGGTGCGTCGCAACGGCGAGCCGGTGAACCCATTGTAGGTTCTGCCTGACGCGTGATAGCCGTCTTTTTCAAGAACTGCGGAGACCCTCTCCTGTCATGCTGAGCCTTAGCGAGGCATCTCGTTGTGACCTGAAAAAATACGATCAGCCTTTCGAGTGCGTTACTCCTAGCCGATTATCTCCACATGTCCCAGATGAGTCTTGCCAGAATGGCTGCCACTGCCCACAGGAAGAACTTGCGGATAAAGGGACTGCCCCGGCGCATTGCCAGACGACTGCCCAGCCAGCCACCCAGCACGTTCGCCAGCAGGAACGGTATCGCCAGCAGCCACTGCACATGCCCCTGCCACGCGAAGGTCAACAAAGCCGCAAGGTTGGTCGTGGCATTCAGCACCTTCGTGTGCGCCGTCGCCTGCAGAAACTCCATACCCAGCAACGTGGTCATGCCGAACATCATTAAGCTGCCCGTGCCCGGGCCAAAGAAGCCGTCGTACATCCCGACCACCAGCGCGATAAGAAAGGTAACCAGCTCCGGGTGGCAGCGGGTTAGCGGGCTGCGTCTCTGTATTCCCAGTTCCTTGCGCTGCCACGTGTATACCCACACTGCAATCAGCATCACCACCACCAGCGGGCGCATCACCGACGCGCTGAGATGCCCTGCCAGCCTCGCTCCCGCCGCTGAACCGACAAACGCTGCCAGAATGGGTATGCGCAGGCTTCGCCAGCGCACATGTCCTCCACACGCGTATTGCCACGCGGCGACCGTTGTACCACTGATGGAGATGATCTTGTTGGTTCCCAGCACGGTTGCCGGGGCAAGCTGTGGAAACAGCAGGAGAAGCGCGGGTATCTGGATAAGTCCGCCACCGCCCACAATGGCGTCAAAAAAGCCTGCGCTCAGCGACGCCAGACTCATCAGCACATAGTGGAGCAAGGGTGTTTCAGGAAGCGGCGGCATTCTCCACGCTTTCCGTTCGGCTATCGGGCAGCACAAAACCGAAACGACTGCCTACGTTCAGTTCGCTCTCCACCCACACGCGACCTCCGTGCGCTTCTACCAGATGCTTCACGATGGACAGCCCCAGCCCTGTTCCGCCCTTGGCACGGCTGCGTGCCTTGTCCACCCGGTAGAACCGCTCGAAGATGCGCTCAAGGTGTTCGTTGGGGATGCCGATGCCGGTGTCCTCCACCACGACCTCGCTCCCCTCCGGCACTTTTCGTGCCTGAATGCGCACCTGCCCCCCTCGCCGATTGTACTTTATCGCGTTGTCTATCAGGTTCCACAGAATCTGTTCCAGCTGGTCGCGCTGAGCACAGACGACAAAATCCTCCGGCACATCGATCACCACGGTAACCTGAGCCTCTTCCACCTGTGTCCGGAGCTGCTCCACCAGAGAGTGCACCACACCGCTCAGATGGATTTCCTGCGTTTGGGGGATGGGACGCGCCTCCGCCTTGGCCAGCACGAGCAAGTCATCGGTCATGCGAGTCAGTCGCTCGGTTTGCTGTACGATAGTGTTCAGGAACTTTTGCTGAATAGCAGGGTCGTCCGGCGGAGATTCGAGCAGGGCTTCCGCGTTGGCACGGATGGATGCGAGCGGTGTGCGCAGCTCATGCGAGACGTTGGCGACGAAATCACTGCGAATCTGTTCCAGCCGGCGCAGTTCACTGATATCCGTCATCACCACCAGATAGTTCGAACCAGCAGCCTGAGGTGCGGTGGGCAGAGGAAGGATACGTACAAACACCGTTCTGGGGTGAGGGTGTGGGAATCGGAGCTCCGCATGTTGGGGTCGCATAGTCTGCACACAACGGGTTAACAGCAGGTTGAGGTCATAACACAGGGTGCGCTGCAGCAGGGTCTGCCCCAGTATCCCTTTTCCCAGCAAACGCGACGCTGCGGGATTCGCCGAGACGATGGTACCTTCCGCCGTGACCAGCACCACCGCGTCCTGCAGGGACTCCATCGTGTAATGGAGCAACGAGCGGTAATGCTGAAGTTCGGCGGAAAGGTCTTCGCATCGCCTCTGGATAGGGGATGTCTGTTCTTCAAGACGGCGCAATTTCACCATCAGCACCGTGACCGCGATGCCCAGAGCCAGCACCAGCAGCCACGGCAACCACCCTATCATACGTCATCCCCGAAACTTGTAGCCAACCCCACGCACTGTCAACAGATACTTCGGCTTGCGTGGGTCGGACTCGATTTTTTCCCGTAGCCAGTGGATATGCACATCCACCGTGCGCTCCTCGATATATTTCTCCTCACCCCACACACGGTCCAGCAGGGTTTGTCGGGAGAACACCTGTCCCGGGTGCTCCATCAGGAAGCGCAGCAGGTCAAACTCCTTCGGCGAGAGGAGGAGCGGTGTATCCCCCAGCCGGGCTTCGTGGCGATCCACGTCAAGGCTCAGTTCACCCGCCTTCAACACGTTTCCCGCCGCCGAAGCAGGTGTTTTCGCCCGCCGCATCACCGATTTGATACGCGCTATCAGCTCCCTCATGCTGAACGGTTTGGTCACGTAGTCGTCCGCGCCGATCTCCAGCCCCACTACGCGGTCGGTTTCTGCTCCTTTCGCCGTCAGCATAATGATGGGTACGTTGCTGCGCTTGCGCAGAATCTGGCACACTTCAAACCCGCTGCGCGTGGGAAGCATCACGGCCAGAACCACCAGGTCCGGGTTCTGCTCGTGAAAAAGCCGCAGGGCATCCTCCGAGTCGGTAGCGGTGACGACCTCAAACCCCTCACGCTGCAGGGCATACTGCAGAGCGTCCAGAAGCGGCTGCTCGTCGTCAACGACAAGGACTTTCATCTGCCCTCACCCCTTATCCGAAGGGGTTTACTCTGCGATAATCTCCACGTTGGCGCGGGGGACGACCACTTGCTTGCCGTCCTCCAGCTCTGCCTCCAGCACGCGCACCATCGCGCCCGTAGGTATCTCCACCAGCTGTGGCGGCAGGGCGGTTACCGTTGCCAGTTTGCCGAAATACGGCTCGCGGATGATTCGCACGTGACTGCCAATCTCCAGCACCTGTGCTTCGAACGCGGCGCGCGGCAGAGGCTCGTTCGCCAGCTCGGGGCGTGGCACAATCACCTCCGGACGAATGACCCCTGCACGAATCTGCGTCGCGCCGTTGATGGACGCCGCTCTGCCCTCCAGACTGCGCAGCAGGTCGAAGGTGCGTTGCGCCATGCGTATCTCACCGAAGCCTTCGGTGAGGATTAGCGTGAGCGGGATGTCCTCGTGTCCCGTGATGGCGACACCGATGTCGTAGCCCAGAAACTCCACAAGGTCGGTATCCAGTGTGCCGCCGACCACGATGCCCACCACGCCCATCTCACCCGCCTTGCGCAGGGCAGAGCCGGGAATAAAGCTGCCCCCCACAATCACCTTGCCCGCAAGGTCGGGGGTAATCATGTCGTCGGTAATGGGTTGCTCAGGATTGTCCACAAGTACCTTGATTTCGCCCAGACGCTCGCCACCCACGCCAAAGATACCCTGTACCAGCGAGCCGTGGGTCTCCACCACTACTCCCTCTTGCGGGATGACTTCCACCACCTTGCCCGCGATATAGGCTGTTACTTCTAGTGGAGTGGGCTTCTCGCGGATGCCGATATGCCCTGACACTTCGGAGATGAGCTCTACCGTGCCTTCGATGGGAGATTTCACCTCGCTGCGGAACAAACCAAACAGCCCGCGCGACTCTGCCAGTACTGTGCCCACCTGCACGGTATCGCCTACCTTCACCTTAAGCATTTTGGGCAGCTCGTCGGGCTGCACACCCAGCTGCTCTGCCACCCGTACCGTTTGCATGATGCCCGGAATCTCCGCCCGGGCGACAACCGTGTCCGGCGTTACCTCTTGCCCTTCCTGCACCGTGACCGTTCCCTTCAGGGGTAGCCGCCGCGTTTTGCGAATAAGGGCATGAGCGCTGACCGCCAGACCGGGAGTATAAGCAGTTCCCAATACCACAACCTCCGGAAGGTGAGCAATTTAACCGTATGTTAGTGTATCGTGAGAGAGGCGGTGTGTCAAGTCAGATGGTGCAGAGTGATTGTTAAGAAAGCGTTATCGCCTTTCCTGGCGGGTCACCTGCTGGCCGTCGTAGGTGAAAACCGTGATGTCGCCATCCACCACCGTCTCCAGATGCACCGGACGGTTCCAGATGAGGTAGATGTTCTTCAGCGTGCGCAGGGTGTAGTCCATATCCAGCGGCTTGCCGTCATAGTAGTGTCTGAGATACAGCTCACCCCGACGCCCGTAGTCGCCGTCCTCCACCATGACTACCGGCACGCCAAAATTGGTCATCGAGTCCAGCAGGGTATCGCGCACCTTCTCCCAATCGGTCTCCTGCACGCGCCAGACCAGCTCGCCGTCCACCTCTTCCAACTTGTAGGTGTACATGTCCAGTTTTTTGACCAGGGATTCGGTGAGATATTTGCGCAGGAAGGTGACGTCGCATTCCATCTCGCGCACTTCCAGCAGCTTGTGCCAGCCCTCGCCAATCGGGCGTGGTTTTGGACGTTGCAGCCAGTCCGTTTCCGGTTCCTCATCTTCTTCGGGGGGCTCGCCGTTCCATCGCCGTTCGATGTCGCGCAGAATGTGGTAGCCGACATAATAGGGGTTCAGACTCATCCGCGAGCCGGGCGATAGCACGCCGGAATGCATCCGCCGGAACTCTACATGCTCGGCAGGAGTTAAGGGCAACGCCTCCAGCACGCGCTCGTGAATCAGCGATGCCCAGCCCTCGTTCATTATCTTGGTGCGGATTTGCGGCAGGAAGTAGAGCATCTCCTCGCGCACCATGCCGATGATGTCGCGCTGCCAGTCTTCCAGGTCGCGGGCATGGTCGCGCAGGAACAACAGCAGGTCTTTTTCCGGTTCGGGCGGGATACGCTTCGTAGTCGGCGGCTCTGGGGTTTCCACCCGTCCGAGAAGGTCATCGAACTCACTGCTGGGGCGAGTAAGTATTGGCTTCTGCTGGGCGTATTCCTCGGGCGCGCGCCGACGGTAGGCGGGTTCCACCGGGTCGATATGCTCTTCGATGCTCAGCACCGCGTCCAGAAACTGCTCCACCTTCTGGGGACCGTGTTCCATCTCGTACTGGCGGATGCGGTCGGCATGCAGGCGGGCGCGTTCCACCATGCGCCGGTCGGTGTGCGCGAAGTAAGTGTTGTTCTTGAAGAAATCGGAATGCCCCAGCACGTGCGCCACGACCAGCTTGTTGGCAAGCAGCGAGTTGTTCTCCAGCAGGAACGCCTGCGATGGGTCGGTGTTGATGACCAGCTCGTAGATGCGGGCGATGTTGTACTCGTACATCGTCTTCTGGCGGTGGTAATCGCGCCCGAAGGTCCAGTGCGAGAAGCGTGCTGGTAGCCCGTACGCGCCGATCTCATACATCACGTGCGCCGGTACGAGCTCAAAGTGCACGGGGAAGGGGTCTAGGCCCAGCTCATGCACCTTTTCCCATGCCTGCTCGATGAACTTCTCCAGCTCAGCGCGTTCCTGTGGAGTGATCGTTTATCCCTGCCTTTTGTTGTATCTTCTCAATCAGTTCCCAAGCTAAACGCAGGTCTTTCGCAATCTCACTGCGACTGTAGTCCGGAGCAGGGCCAGGCGGATATCGGTCGTCGATGTAGTATCTCGTTGCCCGCTCGCACAAATCGATGTACGGCTCATATAGACCAGGCTCGAAATCGGCTACGGCATCGAGAAGTACGTCAAGGTCATGCACGCGTGGCGGTTTACGTCCTTTCAACACCAGATATCCCTTCAGATACTTCTCTATCGCCTGCTGGATATGATAGGCGATGCTATCAGTATACCCCTGTTGGTCATACAACAGCTGCGCGCTGCTGATATCGTGGTCACCTCTTTCAAACCATTCCATTGCCTGTGCCCGTAACGGGTTATCCATACAGCACTATCCCTTCCTCCAGGATTTCCGTGATAAAGAAGTCTCTCATAGCCAGGCGTTGTGAGATTTCCTCGTTGGTATACACCAGCGGCGAGACGGCAATTCGCCTGCCTCGTTCTCTGAGCAAACGTTTCACCTCTTTCCATCGCTCGGCAGGAGGCTTCTCGGTATCTTTAATGATAAGAAGGTCTATATCGCTATCTTCGCCAGATTCGCCTCTGGCATAGGAACCAAACAGAATGACCTTCTGCGGCGAGTAACCTTCGACTAGCCTCCTGACGATATCTTCAAGCAGTTCGGATATCTCTGGCTGGTCAGCCATGTTCTAAAGCCTCCCCCAAGGTGTTCAGATGCATTGTAAACGCTTCTTCCCTGTCCGTCAACTCAGATGCTGCTGACCTCCGGGTGCTTGCTGAAGAACCGCTTCAGCGCGGGCCAGACGTCCTCTTTGCTGGTAATACGCACCAGCACCACGCGCGGGTCACTGGCGAAACGTTCTTGCAGCGCCTGTCCGAGCGGCGCGAAGGCATCGCTATGTCCCCACAGCTCGTCGGCAATCTCGCCGTAGCCAATCAGGTTGCTGATGGACGCCATCTGTTCAACCAGCTGCACTACCTCACGGTCGCCCCAGTTATAGCCGTCGGAGAAAAGGAAGGGATAGATGTTCCACTCGCGCGGGTTATAGCGTTTATCGATAATCTCCAGCGCGAGCTTATATGCTTCTGAGAGTTTGGTGCCTCCTGAATCTCCTGCCGCGAAGAACTCGTGTTCCTCCACCTCTTTGGCGATAGTATGACAGGTGATGAAGACAATCTCGGTGTTGGTGTATTTGGTGCGCAGGAAGCGCAGCATCCAGAAGTAGAAGGAACGGCAGATGTACGCCTCGAACTCGCCCATGCTGCCCGACACGTCGCGCATGGCGAAGATGACGGCGTTGCGCTGTGGCTCGGGCACCACCTCCCAAGAGCGGAAGCGGCGGTCGTCGGCATGTATCTTGAAGCCCGGCTTGCCTTCCTTTGCGCTGCGCTTGTACGCCTCGATGAGCGTACGCTTCCGGTCGATGTTGGACAGGGGTCCCTTGCGGGCGATGGTGTTGAACTGAGTGGTGTCCGCCATCACCTGCTTACTACCCTTCTCCTGCAGGTTGGGCAGGTGCAGGTCTTCGAACACCAGCTCCATCAGCTCCTCGACGGTGAACTCCGCCTCATAGAAGTCCACTCCGGGTTCCGTTCCCGCCTGCTTGCCAGCGCCCTGCCCCTCGCCCTGTTGCCGTCCCAGGATGTCGCCTGGTTGGGTGCCGCCGCTGCCTTGCCCCACACGCTTGCCTGCGTTCGGGTCGAAGCGGATACGCGGCAACTCCAGCCCGCGGATGGGTATTTTCACAATCTTGCCGTCGTGCGCGGTGATGATGTC
>Ga0123519_10008321_pt1 | contig 15858 bp, 12 predicted proteins | sample YelNatPaOPRAMG02_FD_87396 | JGI IMG/M metagenome (GOLD analysis project Ga0123519, IMG submission 87396) | Hot spring microbial communities from Yellowstone National Park - Yellowstone National Park OP-RAMG-02 (version 2) | ecosystem: Environmental > Aquatic > Thermal springs > Hot (42-90C) ...
ATCTGCACCAGACAGCTGAAACGCTTAACGAGCTGCAATCTTTATCGCGCGAACCCTTGTTCATCATAGCCGACCAGGAAGGCGGTATGGTCGCACGATTCTTGGACGGAGTGACCGTCTTTCCGTCAAACATGGCCCTTGGCGCTACAGGCGATCCCACATTGGCTTACAAAGCTGCCTCAGCAACCGCACGCGAGCTTGGCTCTATCGGAGTCAACTTCAACTTTGCTCCGTGCGTTGACGTAAACAACAATCCGGATAATCCCATCATCGGAACCCGATCCTATGGAGAATGCGCACACAAGGTAGCCGAATTTGCGGCTAGCGCGATCCAAGGCTATCAGGAGTCAGGCATGATAGCTTGCGCTAAGCATTTTCCGGGTCACGGCGACACAGCAGTAGACTCACATTTAGCCTTGCCGTCGGTCCCATATCCGCGCGAAAGATTAGACGAGGTAGAGTTGAAACCCTTTAGGGCTGCAATTGCAGCGGGAGTCGGGTCCATAATGACCGCGCACATAATGTTTCCGGCACTAGACGGTTCCCGCCCGTCTACCCTGTCGCCCGAGATTGTCACCGGCTTGCTGAGACGCGAGTTGGGTTTTGATGGTGTTATTGTCACGGATTGCATGGAAATGAAGGCAATCGCCGATAACTTTGGCACTCCCGAAGCGGCAGTCATGGCGGTTGAAGCCGGTGTGGATCTTGTACTCGTCTGCCACACTCTGGATACCCAGCGCGCCACCCGCGAGGCGCTTTTAAAGGCGGTCAGCGATGGACGGATAACCGAATCTCGCATTGACCAATCGCTAGCGAGGATAACGGCACTCAAGAAACGGTTCGGGTTACACTCCCGCCGTTTCGCAGATCCCAGTCATCTCGACTCCATTCTAATGAACCCCGAGCACATCAAACTTCAACAAGAAATAGCTCAGAGGGCAGTAACTCTGGTTCGGAATGAGGACGGTCTGATTCCGCTGAAACTTGCTCAAGGTGATAGGCTCTTAGTAGTAGGGCTTCATTCGACGGTTGACGCTCTAGCCGAAGCGCTCAAAGAGCACCATTCAAACGTGGAAAAGCTCCATCTGGGCAACGTCAGAGCCGTGGAGGCGCTCAAACTCGCACTCGAGAAAGCCGCTACCTCAGCGGTTGCTATCGTGCCTACCTGTCCCAGAGAACCCTGGCGCCAGCCGATCGATTTGGAGCTTCAGACAACACTCGTAAAACAGCTGATTGCAGCAGGATTTAAGACAATTGTGGTAGCTGTTAGGGAGCCCTACGACCTGCGGAACTTCCCTGAAGTCAAAACGTATATTTGTACTTACGGATACCGCGGGGGTATGTTGGAAGCCGTCGCTGGAATGGTATTTGGCAGGTTCGAGCCCAAAGGGTGCCTGCCTGTCAGCATACCGCAAACCTACGCCGAAACTTATCGACCACCAGATAAGCAATCGGTGCCGGAGTATTTTTGATAGTGGAGTGATATAGTCATGAGGATGCGGACAGCTTTAATCTTGCTATTGATCGTTGCCTTTGCAGTGACAGCAGTAGTGTACGTCTCGTCGGGTCCACCGGGACCGGTACATCTAGTGCCGTCATGGTCCCTTCTGCCAAAGGCTAGTTTCAGAGCTATGGCTGTCACTGATCCCTTTGTTTCTTGGTCGCCTGACTCGCGGTCAGTTCTGCTAGGATTGCAGGATCTCAGCTCTTTCAGCTACAAAATATTCAAGTGGGACCTGGACACAAAGAAGCTTGCCTACATCACTTCAGGAGTATCCCCGAACTTCGTAACAATCAATGAGTTCATTTATCTGAAAAGAGATACTTCAAAAAGAGCCCTCGGTATATTCCGACGAGACTTGCGCACCGGCTCTGAACAAGAGATAGCGTCAGGTTTGAAGAAAAACGAGCTCTTCCCTGACGTTACTGGCTTCGCATACGACCCTACCAGCAAAACTATCACCATCTGCATGACCGAGTATACTCGCTTCCGCACTCCCGGTCCCGAACGATACGATCTGAGAGGCAATTTAGTAGAGTCGGTGTCGTCACGGCAAGGCGAAGACATCATTGACTACAGCTATGCCCCAGACAAAACCAAATGTGCCATACTCGTGCGTGAGCGCTACACCAGACCCGTCAGGCTCCAGATAGCTAAGGGAAGCGATAGCCGTGGGCGAGAGATAGCCCAGGGACATATAAACGCAGTTGCGTGGTCCCCAAACGGAGATACCATTGCCTATGCACAGGACAAAATTGTTGTCGCCCTGCGCCCGAGTGACTTCAAGCGTGTTGTAGTGGCGCGTTTTGGCGACCCAGACGATCAAAAAGACAAGCGCTACGTGTCCCGTCTAATATGGTCGCCGAACAGCAGATATCTCGCTGTGTTTGTGTACGTGCCTGATGATCACGGTGACTACCCACTTTGTTATGTGCTGGACATGTCGAAGTGTAAGTGGGAAAGCTAATTCGCACTACTGCGCGTGAGTTGCACACGATTTAACGCTACGATCACAGCGTCCCGGAACTTCTTTGGCAGTATAATTTATCGTTGTGAGCGAAGAAGTTATAGTTGTAGGCGGTGGGCTAGCGGGTGTAGAGGCGGCATTTCAAATAGTACGCGCCGGGTTGCAGGTTCGGCTATATGAAATGCGCCCGCACGTAATGACACCTGCCCACCGCACTGGTAAACTCGCAGAACTTGTTTGCTCAAACTCATTTAAATCCGACTCCCCCCTCACTGCGCACGGTCTTTTGAAGGAAGAGATGCGCAAGCTCGGATCTTTACTCCTTGAATGTGCAACTCAAACGGCAGTTCCCGGCGGCGAAGCACTGTGTGTTGACCGTGACGCATTCGCCGACTTGGTCACAGCCAAGATAGAAGGCTGTCCGCAAATAAAGGTAGTTCGCGAAGAGGTTGTTGAGATTCCGGACTCCAGACCCTGCGTAATAGCTACTGGTCCGCTGACCTCTCCTTCGCTTTGTGAATCCATCAAGAAGCTCACCGGCGCACGCAGCTTACACTTCTTCGATGCCATTGCACCCTCAGTTGAAGCTGATTCGATAGACACGTCCAAAGTCTTTCGGCAGTCACGATACGGCAAAGGAGATGCGGCATATTTGAACTGTCCTATGACTCGAGAAGAGTACGAGGCGTTCATAGACGCGCTACTTTCGGCTGAGACGGCGGAACTCCATCTAGACGAAGACAAAGAACCCTCCTACTTTGAGGGATGCCTGCCGGTAGAGGTCGTCGCGCGACGTGGCAGATACGCCCTAGCTTACGGGACTATGAAACCAGTCGGATTAGTTGACCCCCGAACGGGCAGGCGTCCATTTGCGGTAGTTCAACTACGTCAAGAAAATGCTGACGGCAGCGTATACGGACTGGTCGGATTCCAAACTCAGCTTCGCGTGTCTGAGCAGAAGCGGGTATTCAGAATGATACCGGGCTTGGAAAACGCTGTCTTCGTCAGATATGGCCAGGTGCACCGAAACACCTACATAGACTCACCGAAATTCCTAACACCAGCTCTACACACCAAGCAGGACCCGGCTCTTTTCTTCGCCGGTCAACTTGTTGGAGTAGAGGGATATATGGAGTCAGCCGCCTCTGGTATGATTGCCGCATTGAACGCCGCCAGGGTAGCACTGGGTCGAGAACCTGTTGTGCCTCCCCGACCCAGCATGATCGGTGCATTGCTCGACTATGTAGCAAACTGTCCGCTCGAAAACTTTCAGCCTATGAATGCAAACTTCGGTATCCTGCCGCCGCTGGACGAACCCCATCCGAAAAAGCTTGCCAAAGCGCTCAAAATCGAGCGGGCAAGACGGACATTCGACCAGTTTGTCGAATGGCTTCGGCGCTCCGGATAATCTTACAGAAACCCCCAAGATCTCAGCAAAGTCACCGCCATTAAACAGTTACCTACGGGGCTCATGTGCACTCCATCAGTAGTAAAGTAGAGCCCGTCCGAAGACACGCGGCGCCTGAGCGATATGGCTTTGTGAAATTCCTCGTTCATAGGAACAAGCAGCGCGCCTACGTGAGCAGCAGTCTCACGGATGAAATCGTTGTAGGGAATCAACCGCCTGTTGGTCTCGTTTTCTAGATCCTCACCAATCACCGTTGTCGTGAATAGCGCCAACCGGGCAACGGTTTGCTCGGCTAGTCGATGCACTAGTTCCTTGTAGCGTTGCTTAAAAATATCGATCGGGGTACCGTTAAGCCCGTGCCACACATCGTTTATGCCGATCGACACCGTGATCCAGTCTGGGTCGTGCGCAATGGCATCCTCACCGATTCTCTCCAACAAGTCACCGACCTTATTGCCAGACACTCCCGCATTAATACAGGTCACGCGCATGTCAGGAGCCAGCGCACCCATCATGCTTTCAACCAGCTTCACGTAGCCATCTCGTGCCGCAGTTATGCTATCTCCCAGAAAAACTATCTTGTCTCCATCTTCGACAAGCCGACTCATGCTACCACTCTCACCTCGTCCTGCTTTTCCTTTCAAGCCTTGTCCTCCTCAAAAATCGAGAAACCGTAAAGTCTCGCCAGCTGCTTAACCTGTTTTCGCCAATCACCAAACACCGTAACCCTGTGCCAGCCCATATCCCAATTGTCAAGTATTGCCTGGGCGTTAGTTCTCGCCGCAAGCTTTGTGCGACAAGCCTCGGGTTCGTCAACGTTGCGAGTTGTCCGTCCGGTGTGGACAACCGCGCGCTTACTCCAAATATCAAACTCTAGGGTAGTGACATCCTCTCCAATTGGCAGCAACGATTGTACCGAAGCACCCTTGCCGTCCTCCGCATGCGAGCGGATTATGTACGGGTTGGCCTTGCCCTTCGGCCCGAACGCGCGATTGTGTGCGACGCAGTGAGCGTATATAATCTCACTTCTCGAAGTATCAATCACTGGATCCGAAACATATCCCGGCCGACCTGTCATATATCTCATCATAAGCTGAGTGCACGTGGAGTTTACGTCGCCCTCGCATACACCTGTGCCGCCATCGTTATTCATTTGGAAATGAGAGAGGCAAGGATAAGCCGTTATCCTGCCTGAGTAGAACATCCCCAAACAGTCAACGGTCACCGCATCCGCCTTCTTGTCCGAAGCCGCCTTGCACAAAGCAAGATACATCCGGCCCGACTTGACAACCTCCTCGCGAGTCGGCTCGCGCATCGCCTTTGCGTTAGCAATCCACATATCCGCCCACTCGGTAGCTTCTCGAACACTCGCACGGTCGTAGTAGGACGCCAGCTCCTTGGAATCCACCTTTATCAGGCTCGCGCCATAGACAGTCTCGACCTGGTTGGCGATCGGCGCGATATCGTAGTCGACCACGTCAAGTATCGTAGAGTCCTTCATCGCTCGGATCACCTCAAACAGCCGCACGGCCGAGACTACGTCCGAAAAATCCGACGAGGCGACCGTCACCACCGGTAGCTTTTCGTTGCGAATTGTTGTGTTGGTGATGAGCGTCTCGCCAGAACCGGCAAACAAATCGTCCACCATCACCACCGGCTTGCCGCTGTGAGCTATTACATTGGGCACACCGGTCCATATGCCAATGTTGTAAACCACGAAGCCGTCGATATCCCCAGCTTCCTGCACTAACGCTTGCCCCTGTTCCGCATTTGCAGCGTGTCTAACGGTGAACTCTATCCCAGGACATTCACGGTATAATCTACGCGCTAACTTGTCCGCTACGGCATCATAGTTATAGTCCTTGGCTGGCCAAGTGGGGTTTCCGGAAGGCATGTGCGAAAATACTAGCAAAACACGCGCCTTGCTTTTCGGGAAAATCGGCGTTCGAGTCGTAAGTGCGGCTCCTACCAATGATTCCTGCAGAGGCAGCAGCATTAAGCACCCCGCTGTTGACCCCGCGACTTGCAGAAATCGACGTCTTGAAATGCAACTCCTTGAGCAGTATGACATTTGAGCAAACCCTCCTTATCACCCTCAATGGGCTTTGATTGATATATATTCCGCGATTTGTTTATTTGCTTCGCAGTGCAAATCCTCTTTGAAATATGTTAAGCTTTTTCGGTGGAGGTGAGAGCTTTGCAGACTATTCGAATCGGTAAACTTCAAGTGTCTCGCTTCATACTCGGTGGAAACCCATTCAGCGGTTTTTCTCATCAATCCGCCGATCTTGATCGCGCGATGCTTCATTATTTCACAGTAGACCGCATCAAGCGGGTCTTACGCGAGGCGGAATCATTAGGGATTAACACCCTTGTTGCTCGCGCTGACAACCATATCGTTCGATTGTTACTTGAATACTGGGATGAAGGAGGCAAGATTCAGTGGATAGCTCAGACTGCCCCTGAAATGCTATCAATTCAGCGAGGCATCGAAAACGCTATCAAGGGTGGAGCCTCGGCTTGCTATATCCACGGTGGTGTGATGGATCAGTTGTTCGAAAACAACAAGCTAGACGAGGTGCCACGCGCGATCCAAATGATTCGCGACGCCGGAATGCCCGCCGGCGTCGCAGGTCATAAACCCGAAGTGCACAAGTGGGCAGACAGCGAGCTCGGTGTAGATTTCCACATGTGTTCTTACTATAATCCAGCGCCCCGTAAAGAATCGGCGGAAATTCGACCTGGCACCTTAGAACAGTTCCGAGACTCCGATCGTGACGCTATGGTACAAGTAATTCGCACTCTTTCGGCGCCTGCAATTCATTATAAGATTTTGGGTGCCGGACGAAAAGACCCAGCTGAAGCTTTCGCCTTTGCTGCAAGGCATCTGAGACCTGGCGATGCTGTCTGCGTGGGCATATACGATGAGCATAAACCAGATATGCTACGCGAAGATGTAAGGCTTTTCGAACAAGCGCTATCGGCAACATCCTAAGTCTGCGAATAGCAGGCGAGCCGTCTCAGGGTTAGTTTCTGACAATAGAACCACTGCTCTGACAGAATTCTTCAAGCAGCCCCAATTAGTTTTAAAGTCGGCTGCTGATTTTAACTGGATTCGCTGCAATTTTAATGTCAGAATTATTTAGACTAACACTTGCAAAAATCGTTTTTTGATGGTAATGTGCATTTTGCAAAGTACAGTTCACAAGGATTATCCGTCTCTGGCGCTGAAACTATACAATCGCCATCAAGGCTGGGAAGACGATTTTTTAAACAACTTAACAGAAACTCCTTCCTGGCCGCCGAAAAATTGCAGTTCGATCTCGGTAGGACCTAGTTTCGGCCGTAACTAACAACTGGGGGCTGCACCATGAATGCACTACCTGTCGGTCCGGAACACGTTTCCTCGCCGGAGAGGCGAACCCTTTACTTCGAAGACCTCGAGCGATGGGGTTTTGACATCGCCTACAATGCCTTTTACGCTCACCCCTTTTATGACGTGGTAGGCAGATTGCGGGAACCGTATGTCCAGTTCGCCGCAGAGGCTAGAGAAAGAGGCTACCCAGCCTGCATTCAAATACAGACCACCGTATGCGCTGGCGACCGCGTCAGTATAGATGAAGCGCAGTACGATATCTCAAATACCCCGGAGCGTTGGGGCGAAAAGGGTTTTTTTGCCTCGTTCAGCTCCGACGCCTGGTTGGAATACCTCAAAGAAATAACTTCGCTTTTCGTCACTGAATACGGCTACAACTGGGTCGTCTTTGAGGAACCCATGTACAGGGTCGACATTCCGGGCACGAAGGACAGGTTCTATCAAAAGTTTCTACAAGCCAACCCAGGCGTCCCATATCCCAGTTCCAGAGCCGAATCTGCTGAGTATCTTTTAGTTCAGCAAGCAAAGGCCGAGTCACTAACAAGGTTCTATGCTCAGCTGGTAGCACACGCGAAGTCCTTGGGCGCTGAAGCCGTGGGCGTGATGCCTTGGTTCTTCATACCAACTATTGAAAACACCCCAGCGGAAACATTGAACCCCTCTTGCGATATTAACGCGATTAGTCGCATTCAAGGACTAGACTTTCTGGTAGTCCGTATGCAGCCTGACAATATTTTCTGCGGGACCATGCGAACTGGCGACGATATGGCAAAATCTCCTCTGCTTTATTACGTCGAAGTCATGGCTCACGCCCTAGGCAAACCAATTATAGCCGTCAGCAACCCTTCTGACGAACATACCGACTACCCTTCCCTGCCACTCATTCCTTTCGATTTCTACAGGGATGCTACGATTGCAACTATTGCCGCTGCACCTAATGGCGTAACGAGGCATTGGTACGGGCAAAACTACGGTAAAGATACCGCGCATATGGAAGTGCTAAGCAAAGCCGCACGGTGCGCTACCAGACTCGGTAGCGTCACTGCCCCCGTTGCCTTTGTCTTCTCATACGCTGGCACGCGACACGCGAAGCCCTGGACCTACGAAACAGTATTTCCACACTATTGGGCAATCGCTAGAAAACTAGCATTTGACTACCACGTACCGATGCTCACTTTCCACGCGGAAACACTGGACAAACATCTTGCCGAACACCCCGAAGTGAGGGTTCTAATTTTCGACGATCACTTCCCCTTAACCAAGGCACAATTAGCTGTGCTTCGTAGCTGGTGGAGACCGTACGAGCATCGCGCGGTTGTATTCTTCGCGTCAGGGCTTGGGTTTGCCGCAGATCCAAACGTTCCTGGGGCAGTGCCATCTGCGCAGGCATACCCAGGCATGCTCGATATGGTTGGACTTGCTCAGTATGAAAGCGCTCCACAACTCATTCTCGACAAACCGACGGTAGTCCGCTACGTGTCCCGTGTGCGGAGAAAGGCGTTCTTAGGCGAAAACACTACTCTTAACCTTGAGGCAATCGCAAATGTAAAGCATGTGTTTGGGTCCCGTGCAGAGGTTTTGTATGCGGTTGAGAACGAAGGCTTTCAGGTTCCGCTTATAGTAGAGTACCGGGACAGAGCTACTTGCGTTTTATACTGCGGGTTCAAGTTGTCCCAAGACACGGCAGACATAGCCGCTAAGGCTATTCGCTTCGCAATGAAAGAACTACATTTGCTTCCCCTAACACTCGAACCCTGCACAGAAGGAATCCTGTGGAACATTAACAAGCTAGGATACTTGATAATTGCGAACACTTCCGACGAGCCCGGAAGGGCTCAACTAAACGTCGCGAGGGATCGAGTTTGGGACTGTTGCAGCGGATGCGTCCTTCCTGAAACCGTTCGTGAGCTTTCCATACCAGCACACGACTTTAGCCTTTACAAGGTCTTCAAGCGCAGATCAAAGCTCATCGACGTCGTAGGAGCGAGTGCAGTATATGACATCATCGACGGCTCTGGTAGAGCAGACATCAAGTTACTGACCAGCCGTCGAACTGTGTTAATCCTCCGCAGTCCTCCAGAAACCGTGCTAGTTGACGGCAGGGCGTGGCCCACCACTTGCACGGCAGTTAACGACATTTATCACGTGATGGTTGAAAACTGCCCACCTGGAGAACACCTGATTTCCGTGCGCTGGTAGTTGCATAATCTACCCGTGGCAAAACGATCGCTCGGCCCGTATAACCGTGCTCACGTTTCTGCGCCATGGTACGACCCCGTGCCGTGTAGGTTGACCCGTTTGCCGCTCAATGCGATAATCTCGTAGGCACTATGCTCGATAAATGCCGCCAGCTGTAACATTACTATGTAAGACCATTTCTCGTAAAACGAAACGAAATCAATAGAAGGAGAGCCAATGATATGTCCACCAGTGCAGAGCGATACTATCAGATCATATCCGACGTCCTCGATAGAATCGCCACAACTCAGCAAGATTCGATTCAAAAGGCGGCTAAAGTAATAGCCGACCACATAGCAAGCGGCGGAATTTTATACCTTCTTGGGAGTGGCCATTCGTTAGCGGTAGCAATGGAAGCTTACAACCGCGCCGGCGGTCTCGCGCCGGTTGACGTGATTCACGATCGCACATTCGGCAGAGCAGAACGATTGGAGGGCTATGCGGAAACCATCCTAAAAGACTATAATATCCCTGCAGGCGGCGTAGTTGTGATTATATCTAACTCCGGGCGAAACGCTTTACCTATCGAGGTAGCCCTTTACTGTAAAGAGCGCGGAATCACAACGATAGCCATCACGTCGCTAGCGCATTCTAAGTCGGTCACGTCCAGACACTCTAGCGGGAAACGCCTCTTCGAAATAGCAGACATCGTGATCGACAACTGCGGAATACCTGGAGACGCAGCGCTTGATGTTGAGGGCGTTCCTGGTAAAGTGTGCCCGACGTCAGGCATAGCCGGCATGTTTATCATCGAGTCGATCGTCGCACAGGTCGTAGAGAACCTAGCACGTGCGGGGTATAGCCCGCCCGTTTTTATGAGCGCCAACGTTGATGGCGGTGACGAACACAATATGAAACTCTACGAAAAGTACTGGCACAGAATCAGGGGACTATAGGAAATATGAACGCACGCATACCAGTAGTTTTTCTAGCTCTACTTGTTCTAGTTGCTCTTATCTGGCGCATAGCAAATCCGCCTGCCCCACCTCTTCCGGGTCCCCTAGGGACCATTCCAACCTGGGATAGCCGGACCAAACTTGGCGAAATGAGCTCGTGCGCCGTGAGTCCGTCCGGAAGGTACTGGGCAGGAGCTTGGAACGAACGCACCAAAAATGGCGACCTACGCTCCGCTGTGTTGGTTATTGATCTAGAAAAATCGCGCAGCTACCAACAGGGAATGAAACCCGGAGTCTTCATAACAAGCGTCGGTTGGGCAGATGACAAAAACTTATGGGCGCTGCTCGTCGATGCCGAAAATACAGCTGACATAACCCAGGCGAAGATGGCATGGATACGACGCGTGGGCGAAGACAGGCTAAGCTACGACGTAAAAAGGCTTTCTCAGCCTGTTGTGCGCATACTAGACTGGCCCTGCGGGTCAAAGCTCTTCCTAGGCGAGTTGAAGGATAGCTCACCTGCGAAAATCGGTGTTTTTACTAAGGACGGCGAGCTAGTCGGCAAGTGTGCACAGGTACAAATCCCGCGCGGTAGCTCCATCGGGAAATCCGGGGCACTTAGCACTGACGGACGATTTTTCGTGTTCTCCATCATAGAGGATCGTATTGGCGGCATGGTAAGCTATTACCTCGGCGATTCAGCTACGGGCAGCTCAAAGAAGATCCTGAACTCGCAGCAACTACCTGGTCGCGTTGAAGGCATGTGGATTTCGCCCTACGGCATATTAATCGCCTGCGCAGAACGCGAAAACTTCCACGCATTGGTCTACCAATTCCGCCCTCAACCAAAACTGATGCCTATCTCCCAGTATCAGCCTCAGCCTGTCGAGCTGAAAAAATACTGGCCCAATGCTCCAGAAGTTATAATGTTTGCTACCTATAACGGTGGTTATGCTCTTAGTCTAGCGAATGGCAAGGTCAAGCGCTTGTTTGACCTGACCAAACTCGACCGATACTCCGATGTATGGCGGCGAGAAATACAGGACGGAAGGCTCTATCCTCGAAAGGATGGAGACTACACAGCGATTTCGGTGCTAGCAGATGAAGTCGATATTCGCGTGATAAAGAAGTCAGGACAGCGCGGACCCAATATACTGCCGAGGCGCTAGCTCGTCACTACGCAGTTCGCAAGTAAATTTTTGCGATTGAACAGGGGAGCCGATTGGGAAATTGCGAGCAGAAAGAAAAAGCGCTCGGATTGGTACTGGCTGGGGGAAAGGGAACGCGTTTTGCGCGATCAGTTTCGGCTTCTACGCCCAAGGTTCTTCAGCCTGTGCTTGGCAAACCGCTCATAAGCTACGTGCTTGATACTCTGCGCGAAGCCGGAATAAGCCGGATTATCGTAGTGGTCGGTTACGGTGGCAATCAGGTTAGAGACGCTATTGGAAGCGCTGTTGACTACGCATATCAGGATACCCAGCTGGGCTCAGGCCACGCTGTAATGTGCGCACTCGAATCCTTTAAAAATTTCGAGGGTCCTTTAGTAGTAATGTGCGGCGACAGTCCGCTTTTCAAGCCAGAAACGATACGCAATATGCTCCGCAAGAGGCGTGAATCACTTTCGACAGTTGTCTTAGCATCGGCATTATTGGAAAACCCAACAGGCTACGGGCGCATAATTCGTGACGATACAGGGAAAATCATTCAGATTGTGGAGGAAAGTTGCGCAGACGACGCACAACGGCAGATACGCGAGGTCAATGGCGGAGCTTACGTCTTTTGGGCTCCGTGGCTGGTTTGTAACATACATCGCATATCAAAAAACGCCGCGGGAGAGTACAATCTAACCGACGCGGTTCGATTAGCTATTGAACAGGGTAATAACGTGAATGTGGTACGCTGCGAGCCGGACGAGATAATAGGCGTCAACACACCCGATGACCTTCAGTATGCTGAGACCATTCTGCGGCGCAGAGGTCTGTGAGTTTCCGGAGGAAATTATGCGTAGTTGCAATGAGCCGAGCGAAGAAGCTCCGGTTATGAGAAAAGAAAGGATTATTCTGGAAGACGGAAGGTATCTCATTTACTACTCATTCGTAGATCAGAAAAACAATACGACAACCAGCCAGCCAGATGGGCAAGGCGGTGAAGGGCAGGCGGAGGACAATAACTGATGTCCGAGCTGCGATGGCATCCCATTCTTGAAGAGTGGGTTATTACTGCTACTCACAGGCAGGACCGCACGTTCCTGCCGCCCGATGACTACTGCCCACTATGTCCAACTAGGTCGCCTGATTATCCAACAGAGATACCTGCCGAAGATTATGAGATAGTAACCTTTGAAAACCGGTTTCCTTCTCTTCAACATCCTCCGCCAGATCCCGCTGTTCGAGACACCGAGCTTTACAGGGTACGTCGAGCCGAGGGAATATGCGAGGTGGTCTGTTATACCTCTAGACACACGGGCACGCTGACTGATGCCAGCGTCGAAGAGATCAGAAACCTGGTCGAGGTGTGGACAGACCGGTTCCAAGAATTAGGTTCCAAAAACTTCGTTGACTACGTCCTAATATTCGAAAACAAAGGACAAGTAATCGGGGTTACCTTGACTCATCCTCACGGACAGATTTACGCGTTTCCCTTCATTCCGCCTAAGATTCAACGAGAGCTTCGATCCGCTTCTCGGTACATGGCGAAGAGACACAGGTGCCTCTTTTGCGACATAATCAACGAAGAAATCACCGATGGCAGAAGAGTGGTCGTGGAGAACAATTCATTTGTTGCAGTGGTACCATTCTTTGCGAGGTTTCCTTACGAGGTATACGTCTTCTCGCGGGAGCACCACCAAACAATGCTGACGTTCTCCAAGAAAGAACGTCGCGACCTGGCAGGCATATTAAAGGCAATACTCCTCAAGTATGACAACTTGTGGGGCATCTCGATGCCTTATATGATGATTATGCACCAGGCACCCACGGATGGTCGCAATTACGATCACTATCATTATCATATTGAATTCCATCCGCCACACAGGACTAAAGACAAGCTCAAATATCTCGCCGGCTGCGAGACCGGAGCCGGCACTTATATAAACGACACGCTAGCAGAAGAGAAGGCTGCAGAACTGCGTAGGGCTGAACCTAGTACTTTAGAAAAAACCTTTCTGGAGCTCTAGAAAATCTGGGAGTTGATGTCGCACGCGATTTTAGCATGGGTTTCAGTTAGAAGGTCTTAAGCACCACGGTAATGTAGTAATTTTTTGCAGTTAAATGAAAGGGGTCGGAAGGAAATGTCTAAAATAAAGAGAGTTGTCCTAATTGAGCCCAAGCCGCCGGGCTATCACGTATACAGTCGGATCGCCCTTCCACGGCTCGGTTTACCATTGATTGGCGCCATGCTAAAGCAACGCGGAATCGACGTGACCATATATTGCCAGGACTTTCAGGAAATCGACTATACCGATGTAATGAGAGCCGACCTTGTTGGAATATCGACTACAACCTCAACAGCGCCGGAAGGATACCGAATAGCACAGCGCGTTAAAGAGGCTGGCATACCTGTCGTAATGGGCGGCTCACACGTTACTTTTTTGCCTGAGGAATCGCTTCAATATGCCGACTTTTGCGTGCGAGGAGAAGGCGAGTACACGATGCTTGAGCTTATCGATGCAATCGAGTCGGGCTCAGGCTACGGATCCATAGCCGGACTTTCATACCGCATCGGTGACGAAATCCGCCATAATCCGCCACGAGAGCTGGTTCAGGACTTGGATGCCCTTCCGTTTCCTGACCTTTCGCTCATAAAAGGACACGAAAAGATTAGTCTGACACCAATTGCCACATCGCGCGGTTGCCCATTCAATTGCAACTTTTGCAGCGTAATCAAAATGTTCGGAAGGGGTTATCGCCAGCGCAGTGTAGACAGCGTGATCGAAGAACTACGTTACCTGCGCCCGGATACTGTGTTTTTCTACGACGATAACTTCGCGGGTAATAGAGATCGAGCAAAGCAGCTCCTAGAGCGGATGCTTTCCGAAGGGCTAACGCCATACTGGACTGCCCAGGTGCGAGTGGACATTGCCCGAGACAGGGAATTACTCGCGTTGATGAAGCGCAGCAATTGTTACATTTTGTACATCGGCTTGGAATCGGTGAACCCCGCGACTCTGCGCGAGTTCAACAAGCGACAGAGCGTAGAAGAAATTGTGGAGGCGGTTCGGATAATTCACGAGCATGGGATTATGATACATGGCATGTTCGTTTTCGGGGCAGAGAATGACGACGTATCCACCTTACGGGCTGCCGCTGATTTTGCACTTAGGACTGGAATCGACACAGTGCAGTTCATGATTCTAACACCACTTCCAGGCACCGCCTATTACGACCAAATGGAACGAGACGGTCGAATTCTGACGCACGAATGGTATCTTTATGATGGTCAGCACGTTGTCTATCAACCAGCCAAAATGAGCCCGTACGAGTTACAGAAAGAAACGTTTAAGGCGATGAGGCGATTCTACAGCGTCTATGAGTGCATCAAGATGCTTGCTCCGCCACAGTTTATACGGTTCATGTTAAAACTTAACCTGAACTTGCTGCTGGGCAAGTGGCATGATGCCAAGCTACAAATCCGGGTTGCCTCGCGCAGGTGGTTCTACCGGGCGTATGGGCACGTACTAATCAAGCGCTGGGAAGCCGCCAACAAAGACTTTGGTGAGAAAATTAGGATGTTGGCTGAGAAAGCGCGCGCACTTAGCAGCGCGAAGCAAACTTCTGCGCAGAAGGCAAAGTAATGAGCACCACTGACAGGCTTACTGACATCAACGAACATTTTCGCAGAATCTTCGGCTCTACCCCCCAGAGCGTTGTTAGGGCACCGGGACGGGTTGAGCTCCTGGGGAATCATACGGACTACAATGAGGGGTTTGTTCTTCCAGCTGCCATAAACATGGATGTCCTGGCAGCAGGATCTTTGAGAAACGACAACGTCGTAGCCGTATACTCGGCGAACTTTGACTCAGTTGTCGAATTTCCTCTCTCGAACATTGAAAGGGACAATGTAAACACGTGGTCCAATTACGTTAGAGGCGTTTTGCACTTTCTAAAGCAGGCTGGGGTAAACTTGCAGGGCGTCAATATTGCCATCAGCGGTAACGTGCCTGTTGGTTCAGGACTCTCAAGCTCGGCAGCCATCGAAATGGCAGTGGGTTTTCTGATACAAACTCTTCTCGGTTTTGAGATGCCCGGACCAGAGCTAGCGCTTGTCGGTCAAAGGGCAGAGAACGAGTTTGTAGGCGTGAGCACAGGGATAATGGACCAATTCGTCTCGAGGCTCGGGAAAAAGGACAACGCCTTGTTCCTCGATTGTCGAACCCTAGCCTACGAACATGTGCCACTGGACACCAGTTCGATAAAAATAGTTGTTTGCGATACAATGAAGCGACGCGGCTTGGTGGACAGTGAGTACGATCAG
>Ga0123519_10008323_pt1 | contig 15857 bp, 15 predicted proteins | sample YelNatPaOPRAMG02_FD_87396 | JGI IMG/M metagenome (GOLD analysis project Ga0123519, IMG submission 87396) | Hot spring microbial communities from Yellowstone National Park - Yellowstone National Park OP-RAMG-02 (version 2) | ecosystem: Environmental > Aquatic > Thermal springs > Hot (42-90C) ...
CGGTCTCCATGCGGTAGAAAGAAATTATCAGGTAGTGGAATACATTGCCCGGCAAGTTTTTCGGCCTTCTCCGGAAGAACTGCTGCCCTGGCTTCATCCGACGGAAGAAGAAAAACTTTTGGCCAAAAATTTAATTGGCGAGACAAAAAATTTGGTGCTTTTTGGTGTGGGGAGTCGCGGGCGACATAAAATCTGGCCGGCGGAGTATTATGAAGAACTGATTAACCGGCTGGTTCGGGACTATGGGATTACTCCAGTGTTTGTGGGAACTGGTGAGGAAGAGAGATTGGTCAGTCAAATAACCAGAAGAATTACTGGAAGATATCTAAATCTTGTTGGGAAAACTGATTTGCGCACACTGATAGCAGTAATTGATGGCTGTTCAGTAATTATTGGTAATGACAGTGCCATTATTCATCTGGCCGCGGCTCTGGATAAACCGACTCTGGGAATTTTTGGGGCAACCAACCCCAGGTGGTTTTATCCCTATAATCAAAAGTCAACTTATATCTATAAAGGATATCCCTGTAGCCCCTGTGGGATTAAGACCCGCTGTCGGGACTTTAAGTGTATGAAAGACATTTCGGTAGAGGAGGTTTATAGTTGCTGGCAGAAGAATTTTGTCAGGTTTCTATCTTCCTGACCAAATTTTTGAACAAATGTTCAGAAATACAAAAAAAGCCGGAAGAAAACGATTATTAAACGAGAAAGAAGTCCTGAAATTTGTTAAGTTGTCTTTGCGGCGAAGAATTCCTCCTACTGTTCGTGAGGTCAGCAGGTATTTCCGAATTTCCGTCGGAACAGCTTATGCTTATTTGCAAACTTTGCGACGCCAGGGACTTCTTCAGGTTCGTCGGGTTGACGGGAAAAGTCGTAGTGTTGCCCGGGGAATTAAGGCCTGAATTTAATTTCTGAACAAATGTTCAGAAATTAAAGATTAAGAAACTGAGAAAAAAAGACGGTTGATTACCTACGGGATAAAATTTTATTTGGAGCTGGTAAGATATTGAAGAATTTAGTTTATCACCATAATTTTTCGTCGCTGATTTTAAAGAACAGCCGGACAATTGTTGTCTGGTTGCCGCCCGGCTATTCCCAGAGCAATCAGCACTATCCCGTGCTGTATTTACACGATGGTCAGAATTTGTTTGAAGCCCGGGATTCTCTTTCGGGTTATTCCTGGCAGGCTGATAGAACTGCTGCCAGTCTGATAAAGGAAAACAAAATTGATAAACTACTAATGGTGGGTATTTATCATCAGGATAATCGTCTCTGGGAGTACACCCCTTTTGCGGATAAAGATATTGGTGGAGGTGGTGAGGCTTATTTGGATTTTGTCCTCCAGGAAGTTAAACCGTTTATTGATAAAAATTATCGCACCAAACCAGAGAGAAGTTCCACCGCGATGGCCGGTTCTTCTCTGGGTGGATTGATTTCTCTTTATGCCTTATTTCGCTATCCGGATGTTTTTAGTAAGGTTGGGGTGATGTCCCCAGCACTTTACTGGTGCCGGGGAAAGATTTTTAGGTTTATCTCAACTGCCGGTTTTTCTCGGCACAATGATAGTAAAATTTATCTGGATATGGGAACTCGGGAAGGTGATACACTTAAATCTTTTGCAAATTCAATAAAACTGGTGCGACGATTACGAAAACAGCTTATTGGTCTGGGATTTACGGAAACTGAAAGTTTATTTTATCTGGAGGATGAAGGTGCCCGGCATGATGAAATTGCCTGGGCGAACCGATTTAAAAATGTTTTAATGTTTTTCTTTGGAAGATAATTTTGCTGAGATGAAAATTTTAGTAGTTTTACCCAACTATGCCGGGGATATTTTACAGAGTACGGTTGCTTTGAGATTTTTAAAAAGGGATTTTCCCGTTGCCCGGCTGGCGGTCATGGTGCGTGAGGATAAAAAACAATTACTGGAAGATAATCCTTATATTGATGAGGTAATTTTTAAGAGAAATCGGCTGGCGGATATTCGTCAGGCCATTCGTTTTAAACCCCGGGCAGTTATCCTTTTCCGGACAACATTCTTTAATGCCCTGCTGGCCAAACTCAGTCGGGCCAAATGGCGGATTGGTTTTCGGCAGGAGTTGTCGGAAATTTTCTTAACTACGGCTATCAGAGAAAATACTGTCGCTTCCTATCGTTATGAATTGGTTCGGCTGGTGCAGGTGTTTTTGAAAAATCTGGGAATTCAAAGTCCAGTGGCTGATGATGACTGGCGAATAATGGATTTCCCAGGCTGGAAACAGCCGGGGATTAAAGAAAAAGTGGTAGAGAAACTAAAACCGTATGGTATATTTCCCGGGAAAAAATTGCTGGTTCTCAGTCCCTTTGCCAGCCGGAAAACCAAGAGGTTATTGCCCGAGCAATATCGGGAATTGGTGAAGTGGATGCAGTCGGAGTTTGCTGAACAATATGAGTTGTTAATTGTTGGCGGTCAGGACGAATATTTAATTTCTGAACAAATGTTCAGAAATTGCTGGGGGAAAAATCTGGTGGGAAGGTTTGATTGGAAAGAGCTGGGATGTTTATTGAGTCAGGCCAGTCTTTTTATTTCCCCGGATACTGGTCCGGCTTATCTGGCGCAGGCGGTTGGTTGCCCGACGGTAATCTTTTTTACTTCCACCTTGCCGGAGCGCTATGGCCCTTATCCGGAAAAGGTAAAAATTGTCTATCAGCCGCAATTGTGTTCTCCCTGTTATCGGGATTATTGTCGGAAAAACTATTTGTGTCTGAAAAATTTCCCCTTGAATGAATTGCAGGAAAAAATTCGGGATTCTCTCAATGAATACTGATAGCAAAACAGAAAAAATACTGGTGCGCGGGCCGGACACCGTCGGAAGTTTTGTCCTGGCCAGTCCCTTTTATCGGGAGTTGCGAAGGAATTTTCCATCAGCCTATATTGCCCTGGCGATTAAGCCGCTGGTCTATGAACTGGCAAAAGATTGTCCTTATGTAAATGAGATTTTTGTCTATGATGATAAGACCCGGGGAAAATATTTTTCCTGGTTGCGGGAAAAAAAATTTTCTGTTTCTTTTTTGCTGTCCGGCAGTTTTTCCTCGGTTCTCTGGGTATATCTGGCCGGGATAAAAAAAAGAATCGGCTATTCCCACGACCATCGCAGTTGGCTTTTGACCGATATTATTCCCGATGATTCCGGTAAGTTGCAAATAGATTATTATCTCTATATGCTGGAGTATCGTGGTTTGAAAGTAGTTGAGCGACAGCCAGAAATTTATCTTAAACCGACGAGCACGGCTTTTGATAATTTCTTTTCAGGAAAAATGACAGTCGGAATTAGTTTTACTGCCGCCGGGGAACTGGCCCGGAGCTGGCCGAGGGACCATGCCGTGGTGTTGGTTGAGAAATTGCTCCAGGATAATTTTCAGGTGGTGTTTTTTGGGATGGAAAAGGATAGGTCTTACGGAGATTACATCCGGGGAAAAATTAAAAATGATGATTTTATAAATCTGGCTGGCCGGACGAGTTTGACGGATTTTATTAGCCTGGTGCAGCGATGCGCAGGGTATATTTCCGTGGCCAGTGGCGGACTTCATCTGGCGGCAGTTTTGGGACTAAAGTGTGTTGGTCTGTATTGCCCGGGGGATGACGCTGTCTGGCGACCTTATGAAAAAAATGTAGTGGTTATTACGCACAGGGTGGATTGTGCTCCCTGTAATCAGCATAAGATGAAATACTGCCGGAATAATAAGTGTATGCGGATAATTACGCCAGAAGAGGTCTACGAAAAATTTAAGGAAATGGTATAAGTTAAGAATGAAAGGAACTGTTGTCCAGAAAATTATCTGGTTCGGGATGTTTTTGTTGGGAATTTTTTTATTCTCCAGCAAAGCCGGTCTGGATACCGCAGTCAGCATCATCTCTTTTGGGGTAATTGGCTGGTTTCTTTTTTTTGGTATTCCCGAGGAAATTTTTGCCGATAAAGATTTACAGCGCTTTTTTCTTACTTCCGCAGTTTTTCTGTTTTTGGGATTGCTTTCCATTGTCGGGGCGGTGGATAAATTTAGTGCCTGGAAAAGATTGGTTACTATTCTGGGATATTATGGGCTACTCCTTGGGGTTTGCTTGTTGAAAGAGGAAAAGACTCTTCGGCAGATATTAATTATTTTAGTCGGGGTGGTGATTCTGGAGGCGATTTTCGGGGCACTTCAGGTGCTGGCTCACCGGGATATTTTGGGACGGCCGTTTACTGAGTCAGTGCGGGCCTGTGGTACGCTGAGTTATCCCAATGACTTAGGTTTTGCTCTGGGGGTATTTTTACCTTTTTTGTTTGCCCTTTTTCTTGGAGAAAAAGATTTTTCCCGGCGGATTTTTTATCTTGGCGGATTTCTTTTTGGCTTACTGGGACTGATTTTGACTTTTACCCGGGGAGCCTGGCTGGGAACGGCTTTGGCCTTATTTCTGGTTGCGACTCTGAAGAATAAAAAACTTTTACTCTGGCTGGTTCTTCTGGGTCTTTTGCCATTGTTTTTTTCTCCGGTGCGTCAGCGGCTTCAGAGTACTTCTTTGAAAAGTGAATATAGTCGCCAGTATATCTGGAAACACACTCCGGAATTAATTAAGCAGAAATTGTTTCTGGGCTGGGGGCTGGATAATTTTAAACCAGTGTTCTTCAAAAAATATCCGGATTTACCCGAGTCCGAAAAAGGCCACTTCCATCCTCATAATTTATATTTGAATATTGCTTTTCAGACGGGCATTTTTGGTCTGGCGACTTTTTTGTTGATGTTTTTCTTTTTGTTCAAATTTCTTATTTCGCAGTTCCGTCAGAAAACTGCGGCGGCGGTGGTCAGTTTAGGGGCTATTGGTAGTCTGGTGGATTTTTTAGTTCATGGACTGGTGGATGAACCCTGGCGGGCTTATCAGGCACCGGAGGTTTTATTTTTTGTGATCGGGGTGGCTATCTGGTATAGCCTGCGTTATCGCCAGGAGAAATCGCCCTTCGCTGACCAGAGGAAAAATTGTCTTCTGTAAATTCCGGGGTAATTGTTGGTAATCTTCTTTTTTAATCAGCAAAAATTTTTTGGGAAATTTCTGGATTATCGTTACCAGTTCTTCGGGCGTGTCTATGGAGTGCTCTTTCCAGGCCCGGGCAGTAGCGGGAACTTTTGGATTGGGCAGCCGGGAACTTTCCACTCCGCGGTCAGCATACCAGGCCAGCAGGGCGGCCATATCGTAGTAAAATAGTTTGTAGGTAATAATTTTTTCCTCAGGCGGGGTTAAAGAATTGATTACCGGGCCGAGGGTGCGAAATTCCGGATTGCGGATTCGGTCCAATTTTATCGGGGTGAAAAAGACCAGCAATGTGAATATTATCGTCAGTATAGCCAATATCACCGAGAGGGTCTCTTCCTGGTGGGCAAGCCAGTGCCGCCAGATTAAAGCATTGATTGTCGCCCAGCCCGGCCAGAATGCCAGAAGATAATAGTCGTCTTTATAGCCGGCCAGGGTAAATCCCACCCAGACTACCGCAACCCAGCAGAGCACCGGATAGTATTGGGAAATTTTTTCTTTGATAATTTTGATTATCCCAAATATTCCCGTGATTGACCAGGGTAAGTAATAGGTAAAGAATGCGCCGAAAAAGAATAGATAGTTAAATATCTGTTGCCAGAAATTTCGTTGAACACTACGACCCTGAATTGACCACCAGATCTGGTTGATAAAATATTTTTGATAAAGAGCGTCACCTTTAAAAATTATCTGGGGAATTATCCAGCCCAGGGCAATGGCGATGGTGAGAGATATTCCCAGCCAGAAATATTTGTTGAGTATCTTGGCGGACTGCTGACTGAGTAAATAATAGACAAAAATGCTGGCCCAGACAGCCAGGGCGGGAGGACCTTTGGTAAGTAGTCCTAATCCGACGGCTAAGCCGGTCAGCAGCAGCCAGCGCGGGTTATTTTTTTTCTCCGACAAAATGAAAAAGAAAAACCCCAGAGTGATGAAAAAAATAAGAATAGTTTCCAGTTCACATTTGCGGGAATGGCGGAAAAAATAGGGGGTAAGGATTATGGTCATCGCCGCCAGAAATCCCCCGAATTCGTCCAGTAAAATTTTGCCCAGCAGGTAGGTTAAAACTATTGTCAGAAAACCGAAGAAAGAAGAAGTAAGTTTAGCGGTGATATCATTTATCCCAAAGATTTTGAAAGTGATTGCCTGACCCCAGAAAAAAAGTGGCGGGAACTGATAGAAATCACTAAACTCATCGCAGTGTGGCCAGTGGAGAGTCAACCAGTCGCCGGTCCGCAAAATTTCGCGGGAAACTGCGGCGTGGACAGCCGAACCCAGCGGTTGAAGTTCACTATCATTCAGTTTGGCGAACATTCCCAGCCCGGCAAAGCTTACGACGATAAGGAACTGGATGAGCGGCCGGGAGAAAAATTTCGTCAATCGCGCCATCATAAATGAAAATTATACCATTTTCTTTCAGATTTTTCTATAATATAGGCGTGAACATAGCATTGTTTGATGCGGCACCTTATTGGTCCGGCGGCGCCGAGCGGGTTTATTTCTGTGCCCGGGGTTTTGCCGAGTCGGGCCATAAGGTCGTGATAGTTTGTTTACCCACCAGTCGGCTGAATGAATTAAGGAGAGATAAAATTACAATTTATAATATTTGTCCGTGGTTTGACCTGGATCCGTTGGCTCTGCTAAAAATTATTCATATACTAAAAAAAGAAGAAATTGATATCCTGGATATTCACTCGCCAAAATTTTACTGGCTTGGTCTGATTGCTGCCAAAATTCTTTGCCGAAAAGCCGGAATAACCCGAAATGTTGCTTATCCCAAAAAGGGAATTAAGAGATTAATCAATCGCTGGCTTTATCACCATTGTGATTTTGTGGTGGCGATTTCCCGACGAGTAAAAGAAACTCTCATCCGGGATTTTGCCTTGACTGAGGAAAAGATACATTTGATATATGATGGTGGAGAGTATTCGGAATTTTCGGAGGAGCAGCGCGAAAAAATCCGACGGTTGATAAGGCAAAAATTAAATATTTCTCTGGAAACATTCCTGTTGACAATTATTGGGCGGATTGAGCGGGTAAAGGGGCATGACCTTTTGCTGAAATCGGTTGCTGAATTAAAAAATTCCGGTTATAATGTTGGTTTGTTAATAATCGGCCCGGTGGAAGAAAAGAGATTTTTTCGGAAATTAGAAAAATTGGTGAAAGAACTAAATCTGAGTAGGGAAGTAATTTTTACCGGTTTTGAGTCGGCAGTTTCGGATTATCTGTTGGCCAGCGAGGCGCTGGTTGCTCCATCATATTTAGAAAGTATGGGAAAGAGTATCCTGGAGGCGGCCGCTAATCAAGTGCCGTTTGTTACCACTACTAATACCGGGGTGTCGGAAGTTCTTCCCCGGGATCTGGGAATTTTTGTTCCGGCCGGAGATAGTGAACAGTTGACCGCCGGGTTAAAGGATTTAATCCAGAATTATTCCCGCTATCAGGAAAAAGCAAAAAAATTTAATCCGGTAATTCTTGACTATAAAAAAATGGTTCGGGAGTATCTTCATCTATATAATGAGGTTACGGGAAAGTAGCTTTATTCTGGTTTATCACCGGATAGAAAATTATCAGGGAGGGTTACATTCGCTCTATACCAGTCCTTCCTTTTTTGATTGGCAGATGCGCTATCTCTACCGACAGGGATATCAGGGGGTGTCTCTGGCGGAGCTGGGGGCGGCGATTCGCCAGGGGCAGGATATCGGTCGCAAATTTGCCATTACTTTTGATGATGGCTATGAGGACAATTTTTTTAACGCCTATCCGGTATTAAAAAAATATAACTTTCGGGCAACGGTTTTTGTTCATACGGCAGCGGTTGGTAAAAGTTTTTCTTATCCCCGGATGCCAGCCGCCCCGCTGATGGACTGGGAACAACTCCGGCAATTAAGTCAGGAATGGGAAATTGGCAGTCACACAGTAACCCACCAGAATCTTGCCAGAGAGAGTAATGCAGTAATAGAACAGGAACTAAAGGAATCCAAAGAGATTCTGGAGAAAAATTTGGCAATTTCCGTCAAGAGTTTTTCCTATCCCTTTGGCGAAGTTTTTGCGGGCTATCGGGAAATGTTGACCCGGTATGGTTATGAAAATGCGGTTTCCTTAAAACCGGGTCTGGTGCGGACGAGTGAGCAGGATTTTTTGGCTTTGCCCCGGCTGGAATGGAAAAGTATCTGGCACAGCAGTTTTCGGAATCACTGGAAAAATCGTCTGCTCTATAGAAAAATTTTTTTAGGCTATTAGTCAATGGAAAATTTTTTAGGCTATTGGCTCAGTTGTGTTTATTATCTGGGGTTAAAATTCCATCAGAAAATAACCGTAAAGAAGAAGTTGCCATTTCCGGTAGTCAGTGTTGGCAATATCACTACTGGCGGGACGGGCAAAACCCCGGTGGTAGAAATTGTCTGTCGGGAATTACTGGCTCTGGGGTGGCATCCGGCAGTTTTGAGTCGGGGCTATCGCCGGAAAAAAACTCCAGAACCATTGATTATTTCTGATGGCAAAAATATTTTAAGCCACCCGGACTATTCCGGCGATGAACCATATTTACTGGCACGCCATCTGAGAAATGTGGCAATAATCGTTGGGAAAAACCGTTATCAGGCTGGTTTGCTTTTGCCGGCGATGGGCTTGGATATAGCGGTGCTGGACGATGGCTTTCAGCACTGGGGGCTGAAAAGGGACCGGGATATTGTTTGTCTGGATGCCACCAATCCTTTTGGCAATGGCTGGGTCCTGCCAGCCGGAATTTTGCGCGAACCGGCTTCGGCTTTATCCCGGGCGAATTTGATTTTTCTGAACAAAATAAATCTGATAGATAAAGAAGAGCGGGATAAATTATTTGAACATTTGTTCAAAAAAGTCCCGGGAGTTCCGGTCATTACCACCGAGTATGAGATAGATAAAATAGTCGGGAAAAATCAGGAGTTAGGGGTGGCGGATTTGGTGGATAAAAAAGTTGTGTTGATTTCCGGGATTGCCCGGCCGGAGAGTTTTGAAAAAACAGTAGTTTTGAGTGGAATAAAATTTGTAAAACATTTTAAGTTTGCTGACCACCATTATTTTCGCCAAAGTGAATTAGAAGAAATTTTTCAGCAATATCCCGGAGCCATTTTCCTGACTACCGAAAAGGATTACTGGCGACTGAATGAAAAATATGATAGAATATTCTATGCTCGTCTCCAGTTAAGATATGACCGCGAGCGATTGCGTTGCCTTTTACCTCAGAAATGAATAAAGCAATTTTTCTTGACCGCGATGGGACTTTGATTTATGATTGGGGCTATCTCCGCGACTGGCGGAAAATAAAATTTTACCGTTCGGTTATTCCGGCATTGAAAATTTTAGAGCAATCCGGTTTTCGTTTAATCATTATTACCAATCAATCCGGCCTGGCCCGCGGGCTGCTCACGGTCAATCAACTTCACCAGATTCACCGGCGGCTCATCCAGTTATTAAGAAATAAGGGGGTAAAAATATCGGCAATTTACTATTGTCCCCATCATCCGGAAGAAAACTGCCGTTGTCGCAAGCCGAAAACCTTGCTTTATCAAAAAGCCCGACGGCGATTTCAGCTGGACTTCTCCAGGAGTTATGTCATTGGCGAGAAGGTCAGTGATATTCAGGCCGGAAAAAATATCGGCGCGAAAACCGGGCTGGTTTTGACTGGCCAGGGACGAAAAGAAAGAAAAATATTGCTCGCTCAGGGAATTAAACCCGACCTGGTGGCCGGCAATCTTTTATCGGTTGCTAAATGGATAATTGGTAAAAATAAAGCGTTATATTTTTAAAGATATAACGAAAAAAATAGTGAGAAAATATATTTTGCTACTATTTTTGTTAGGGCTGGGAACTTGTCTGTTTGCCGATGATTTTGTCTGGCGACAGTTGCCGAACAACACTTTTGGGGTCGGCGAAAAGATTAAATACGAGATTCGCTGGCAATTTCTTATTGCTGGCTATGCCACTCTGGAAATTCCGGATATTGTGGAGATTAGCAGTCGGGCCTGTTATCATATTGTCGCTTCGGCCTGGAGCACTGCTTTTATTGACAACTTTTTCAAGGTGCGCGATATCAATGAGTCGTTTATGGATAAAGAATCATTATGTAGTTTGCTCTTTGCCAGTAAAATTTCTGAAGGTAATTTCCGGGCAAGCGAAAAGGTCTATCTTGACCAGGAAAATCAGCGGTTTTTCATTCCCGGGGCGGTTGGGGGAGATAAATCTGGCCCGATTGCTCTCTGGTCGCAGGATGTTCTGTCGGCTCTTTATTTTTTACGAACCCAGAGTTTAGAGGTGGGGCAAACCTACTACTTTAATACCCAGTCCGGCGATAAAAACTGGCCGCTGGCGGTAGAAATAATTCGCCGGGAAAAAGTGCAGGTGCCGGCCGGTGAGTTTGACTGTTTTCTGGTTGAGCCAAAACTTATTCCCGGAGCCGGAATTTTCAAAGCCAAAGGAAAATTATATGTCTGGTTTACTGCTGATGAACGACGGCTGCCGGTCCTCATGCGCAGTAAGATAGCAATTGGTTCGGTGGAAGCCCAGATGTGTTCAGTAAATCGCTAAACTAATTTGCTATAATAAATAAGTTAAAATGAAGAGAAAAGAATTGCTGGTGATTACTGGTGGAGCCGGATTTATTGGGAGCAATTTGCTCTGGACCTTAAACCAGCGCGGCTATGAAAAGATTCTGGTGGTTGATGAACTCGGCTGTTCGGAAAAATGGAAAAATCTGGTTGGTTTAAAATTTTTTGATTATCAGGAAAAAGATGATTTTCTCCAGAGTTTTATCCGGGGAAAATTGGCCAGCGAAATTCAGACCGTTTTTCACCTCGGGGCCTGTTCTTCTACCACCGAAAGCGATGCCCGCTATCTGCTTAAAAATAATTATGAATACAGCAAACTACTGGCGGAAAGATGTCTGGCCAAAAATATTCAGTTTATCTATGCCTCCAGCGGGGCAACTTATGGCGATGGCTCAGCCGGTTTTTCCGACGATGAAAACCGGTTAGAAACCTTGCGACCCCTGAATATGTATGGCTATTCTAAACAGATGTTTGATTTGTGGGCCAAACGTCGCGGAGCCCTGAAAAAAATTGCCGGGTTAAAATATTTTAATATTTTTGGGCCGAATGAATATCACAAAGGTCCGATGCGCAGTTTTATCTGTAAAGCGGTAGAGCAGATTGCGGCTGGCAGTAAAGTCATCCGGTTGTTTAAGTCGGAAAATCCGCAATATTCTGATGGCGAACAGCGTCGGGACTTTTTGTATGTCCGGGATGCCGTGGAGATGACTTTGTTTATCTGGGAAAGAAAACTTGCCGGGATATACAACATCGGCAGTGGGGTTGCCAGCACCTGGAATGAACTGGCTCAGGCAATTATTGCCGCCCTGAATCAGCCGATTAAGATTGAATACATTGAGATGCCGGCCGAGTTAAAAGATAAATATCAATACTATACCTGTGCCGATATCGGCAAGATTTGTCGGGCGGGCTATAAGAAAAAGATAAGTTCACTGGGCCAGTCCGTTGCCGATTATGTGGTTAACTATTTGCTGGGGAAAAAATATCTTGGTGGATAATGTGAAAACTAAATTGTTAAAACTTTTACCGCGTCTGGCCGGAAAACGGGTTCTGGTAATTGGTGATTTGATGGTAGATAAATTTATCTGGGGGAAGGTTCGCCGGATTTCTCCGGAAGCGCCGGTGCCGGTAGTGGAAATTTCCCGGGAAAGTTATAGTTTTGGCGGAGCCGCAAATGTGGCCAATAATATCCGAACACTGGATGGCGAGGTGGCGATAGTCGGAGTAGTTGGCACCGATATGGTTGGGGAGCATCTGCTTTCGGATCTGGAGGCACAGCGAATTGATATTTCCGGGGTAGAAAAAGATTCGGAGCGACCGACAATTATTAAAACCCGGATTATTGCCCAGCATCAGCAGGTTGTTCGGGTGGACCGGGAGGATACCTCTATTCCGACCAGACCAGTCCTGGATAAAATTTTAGATAATTTTACCCGAAAATTGCCCGAAGTTGATGCAGTAATTATTTCGGACTATGGCAAAGGGACCATCAATAGTTATATTTTACCGGCAATTATTGAGATGACCCGGAAACAGAATATTCCTTTAACTGTTGACCCGAAAGTGGAAAATTTTCTGAAATACCGTCGGGTAACCTGTATTACCCCGAACCTGGCGGAGGCGGCTGGCGGGATGCGGATGCCGGAGCCAAAGGATGAAGAGGAACTAAAGAGTTTGGGCAAAAAAATTTTACAGCGTCTGCAGAGTGATTCGGTTTTGATTACCCGGGGAGAAAATGGAATGACCCTGTTTGAAAAATCCGGACGAATAGTTAGTATCCCGACCCGGGCCCAGGAAGTGTTTGATGTCACCGGAGCCGGCGATACCGTGATTGCAGTTTTTACTCTGGCGCTGGCGGCAAAAATAAAAATGGAATTAGCCGCGGAAATTGCCAATTATGCGGCCGGAATAGTAGTAGGAAAATTAGGAACTGCCACGGTAACGCCGGCCGAACTTTCCCAGGCAATTCAGCGGATTAAAAGAATATGAATGCTCTGATTGTTATTCCGGCTCGCTATAATTCCCAGCGATTGCCAGGCAAGCCCCTGTTGCTGGTAAATGGTAAACCATTATTGTGGTGGGTCTGGAAAAATGCCCGGCGGGTTGGGATACCGGTAGTGGTAGCGACCGACGATGAGCGGATCCGGAAAACTGCTACTGATTTTGGTGCCCGGGTGGTTTTAACTTCAAGAAGACATCGGTCTGGCACCGAGCGAGTGGCCGAGGTTGCCCGGAAAATTCTGGCAAAGATTATTGTTAACTGGCAGGGTGATGAGCCATTGTTAAGTCCGAAATTAGTTAATCATTTGATTAAATATCTCGCCAGACATCCTCGGGAAATCCTGGTGACCGCGGCCAGAAAAATTTTTGAGCCCGCAGTTATCAATGACCCGGCGGTAGTCAAGGTTGTTCTGGATAAAAATAATTATGCACTCTACTTTTCCCGGGCGGCAATCCCGTTTAAGCGCGACCGCAAGGCCCGACCGATTTACTGGAAACATTTAGGGGTCTATGTTTATCGCAACCAATTTTTACAAAAACTGCTAAAGACGGCTCCGACGCAACTGGAACAAATAGAAAAACTGGAACAATTGCGGGTGCTGGAAAATGGCTGGCGGATTAAGGTTTTACCGACGGGCTATGACAGTATTGGAGTAGATACTATGGACGATTTTCGCCAGGTTTGTCGGTTATTGCGATGACTAAATATATTGTGGTAACCGGTGGGGTGGTTTCATCTCTGGGCAAAGGGGTAACCGCGGCCAGTTTAGGATTTTTGTTTAAGGCCCGGGGCTATAAGGTGGAAATTTTAAAATTTGACCCCTACTTAAATGTTGACCCCGGAACGATGAGCCCCTATCAACATGGCGAGGTCTTTGTCACTGAGGATGGAGCCGAGACTGATTTGGACCTCGGACATTACGAAAGATTTTTGGACCAGAATTGCCATCGCCAGAACAATGTCACCGCAGGGCAGATTTACGAACAGGTAATTTCCCGGGAGCGTTCCGGCCAGTATCTGGGAAAAACCGTCCAGATAGTTCCGCATATTACCGATGAAATAAAAAGACGGATTCGCCGGCTTTCGGCGGACCTGGTGATTGTGGAGGTTGGCGGGACGGTCGGCGATATTGAAGGGCTGGCTTTTCTGGAAGCCATTCGCCAGTTTCGGCTGGAAGTGGGGCGACAGAATATTGCTTTTGTTCATGTGACCCTGGTGCCTTACTTATCGGTTATTGGCGAGCATAAGACCAAACCAACCCAGCACAGTGTGATGAAGTTACGGGAAATTGGGATTGAGCCAGATTTGATTATCTGTCGGACGGCCGAGCCTCTCTCGGATGAACTGCGCGCCAAGATTGCCCTTTTTACCAATGTGGAAAAGGAGCGGGTAATCTCCGAATGGAATATCCGAAGGTTTATTTACGAGGTCCCGGAAATTTTACATTCCCAGCAGGCTGATGATATATTGTTAAAAATTCTGGGGTTAAAAAATAATCCTCCGAAATTGCGCGATTGGCACCAGTTGTTGAAGAATGCCGAAAGGTTAAAGGAAAAGGTGACCATTGGAATTGCCGGAAAATATGTCCAGGTCAAGGATTCTTACAAAAGTATTCTGGAAGCCCTGCGGCATGCGGCCATAGCCAATCAGGTTCTGCTGGAAGTAAGATATATTGATGTGGAAAGCAAAAATTTAATTCAGGAATGTTCGGGGATTGGCGGGATAATTGTCCCCGGTGGTTTTGGCGAACGCGGGGTGGAGGGAAAAATTGCGATTGCCGGCTATGCCCGTCGGAAAAATATTCCCTTTCTCGGGATCTGTCTGGGAATGCAGTGCGCGGTGATTTCTTTTGCCCGGGAGGTAGCCGGAATGCCCGCCGCCAACTCTAAAGAATTTAATCCGAAGACACCTTTTCCGGTGATTGATTACCTGCCGGAGCAATTTCAGCGCCGGGGAACGGGCGCCAGTATGCGCTTGGGACTGTATGGGTGCCGGCTGAAGCCGAACACTTTAGCCAGAAAAATTTATGGGCGGGCATTGACTTATGAACGGCACCGGCATCGTTTGGAATTAAATAATCGTTTTCGGTCCAGATTAGAAAAGCACGGGCTGGTAATCAGTGGAATGAATCCACCGACTCATCTGGCGGAAATCATTGAACTGCCCGCAAATGAATTTTATCTTGGCGTCCAGTTCCATCCGGAGTTTCTTTCCCGGCCGTTAAGGCCTCATCCGCTATTCAGCGGGTTAATTCAGGCGGCAAAAAAATATGGACCGAAAGGTTAAAATAAAAAATTTTATCATTGGGAATTCCGCACCCCTGACGATAATTGCCGGGCCGTGTGTTATTGAGTCAGAAAATTTGCTGGAACAGGTGGCCAGAAAATTAAAGCGTCTTCAGCAAACTTATGGTTACCAGCTTATTCTTAAATGTTCGTATGACAAAGCCAACCGGACTTCTCTTCGTTCATTTCGCGGTCCGGGATTAAAAAAGGGTTTGGAAATCATTCGACGGGTAAAACATAAATATCAATTGCCGGTATTGGTTGATGTCCACCGGGATATTGATGTGGCGGCAGTTGCCCGAGTTGCGGATGCTATTCAGGTTCCGGCATTTTTGTGTCGGCAGACCGATTTGCTGGTTGCCGCCGGTCGAACCGGAAAACCGGTCAATGTCAAAAAGGGTCAGTTTCTCCACCCGGAGGCGGTCCTGGGAATAATTGAAAAAATAATCTCTACCGGTAATAAAAATATTTTATTGACTGAGCGGGGCACCAGTTTTGGCTATGGCGATTTAGTGGTGGATATGCGTTCAATAGTAATGATGAAGAATACGGGCTATCCGGTAATTTTTGATGCTACTCACAGCGTGCAGAAACCGGGCAGTAAAAGTAGTGGGGGAACACCGGAGTTTATTGAACCGCTGGCCAGAGCCGCGGTATCTCTGGGCATTGCCGGGATATATCTGGAGGTTCATCCGGAACCGCTGCGCGCTCTCTCCGACGGCCCAAATAGTTTGTCCCTGGGATTACTGGAAAAGTTTCTGCTAAATATCACCACGCTGGATAATTGGGTAAAAAACAATATTTAAAGTTAGGTGGAGGTAAATTATGAGATGTCCTTATTGTGGAGCGGAAAATAAAGATACGGCGCGGTTTTGTAAAAAATGCCGGAAAGAATTAATATCTAAACCAGCGGTGGTGAGTGAGCCGCTGTGGCA
>Ga0123519_10008326_pt1 | contig 15853 bp, 12 predicted proteins | sample YelNatPaOPRAMG02_FD_87396 | JGI IMG/M metagenome (GOLD analysis project Ga0123519, IMG submission 87396) | Hot spring microbial communities from Yellowstone National Park - Yellowstone National Park OP-RAMG-02 (version 2) | ecosystem: Environmental > Aquatic > Thermal springs > Hot (42-90C) ...
GCCATTTCCATCGGATGGGCCACTGGCATACATTGAGAAACTCATGAAGATAACGAAAGAAGCGTATGACCTTGGATGGATAAACAAACAGGATGTTTATGATGGATTGAATGACAAGTTAGTAGCGGCGAGAGACAACATAAAGAAAGGCTGGTGGAATTACCACACCGCTAGTAACATAATGGAGGCGTATAAGCACCTACTTGATGCACAGAGAGGTAAGGCAATAGATGAGATGACCTATAGAATGCTTTACTACGATGCAAACGAATTAATTGGCATGCTAAAATAAAGTAGAGGAGGGGTTTCCCCTCCTTTAAACTAGAAAAACTATTCATCACTTATTCAAAAATCCTTCATATTAGGGAATTATTATGTGTTACTATTATGTGTTATTCTCTCTCAAAATTTACGGAGTCTAAATTCTTAAATACCCCTCTAAATATTTTGTTGAAAAAATCCCTTCTATCAGGAAGGAACTAATTTTAGAGATCGTATTTTTACACCTATTTTTTGTAAGCCATATAAAGGTTAAGATAGATAGCATTCCTTACAAATTGGGTTGAGGGAGACTTGCTAATACTCATCTTAGGTAAATCCAAACAAAGGTTGGATTTCTGAACAGACCTCCTCTAAATGAGGGTGTTCCAAAATTTGATTATCCCTAGTCATTCTGAACGAAGTGAAGAATCCCTCTGAACGGAGTGAAGAAACTTCTTGAGATTCTTCGCTTTGCTCAGAATTGACAGTAAAAAGTTCAGAACTGACAGTAAAAAGGGTAGATAAATTAATTGTACACAGAATTTTGGAACAGCCTTCCTCTAAATTGCTTTTATTAGAAGTATTAAGGTATAATTATTTTTCATGAAAATAAAATCAATACTAGAATCTACAACCGATACCAAACCCCACTTCTCCTTTGAGTTCTTCCCTCCGAAAGATGAAAAAATATTCAATGAATTTTTGGAGGGATTTGAATTCTTTTCTAACTTATCACCCATGTTTGTCTCAGTAACATACGGTGCAGGAGGAAGCACAAAAGAAAAAACATTTGAAGCAGTAAAACATATTAACTCAAATTTTGATATAACGGTAATGCCGCACTTGTCATCATTAACACATACCGAAGAAGAAATTTATGAAATATTATCAAGTTATACAAAAATAGGTATAGAAAACATTCTAGCACTCAGAGGGGATGTTCCCAAAAACCTTGAGGGGAAATTTGATATATCAAAAGCAACATTCAAAAACGCTTTAGAGTTCACCAAGTTTATCACGAGAAAATTCCCCAACAAATTCTGCATAGGAACAACCGTATACCTTGAGGGATTTCCCGGATTCAACAACCTTGATAAGGAAATTGACTATCTAAAAGCTAAATTTGATTCAGGAGCAGATTTTGGTATATCTCAAATGTTTTTTGATAACTCTTACTACTACAAATTCATAGATAAGTGCATAAAGAAAGGAATTGACAAAATAATAATACCAGGTATTATGCCAATAACCAATTTCTCACAAACAATGAATTTTGCTAAAAAAGTCGGTGCAACAATTCCTGAAAAAATAGTAAACAAATTTGAGAATAGCGCAAATAACGACAATGATGAAAAAACAGGTATTGAGGTTGCCTACAATCAGATAAGAGAACTAAATGAAAATGGTATAAAATTCTTCCATATCTACACACTCAACAGAAGAAGTATTACAAAATCTTTAATAGAGATGTTGTAATCCCCATTCTCCTATCTCAGAAGTAATAATTCTGATAAATTCATCAAGCCCCTTACTACCCATATCACCCTTATCTCTGGATCTAATAGAAACTGTTTTCCCCTCTTCCTCTTTCTGCCCAACTACCAACATATAAGGTATTTTCTCTTCTTGTGCTCTCTTTATTTTGTAATTAAGTCTCTCATTATCTTCATCAATCCTACTTCTAATGTTGTTTTTTCTGAGTAAATCATCAACAAACCTAGCATACTTTAAAAATTTATCAGAAACAGGCAATACAATTACCTGTAAAGGAGAAAGCCATAAGGGGAATTTACCAGCATAATGCTCTATAAGTATACCTATAAACCTTTCCAAACTCCCATAAATAGCTCTGTGTAACATAACTACCCTCTTGGGTGTTCCATCTTTGTCTATATAGTTAGCATCAAACCTTTCGGGCAACGCCATATCCAACTGAATAGTCCCACATTGATGAGTCCTACCTATAGCATCTTTGAGATGAAAATCTATCTTAGGCCCATAAAAAGCCCCATCACCCTCTTTAACATCATATTGAACCCCCAATTCATTTAATGCATCTCTCAATCCATTAGTCGTAGTTTCCCACATTTCATCCGTACCTATGTGCTTTTCAGGTTTAGTCGAAAGATCTATACTATAATCAAAATTGAATTTTTTATAAACTTCATCAACAAGTTTAATTACCCCTACAACCTCATCTTTTATCTGATCAGGCCTCATGAATATATGCGCATCATCTTGCGTAAAGCCCCTTACTCTTAGAAGCCCATGTAAAGTACCCGCTCTTTCGTACCTATGAACATTGCCGAATTCGGCCAATCTAATTGGCAAGTCTTTGTATGACCTAATTTCCGATTTAAAAACCAGTATACCCCCAGGACAACTCATCGGCTTAACTGCCCAATTAGGCTCACCTTCAATTTTTTCATCACCAGTGAAGGCAACATACATATTTTCTCTGTAATTTTGCCAGTGCCCAGATCTTTCCCATAACTCCTTTTTCATTATCATAGGCGTCTGAATTTCAACATATCCATTCTGATAAAGGAGTTCCCTCATTAGCGACATGAGAGTATTTTTAATAAAGAGTCCATTAGGCAACCAGAAAGGTATAGCCGGGGATTCATCAAGAAATAAGAATAACTTCAATTCTTTACCTAATTTTCTATGATCCCTCTTTCTAGCCTCCTCTACTTGCCACAAATATTTATCCAACTCCTCCTTACTTCTAAAAAGCACTCCGTAAATCCTCTGCAACATTTTATTCTTCTCATCCCCACGCCAATACGCTCCAGCAACACTTATAAGCTTAAAACCATCATCAGGCAACAATCCCGTCCTAACAACATGAGGTCCCCTACACAAATCAACAAATTCACCTTGTTTGTATATGGAAATCCCCCCTTCAAGTTCGTTTATAAGTTCAACCTTATAGTCCTGATTAAGATTACTGAATAACTTCAAAGCCTCCTCTTTTGATATCTCCTCTCTCTCAAGGTTCAAATTTTCTCTTATTATCTTCCTCATCTCCTCTTCAATTTTTGGTAAATCTTCATCAGATATCGTAACACCATCTATATCATAATAAAAACCATTCTCAATGACAGGACCTATTCCCAACTTAACACCTTTATACAATCTCATTACGGCTTGAGCCATAACATGCGAAGCAGTATGCCTCAAAAAGATATAAGCATCATCAGAATCAATGTACACAGGCTCAAGTCCATCCTCACTGTCAATATCCATGAGTAAATCAACATAATCTTTACCTTTCTTGAAACCAACTATTTTTTCACTATCTTTAAACTTTGACAAAAAAGAACTAGCCTTCATAAAACACCTTTGGCTTTATATTTTATTCCATAAATCCCAAATTTTTCAAAATACTTCGAAAAACTTTACAACTTTTTAGCAAAAGGCACTATTCAGCATCCTAAACCACCCATTCTGTCCTGGAGAAGCAGGTATTTCAAATGCTTGGACTTCGTATTTTCAATGTGAAGTCTTTCTCCAACAAATAGGAGTAGAATTAATAATCGTTTACAAAGTAATATACTTAAAAAACTTTCTTAAATAAAGGAAAAGCAGGCTTAGCCTGATAGGTTAACCTGACGCAGGTCTAACCTGGAACAGGTCTAACATGTTGAATTTACTTAGGCAAACAATCATTAGTAATTTCCCGCCCACCCACCCTAAAGTTATAAGGGAGGCATAGCCTCCCTTAACCCTATATAAAAAGTGCTATTATAGCACAAGTAATAAAAGCACCTACTTATTTTTATCGTAGAGAGGAGGAATTTCGAATACTTCGTATTCTCAATACAGAGCCTCTCTACACTCTTTGATATAAATAAGAAGGTAATATAAGCACAAATGTTATGAAGCCCCCCGCTCAACTACGATTAGAATTCGTCTTCTCTTTTTCCCTAATTGAAAATCCTTATCAAAGATCCTTATTAAAAACTTAATAGATTGCTATAAGTGTTTAAAATACTCTTTTTATAAAGGTGTTGGAAGGCGTAGCCTTCCAACGATAAAATGGGCGGGAGGGCGGGACCACCAAAAAGTAATTTGTGCTTTAACACAATTGTTTTAAACACAAATGCTATTTAGCACAAGGTGCTACAAGCACAAAAATTTCCTCAACACAATCAATTGAAGTTGAATTTTATGAACACACAAAGAATAAAATATAAAAATTCCACCAATTACTAAGATTTAGAGCGTGATTACCAACAAAATATACAAAATAGGGAGGTTTTATGGCTGATCAGTGTAAGGTAGAGGATAGTGATAATATCTTTACAGTCAAATTGATAGGAAGTAAATTAGATGCCAAAATAAAGGAAACATTAGAATCTTCTAAAGTCATAGCAATAGTAGGTTTATCACCCAAGGAAGACAGGCCTAGCAACGATGTTGCTAGGTATCTAAAAGAAAAAGGCTATAAAATAATCCCCGTAAACCCCGGACATGAAGAAATATTAGGAGAAAAAAGTTATCCATCTTTGTCCGCTATAACTGAGAAAGTTGATATAGTTGATATATTTAGGAAATCATCAGAGGTCCTACCTGTTGTTGAAGAAGCTATAAAACTTAATCCCAAATGTATATGGTTACAACTTGGAATAGCAAATGATGAAGCAAAAAGGATAGCCGAAGAAAATGGAATCTTTTTCGTACAGGATAAATGTATCAAATTAGAGCACATAAGACTGTTTCATTAACAAGCTCACTTGTCCTCTTCTTCAACTATGAGCCTTGCTACTATCTCTTCTGAAATTTTATTAGCCACAAAATTTATAGATTCCTCACTCTTGTATCTTCCTGACTCTATGAACTCCTTACCTCTCTGCACCGCTTCGGCTCTTATCTCTTCAGCATTCTTTATTGCATTAAGCGCTATCTCTCTTTCTTGATTCCTTTGATAAACATTCTTCGCATCCTCAGAAATTGAAACTTCATCTTCAAATGTTTTACGAAGACCATTAGAAACATTCTTTTTAATCTCTTGATCCTTACTAGGTTTCACTGGCTCTGAGCCACCAACTCCTCTTACAACCATAAGACACCTCTTGATAAGATTATCGGTAAAATTCTGAATAATTTTGAATTTTTCATTCAACAACTGAAAACAGTAAAAAGGGCAGATAAATTAATTGTACAAATTACAAAACAAAGTTTTGGAATAGCTTTACAATTGAAAATATTGAAAATTTTCATTCTTATAATTATATTTTATTATTATGAATGTTGAGACAATATATCGTAACAGAAAGTATATGTTCTTTTAGGCATACAAGATTTTTTGTCATTTTTATACAGAGGAGGTGGAGATGTTTGGGTTGACGATGAGAATGATGTTTATATTAGGTGCTCTTTTTGGTATACTATACTTAGTCATTGCAATAATTGGACAAGGTACGGTAATATTCAATTTGGCACTTACACTTGTGATACTTCTAATTCAATATTTTATTTCCCCTTATATAGTTCAGTGGACAATGAGGGTAAGGTATGTTTCAGAAGATGAAGAGCCAGAACTCCACAGAATAATTGAAGAGTTAGCAGAGAAGGCAGGTATTCCTAAGCCTAAAGTTGGCATATCAGATATGCCAATAGCAAATGCTTTCGCATTTGGTAGAAGCGTGAGAGATGGGAGAGTAGCAGTTACTCAAGAATTGATGGATATGTTAGACAGGGATGAACTAAAAGCGGTTTTGGGTCATGAAATTTCCCACATAAGGCACAGAGACATGATAATCACAACACTGGTCTCAGTGATACCAATGGTATTGTACAACTTAGCATGGCTATTTATGTGGGGATTTGGTGGAGATAGCGAAGATAGGGGAAGTTCCGTCTTAATAGGATTGTTGTTTATGGTGCTCTACTTCATATCTAATCTGCTAGTCCTAGCTATATCTAGAGTTAGGGAATACATGGCAGATTATGGTTCAGTTGAGTTAGGAAACCCTCCAGAGAAATTGGCAAGTGCGCTATACAAACTCGTTTATTCCTCAGCTAGAAAATCTGAAAAGGAATTGGCAACAACAGCAAGCGTAAAAGCATTTTTCTTAAATGATCCCAATTCTGCAGTAGATGAAATACGAGATTTAGCACAATTAGACATGAATAAGAATTTCTCCATAGATAGAAGCGAATTAGAATTCCTGAAAAGCGCTAGAGTAAAAATTTCATTAGGAGAAAAAATAATGGAACTAATGGCTACTCACCCCAATATGTTAAAAAGGATTAAGAAACTTTCAGAGTACCTTTAATTAAGTTTATTGATTTTAACCTCTATATCTTCCTTGACAGCGTTATCAAATAAGACTAAAATGTATGGATATGTTTTAGATTCCGAAGGCTTTAATGAGTAATTTACTGTAACATAAACTTTATTGTTTATATTAGTTGCCTCTACTGAATAGTCAACATCAGATTTCACCTCACCAAAAGTAAAAAGAATTGCCGATTTATCAAACAGAAATTTGTAATCTTTCACTTCATCACCTACTCTTACGAAAAGGTTATCTTCCTTCACTGCAGGTGGTACATAATCTTTCATTGAACCGTAGATCTCCTTCAAGTTTCGTACATCCTTAAGCACAAATACTTTTTCATAAGGATACTTGAGCGGCACAGGTCTAAATGTTGCATAGTATAGTTTTTGCTCTTCATCAAATACACTAAGTTTAGCGACTAATGTCGCTTTATATACATTAACAGGACCAGAAATATTCGAAGGATAATATTCCCCAGCATATTTCTCTCTAGGGCAGCCAAGTAATAAAAATATTAATGTAAACATCACCATATATAACAATGTTTTATCCGCCATATTCCCTCCTAACGCAATTTTTTTTAAACAAAGAAGAAAAATTCAAGTTTTGTTGAGTATAAAAATCCTCGTCTCTATTCTTGAGGAAATTTTTTCAATACTTATTAGTAAAGTGAAAAATTGTTAAAAAATCTATAATAATTACAAAAATGTTGGTCTTTCAGATTACTCGTAATTTTTTATTGGGAATGATCTTATTTTTTGTTCTTTTCCCTAGTAGCCTTTTGTTTTCTCAAACAAACATTTCAACGAATGTGTCAAATTTTAGTTTTGTCACCAATGAATCTGTACTAGAAACAAATTTAACACTAGAAACAAATTTAACGAAACCCCCTATAATTTTTTCCAAATCCGAAGATATCATACCTCTTTCTCAAGTTGACCTCAACAAATATATAATTATTTTGAGGTTTGACAATATTGAAATAAAATCTTATTCCAATGTATATGTTATAAATCTCAAAGGAGGTAGTTTTGCTCACAAGGACAAAAAACTAACTTGTGATGAACTATCTATTTTTATTATAGACAAGGAAGTTAAAGAAATTTCAGGTGCCGGCAATGTTGTTTTTTTAAGCGGTAATGATATATACACCGGCGAAAAGTTTTTCTACGATCTTGGATCTGGAGTTATCACTTTCTATAATGCTAAAACTAAGATGGATGACCAATATTACTACGCCGATATTATGTTACAGTTAAGTAATGATAGATTTTTTTTCCAAAATGTGTTTTTCACCAAAAGTGATCTTACTACGCCTCATTACATTGTTAGTGCCTACAGAGTTTGGTATTACAAAAATGATTACCTCCTGACTCTTAACAATAGTTATTATATTGGAAATGCTTCGTTTTTGTATTTTCCCGTCTATTTCCAACTCTATAGGTATACAGATATATTTTCTGATATAGGAATTGAAAAAAAGATAGGGTTTTATGTGCAAAACACATTTTATCCCAAAAATTGGTTTGCTGAAGGGATTTTCCCAAGAATGAAAGTGAAATTTGATACTTATGAGAAGCTCGGTGAATATTTAGGTTTTGAATTACCATCAATAAATTTGATATCTAATCTTAATTTAAATAGTATGGTTAATTTGGAGTATGATAAGAAATTTGAGGAAACCGGTGGGGAAATTGTCAACTTATTAGATCAGTATGGTAAAAATGACTATAAAGAATACAGGACTTTTGGTTGGCACTACACCCTTAATGCCTCTTACAGTGTCTCTAATACCTCTTTAAGCATGTATTGGGAAGATTTAAACGACCCATTCCTACCTAGTAAGTTCTCATCAAGAAGGGAAAATCTTGATGTAGAAAAGTTAGTTTTTCCTTATGAAAACTATTTCTGGTCTACCCCCGGTCCAAAGCAATACATTACTAGGAACATGAAAATAAACTTTAGCTACAGTATATCATCCTTTGGGCTAGGCATTGACTGGGTCTACCGATTGAGATCAGGATACAGCACTACCAATACAAATTCGTTTGGGGTCATAACTATAGATACCAAAACTAACAAATATGATAATTCATACTATAAATACGATTTACAAAGCATCTCAGGTCCATATGTCTCCTATGGACTTTCATTTGGGAATATACTTTCATACAGCATCCGCACCACAAACATATCTCAAGAAAAGGTAAGTACCACTTCTAACAACACAGAAAACACCAATTTAGTTATTATAAAAACAAATGAAATTTCTAGAAAGTCTACAAAGTTTTTATCCGATTTGTTTGTTATATCAACAAATTATATAACGAATGTATCAAAAACCTCTAATGAGATTTTTGAAACTAATACCATATCAATCGTAACAACTAACTTTAGTGTAGACACAAATCTGATCTTTTCAACCAATACCAATGTAAACACGAATGTTACCTTCACTCAATCAAGTAATACAAATACACTTCAATACAAAACTAACACATCAACTCTTTTTTCCTTATCTGTTTCACCAAATGCTTCCTTTTCCTTTTCACCTTCTTCTGTGTACAGGATAGAAGATGGTTTCCCTCTAGAGGATAATTTTAAGCATAGCGAGAATGTTGGTATATCCCTCTCTTCTTCCGCTTTTGATAATTTTTTATCTCTAGGTTCATCAATTGGTATACTTAACAATGTACAATGGAGTAGATCCCCAGATCCATTAAAGAAAAAATTAGATGACTTGAGCACTACTGCTTCGTTAGGAGTTGGTAATTCTATCAATATATCTAAATCACTTTTTGATAATAGCATATTTTATCTCTTTCCAGCACTCGGAATCTCACATTCTCTTTCCCTTAGACTAACTAAACCCAAATTAGATAATCCATCTGATGACCCATACATTAATGATATTACTGCCAATTCAATGTCCTTATCGGCCAGTTTTAGAGTACTAAAATTAAGTTTGCTGTCCAATGCTGTCCTGAACTTTTTAGGTTTTGATAATGTTTCTCTCTCAACGGGAATTAATTACAATTTTGTATACCTCAAAAGTGAGTACAAGTATATTAACGACAAGTATTACTGGACTAATAAAATAAGTAATCCCATAGGTATATCTATTTCTTTTGGTCCCTGGCTCTCTTATAGTGTAAGATACAGAATAGACATCTCAAACGACAATGTTACCCTCCTCCCTGCTTCTTCATCTTTCGGTGGTAATTTGTCAATCAAAGATATAAATCTGAAACCAGTTGTTAATAATGTTAGTTATATAAATCTTCAATATTCTTTGGGATTCGATTATCTTAATCCCATAAACAATTCATTTTCTCTTAGCTTGTCGTTTGGTGGTATGATAAATGAGTATTGGAGTTTTTCCGCTACTACATCTATCATCAACACAAAAATATTCAGATATGTTAAGGAGTATGCTCAAAAGTACAATGTAGAACCTGTAAATCTCTTTACAGATATTATAGATGCTATAAATATTTTTGATGTAAATGCACTCAGAAGAACACTATTCAAAAATCAAGGAGTTACTATTTCGTTGTCATACGATTTGTACGACTGGGTTTCAACTATAAGCGGTGGAGTCAGGTTGTATAAAGATGAAATAAAGAATTTTGCATTTTTTGAGCCATACATAATGTTTGAAGTCAAGTCAAAAAAGAGCATAGGAATAGAATTCCCAGCAATACAACCAGAACTGTATAGACTCTTTGAATAGCTTTATTATAGCGTTTCACAAATTTCTCCGAAAATGCTTGATATGAATAGATACTTCTTCACTGTTTTAGCTATTTTCTTGCTTGTTTCTATAAATACTATCGCTAAAGGCGATAGTAAAGATTTCAATTTTAAACCTGTAGACAAGAGGCTAAAATATGTTGAGGACTTCTTTAATCTATACAATGAATGGCTTTATCAGGACACAGACAATATTTCAAGGAATATATATTTTCTTGAATTGGCATGGGTACTGCCTTTTGATCATCCCATAAGGGCTTTAACACCAATAAGCAACGAAGTACATTGGCAAAGATACAAATATCTTATCAAAATGCACATTGCCGTGTTGTTAGCAAAAAATTACTTGGATTTTGGAAAACAATTTTACAAAGAAAACATATACTTTTATAGCAAAGAATACGAGAAAGAATTGCTTGATGGTTATGAAATAGCAGAGTCTTACTTCAAATCTGCACTGGGATGGTTTAAAATTGCCAAAAAGTACGCCAATTTAGTTTCAGAGTACGATCCTTACCTTTACGGCACCACACTGTATTACATGGAAGATGAGTACAAGAAAATAATGAATGGCGAGATTTACTACGATGTAGTTGTAAACAGATTACTTAATAAAATAAAAGAGAATAGAAATAAACTCAAATCTCTAAAAGATTTTGATTGGGTTGAGCCGATACCTTAAGAGGAAAATAGATTAAACTAATACGGAAATGGAAAACCATAACATTTTCTATAGATAATTTATAGAAAAATCACGAGGCAAAAAATTAACTTTTTAGGGGGTAACGGAAAGTGATATTAACTTCAAAGAAAATTCTCGAAGAAATGGAGAACGGGAACATAGTAATAGACCCTTTCAACAAAGAACTTCTCAATCCCAATTCATACAACTTGAGGCTCCACAACGAATTATTTGAATTGACTGATGAAATCATAGACATGAAAAAACCTACAAATTACAACAAATTGGTTATACCCGAAAGAGGTTTGTTACTGAAACCCGGCAAATTATATTTAGGGAGAACCGTGGAGTACACCATAACTAAAAACTATGTTCCAATGATAGAAGGTAGATCAAGCATAGGAAGATTAGGGATTTCCATCCATACAACAGCAGGGTTTGGGGATATAGGTTTTGAAGGGTACTGGACACTTGAAATATCCGTAGTACAACCTGTAATAATATACCCATTTGTAGAAATATGCCAAATATACTACTGCTCTACCCTCGGAGACATAGAAAAATTTTATTCCGGTAAATACTCAAAAAGCAAAGACATAATAGTAAGCAAAATATATGAGGAACTTAATAAATCTCGTTAATTAACATACTCCTTAACTTCTTTAGTGCTCTAATCTCTATGTATCTGATGCTTTCAGGAGTCGTATTAAATAATTCACCTATTTCTCTCAACGACATCTCTTCCTTAGAGTTTAGACCAAATCTCCTTTCAATAACGAATTGCTCCTTAGGTGAAAGTCTTGAGATCTTCTCTAGTATCAACTCCTTGTAATACAGACTATCAAGACTACCTACCCCCGAATTGGTATCCGGTAAATTGGAATCAAAATTAACAGGAAGATCAGATAAAAAAACTACATTCTGACATATCCCCACCGAACTAGAATCTCTCCCAAACTTTACTGACTTTGGTATATTGATAAGATGATTCTGTGAAAGAAAATTATTTATTGAACTTTTTATCCAAAAAGAAGCATAGGTGGAAAATTTTGTACCCTTTGAAAAATTGTAACTTTGTATTGCGCTCATCAAACCAAGACACCCAACATTTATAGCCTCAACGAATGTATCTCCATACAAACGATATGAAGAAACTATCTTAATAACCAGTTTTATATTATTCTCAACTATTTTGTTTATTGCCTCTTTATCACCAGACTTCGCCTTAATTATCAAATCGTAATGATTCTTACCATGCTTCAACTTTGATATATCCCTTGAATAACTACGAAAAATAGATAAATTCCCCACCATTTTAAAACCTCCTTCTACTTATTAAGCAAAAAACATGCCAAAACTAAAAAAGCAAAAATATCGTCTTCTACCTTAAGAAAATAAGTGATTTTATCACTTCTAAATTAAATGAGAAAAACACAAAGTGTTGTAAAAAAACAACATTTATCCAGATTTAACAACACTCAACTTATCCAAATGGCGCTTGATAATCTCTTTAAGCAATCTATTTTTGTTATCATCAAGGTTCGGATCAGATTTAAATATTTTTTTCACATCGTTTCTAGTAAGTTCCAATACCTTTTGGTCTTTTATGAGGTCAGCAATAAGGAATTCTGGCAGTCCTGATTGTTGATATCCTATTATTTCACCTGGTCCTCTAAGGCTCAAGTCTATTTCAGAAATGGAAAATCCATCTTCGTATCTTGTCATTGCCAACATTCTCTTCTTTGCATCTTCAGAAATCTTTTCTGATGTTATTAGATAGCAATACGATTGATAAGGTCCTCTCCCTACTCTTCCTCTGAGTTGGTGTAGTTGCGAAAGGCCAAATCTTTCCGCTCCTTCTATAACTATCACAGTGGCATCCGGAACATCTATACCAACCTCTATGACAGTAGTTGAAGCCAAAATTTTTATTTCCCCCTTTTTGAAACTCTGCATTATATCATACTTTTCTTCAGGTGTCATTTTCCCATGTAGCATCCCTACCTTGTAATCTCTAAAAACCTCACTAGAAAGAAAGTTGTAGGCATCAATCAACGATTGAATATCTTCCAAAGTCTCACTGTCCTCTATAAAAGGATACACAAAGTAAGATTTAAAGTCTTTTCTGAGTTCTTCTTTCACTTTCTCATACACTATTTGTGCATCATTTTTTTTATACCATTTTGTTATTATTTTCTTTCTACCTAACGGCAGTTCATCAATCACAGTTAGATCAAGTGTTCCATAGACCGTCATCGTTAAAGTTCTAGGTATAGGTGTAGCAGTCATAACAAGCACATCTGGATTATCACCTTTGCTTATGAGTCTTGCCCTTTGCTCAACACCAAATCTATGTTGTTCATCAATAACGACCAATCCAAGGTTTCTAAATTTAATCCCCTCCTGAAAAATTGCATGAGTTCCAACAATTATGTGAGATTTACCAATTTCCATTTCAAGAGACAGTAACTTTCTTGTTTTTTGTGACATTCCACCTTTAAGTAATCTTATATTTATCTTGTGTTTCTTGGCGAAACCGCCAAGAAGGTTTGTTATATTAATATAATGTTGTACCGCTAGTACCTCTGTAGGTACCATGATAGCGGCTTGAAAGCCATTTTCTATTGCTACAAGCATTGCGTATATTGCAACTACCGTTTTACCTGATCCAACATCGCCCTGTATGAGTCTGTGCATGACTTTGTTTGAAAAAAGGTCAATTTTTATTTCCTCAATCGCCCTCCTTTGTGCTGAAGTCAGTTCAAATGGTAGAGAAGAAACAAATTCGTCAGCGAGATTAGAAGAAGAATACCTCTTCCCCTTATCCACTTTACTATCCTCTGTCCTTTGGTATTCTATAATAACATTAGTTTTAAAAAACTCATAATATACTATGTTTTTTCTTGCTATTTCTACAGATTTAAGACTAGGTGGTATATGCAAAAACTTTATAATCTTACTCAGAGGCAGAAGATGCCTTACATTTCTGACATATTCAGGTATCTCATCCTCTATTTCTTTATAGAAATGCGAAACAATTAGATGTACTATTTTTCTTATTGTCCTTTGCCTAACACTTTCAGTAGACGAATATATCGGTAAAACTACACCAAATTCATCCTTTTTATAACTATCATTGCCAAATGATGAATAATCAAATGTAGCACATTGAAGTGTATTAAATCTGTACTCCCATGTACCTGTGATTATAAATCTTTCTCCTATCTTTAGAGTGTTTACTAAAAACTCTCTGTTGTAACAAACAAGTTCTGCCTTCATTTCCCCATCCGTTACCAAAACCTTGAGGAGCTTACGATTTTTGATTGGTACGAATTTGTGTGCCAAATCCTCAACTACCACCGTCCCATTAACTTTACCACTTTGAGAAGTGTACAATTCCTTTATTATTTCCGAAAATTTTCTAATTTTTGTTCTATCCTCGTATCTTATGGGAAAAAATGTAAAGACATCAAATAGTGTATACAACTTTAGTTTATAGAGGATCTTCTTCTTTTGTGGTGTGAGGTTGGGAATTTTGATATCTTTTATGTGTACATTCTTTGCATCTTCAAGAACCATGGGACATAGACAGATAAAGTTTTGCTAATTCTTTTATTTTTGAAAAGTTTTTCTCCTCTATAAGGTCAATTCTCGCAACTTCACTACCAACACCTATCACATCTGCACCGGATTTCATAAAATCCTGGACTATACTCAATTCCATACCACCGCTAGCGAGTATTCTTACGAAAGGCATAGGACCAAACTTAAGTGCTTTTATAAATTTAGGACCTAAAACTGATGCTGGAAAAATTTTTACGAAGTCAACACCTGCATAATAGTTTTTTATTATTTCAGTAGGCGTAAAACCTCCCATAAATGTTACTTTCTCCTTAGGTATAACATCAAGTATTTCAAAGTTTTGAGTTGGATTAACAATAAAATCGGGATCACCTTTTAGGGATCTTAATGCTAGTTCTTTATTCAACACAGTCCCAGCACCAACAAGTACATCATCCCCCTTAATGCTTTCCTTTGCTTTTTTTATGGCAACTTCGTAATCAGGTATGGTTGATGTAAATTCTATAATTTTAGCGCCAGCCTCAACAAGAGCATCAAAGCATCTTAAAGCCCCTTCAAAGTCTTCAGTTCTTATTATAAAAAGAAACTTATTTCTCCTTATAAATTCAACTTTTTCTTCCTTTGTCATAATCAATATTATAAATGAAAGATATAAAGCAAATTAACTTCAGAGAAGGGGGTTCCAAAACCTGATTATGATTATCCCAAACGAATACACTCCCTCTAGTCATTCTGCCCCTCCCCCTGTCATTCTGAACGAAGTGAAGAATCCCGCTGAACGGGGTGAAGAAACTTCTGAGCGATTTTGTTTAAAAACAGGCTAGGCCTGTTTTATTTCTTTCATAAGAAATCAATTTTAGCAATTCCCCGCCCACCCGCCCATTTTATCGTTGGAAGGCTTCGCCTTCCAACACCTTCATAGATCTTTTTTAAGAAGTGCTATGAAGCACGATGTGCTACTAAGCACCCCACCCTATTTAATGTAGAGAGGTTTCACCTCTCTACACTCTCCAAATATTTATAAGAAGGTGCTATATGAAGCACAATGTGCTATAAGCACGGTGTGCTATAAGCACATTAGAAAATTTTGTCAAATTTTATAATTTTTTATCTTTTTCCCAATTTAACGGATTATTCAGAATATATTTCCTTATTTCGTATAATTCAATTTCGTTTCTGATAATGTGTTCGTAATAATTGCGTTGCCATAATTTTTTATTAAACGGTTCCCAATTATTGGTTTTCACATTCCTGATATAATCATTTGTTGTCATTGTTTTAAACC
>Ga0123519_10008327_pt1 | contig 15853 bp, 13 predicted proteins | sample YelNatPaOPRAMG02_FD_87396 | JGI IMG/M metagenome (GOLD analysis project Ga0123519, IMG submission 87396) | Hot spring microbial communities from Yellowstone National Park - Yellowstone National Park OP-RAMG-02 (version 2) | ecosystem: Environmental > Aquatic > Thermal springs > Hot (42-90C) ...
CGCAGCACAACGATATCCGCTCCCGACTGAATCAATGTGCTGCTTGTGAGCACCTCCCAGTTGATGGCCCGCTTGGCATAGTCTCCCCAGGCGGCCGGAACGCCTTCCGCCGCGCGCGCCTCCTTGGTGCGCCATGCCTCCTCTCCAGGCGTGACCAGCATGGGCAGTTGGGTCATGCTGTCGCCCTGCAGGGCGGCGATGCGCAGCCGTTCCATCACGCTATAGCCGTACTCGATGCCGTAGCCGAGCGCGCCGGTGGTCGGATCCATAATGATGCGCTCCACCGGCAGCCCCATGTCGTGGATGAGGATGTTGAGCTGCTTGGACAGGTTGACATCCATCGGAGCGCGTGCGTCAACGAGATGTCCGTGTGCCAGCGCAGCCGCCACGATCGTGCGATAATTCTTCTCCTCACACACTCCGAGCACCAGGCGTTCGCCTTTGCCCTCCTCGGCGACGGCCACGAGAATTTCGTTGTCCAGATCGGCCTGTCCCGGGCCGAACACGATCAGTGGCAGGCCGGTGGCCGACAGCACGCGGCGCAGCACCTGGCGCGCGTAGGCTGCGTTCAGCTGCTCCGACACATTGAAGCGCAAAGCCACCAAGTCGGCGCCGGCCGCTTCCGCTGCTTTGGCCCACTCTGCCACGTCTTGTGTGGCGCCGTTCCACGCCTGGAGCAAAAGGGCAGGCCAGTCACCCGGTTGCTGATCGCGCACCTCAATGGCGATGACAGGTGGGTGGGGGATCTCCCCTTCGAACTTCAGGAATGGCAGGGTCGTCTCACCTCCCACGGTCACGGTGTGCGATCGGGTGCCCCCTTCCGCTGCCGTAGCGCCCAGCGTGACTTCGCGGACCTTCCCGCTCCATTTTTCCTTGGGGACCTCGATTCCTGGCATAGGCGAAAACCTCCTCATCTAGAATGGATATGGCATGGAACACATTGGCAAGACTAACGGTGTGGGTGATACTCTTGGGAGATGATCCGCTCGGAGGGCTGCGCTCATTTTGCCTCGGCGCACATGGCAGCAACAATATCACTCAACGACAGCACCCCCACCGGTCGGTTGGGTGTGCGTCCACCCTGTACAATGAGCAGTCGGCGCAGCCCCTTGTCCAGCATAATCTGAACGGCTGCCTTCAGCACCAAGTCACCGGTCACGGTGACCACATTGGGTGTCATGACCTCTTCTGCCTTGCGGTGCTGCCAATCACCCTGAACGTACGCGCGCGCCATGTCCACCTGAGAGATAACACCTTCGGCGCGTCCACTTTCGTCCAGGACAAATATAGCATTGATAGAATATTCGCGCAATCTGCGCGCCACATCGATCAAGGGCTCATCCGCCCAACAGGTGATCACCCCACGATGCATGACATCCCGCACCAGCTTTTCGCTCATTTTGCCCGCTCCTTTCCGAGCCGTTTGCCCCCACACGCTTCATCCGCTCCACACCCCAATCCGAGCTGTGACTGAGCATCGAACCTCCCGCAGGTTCCAAACTGCGGGAGGTTGCCGCGGTGATACGCACCGCTTGCTGACGCGCGCGGCTCGGTTGGATACATCCCTCTGGTTGCCATTTCAAAAACACCTGACCCTAAAGGCATCAGAACATTGGATCCATCGTCAGCGCCGGATGCCCCACCTTCTCCATCCAGGCCAACAGGCCCTCCACGTCGGTGCAAATGGTTTCGTCGGCGATCTTGTTGATCAGATCCGGGTCGCCTTCGCGTTCCGCCACCGCCCTGAGCTCCTCCGCCATGGTCTGCTTGAGAAAGCTGCTCATCCACACCACACGCTTGAAGCCGCCATCAGCGGAGAGGAACTTAGGGCTGGTGAGGAAGTATTTGCCCACGCCCATCACGCCGGGTGTCTGGAGGCCGCCACCGGCGATGCCCGCCAGGGTGCTGAAGGTCATGCCCGCCGGCGTCATGCTGGGATCCTCGCGCGACACCACCATCACTCCATTTGCCTCCGGGATGACCATCACGATGCACTCGAAGCAACCGCACGCGGTCATGGGGTTCTCGGTGATGGAGTACATGGCCACTTCGTGCACCGTGCCGTGCGATGCCTGTTCGACGAAGGCGTTAGGGCCTTCCCAGTAGCCCTTGACCGGATCGATCACGCGCCCCTTCTTGATGGGCTGGTTGGGGCCGGTGGGGTTGATCTCGTAGCTTGCCTTGCAGTCGAGCCAGTTGTACGCGCCGCACAAACCGAGCCGCTGTGGCGTCACCACACAGACATGGTTGGGCGCGAAGCTCTGGCAGAGGGTGCAGGAATAGAACTCGTCCACCGCCTCGTCGGTCAGGTCGGCCAGGCGCTGGTTGCGATACATGTACGCGGCGCGCGCCTTTTCGAGCCACTCCGCGTGCAGGGCCGGATCGGTGATGATCTTCACCTGCACCTTGTCCACGATGGCGCCGAAATCAGCGTGGAAGCGGGCGTGCAGGATATCCCCAAAGTGGCGCAGGGTGAAGCCCTTCTCAGCAGCTACCTTGCTGATGCGGATCCAGGCGATGTCGCGCTGGCCGATGTGCTGTATCCCCGAAGCGCCGTTAATGAAGTAGTGGATCTGGCGCTCCAGCACGGGTTCAAAATCCTTCTGCATCTTGCGACCGGCCACCTCGATCAGGATGCCCAAATCCATCGCACCGCCCTCTGGCACATCGTCAAACGAGGGGCCGATGATCTCAATCTTGCCGTCTTCAACCTGATCCAGATCGACCATGCGCAGGTACTCGAAGGCACGGCTGTGCTTGCCGCCGAACTCGACGCGCATATCGGCCTTGCGCACCACTTCGCCCTCGAACGCGGAGCCATACGGCACCGGGATGGGCACCTCCGTCACGCGCACCTTGACCCCGCGCACCTCGATGCACTTCTGCACCAGCCGCTCGGCTTTCTCCATGTCATCCTTGCCGGGGATCTCGTTCCACGGCATCGAGATGACATGCTCGTAGGTGGTGATGCCGGTGGGGAGTATCTCGGGGATGACGGTATCGGCGATGACGGGGAAACCGAAATTGATCGCCCCGGCCGCCGCAGCATACTTCAGATCGTCCACCTCTCCCAGCGCCAGCACGAAGGCGAAGACGCGAGCCTTGTTATAGAGCAGGATATCGCGCGCCATGCCGCCCTTGAGACCGCCGAAGGTGAGCGCCGAACGGGTAGCAAACCCCAACGCATAGATGGCGCTGATGGTGTCCAGACCAAACGGCACCGTGTAGGTGTCGTAGCCCAGCTCGACACCCTCTTCCATCAGCTGATGCAGGATGCTGCGCCCGTTGACATTGCCGCTCAGGAAGACGAGGATGTTGCGCCGCTGCAGCTCGCGCACGATCTTGACCGCCACCTCGTTGCTCCTGGCGCAACCGACCACCGCGGCGAAGCCAGGCATGCGGCCGTCTACCAGCTGGATGCCCCAGCTGCGCAGCTGGATGTCGTCAATGGGGCCATTGAGGTGGCCATCGACCTCGCTGCCCAGCTGCTCCGGCGTGTACTGGGTGCCTCCTGCCAGGCGGAAGCCCGGTATCCTTTGTGGTTCCAGCTTATAGACAAAGCGGATCGCCTCGATCGCCTCGGCGGCCAGCAGGGTTGCCATGCCGCTATCGAGCGTCTCGCCCAAGTAGGGCGTCCAGTGCTTACCGGCCGGCAGCGGGTGCAACAGGGAGCGGGCATGTTGCAACACGGGCTTCAGCTGACCGAGCCTGGTCACCTCGACTCCGGTCATGCCGTAGATGACCGGCAGGTAATAGGCCGTGTTGGGGAAGGCGACCGGTGTATCGGGGCCTTTCTCGGCCAGCGCTTTTTGCAGCATCAGTTCCGCTTCGGTCACCAATGCATGGGCACCGCGCATCGCGCGCGTCGCGATGTATCGGGACATAGCTTACACCTCCACACCATATAGAGCAGCGCGCCGCTGCGCCAATGGCAACGCCTCCAGCTCGAGCACACGGCGGTCGCCGCTGCGCCCGAAGCGGCCCGGATCATACGCCGGTAGCTTGAGCGCGGCGCGCTTCTTGTCAATGTGTTCCAACGTGCGGCGGATCATCTCGTCCGGGTCGTTGATGAACTCCATCTTGCCGCCATACAACCTCTCCCATCCTTCGCTGAGGTAGCGCGACACCAGATCGCTGTCCGAAACACGATCGGGCATCCCGCTCACCGGCGAGGAGCCACCGAAGATGACGTAGACACCCGAGGCCACACAATAGGTGCCAATTGACAACGCCTTTTCGCTCATCCACTCCGGCGCCAGTCCAACCGCGGGGATCTGGTCAATGTCATCGCCCAATCCCCCTTCGGCGACCATCTGGGTGAGCACGGTGAGGATGCGTGAATTGTCCACACAGGAGCCGACGTGCAGCACGGGTGGAATGCCCACCGCCTCGCACACCTCACGCAGCCCGGGGCCGACGTGCTCCAGGCCGGCCTCACCCACCATCAGCCCCACTTTGGCGCTGGCGATGGCACCGCAGCCGGTCTCCAGGATCAGCACATCCTGCTTGAGCAGCTCCTTGGTCACGTAGGTGTGCAGATAGTCGTGCGGGCTGCGCGGGTTGTTGCATCCGACGATGGCTGCCGCGCCGCGGATGCGCCCGGCCATAATCGCATCGTTCAGCGGGCGGAAGGAAGCGCGGTAGGTGCCGCCCAGCATATAGTTGACATACTCGTGCGAGAAGCCTGGGATCAGCTCCTCGCGCACATCCGGGATGCGCGGTTGTCCACGATTCTTGTAGTTGTCAATGGCGCGCTTGAGGATCTGCTTGGCAATGGTCAGTGCCTTGCTCTCATCGAACTCGATGTGGATGGCGCCCTTGATGCGCACCTTGGGAGAGGTGGTGATGATCTCGGTGTGGAATTTCTGTGCCACCGACACCAACGCCTGCATAATGCACTGCACATCCACCACCATCGCCTCCACGGCGCCGGTGAGAAGGGCCAGCTCCTGTTGCAGGAAATTGCCTGCGACAGGGATGCCCTGACGCATCAGAATCTCATTGGCGGTGCAGCAGATACCGGCCAGGTTGACACCCTTGGCGCCGGCCGCTTGAGCATAGGCAATGATCTCCGGATCCATCGAGGCGGCCACGATCATCTGGCTGAGTGTCGGCTCATGACCATGCACGACCACGTTGACCATGTCCTTGCGCAGCACGCCCAGATTGGCTTGTCCCACGACGGGCGCCGGGGTGCCGAACAGGATGTCGGAGATGTCGGTGCCGATCATGCTGCCACCCCAACCATCGGCCAGGGCGGTGCGCACCGCCTGCTGGAGCAGGTGCTCCATATCCTGATCATCGCCGATGTGCGTGCGGTGCATACACTCCACTATCTCGCGGTCAATGCCGCGTGGCACCACCCCCAGCTCATGCCACAGCTTCTGGCGCTTGGCGGGCGCGCGGCTGATCAACACCACCTCGCCCTCCTGCTGGCCGAACTGCGCCAGGTAGAGATCGGCCAGGTCATTCGCGATCTCATTGGGCGAACGCCCCTCGATCGGGATGCCGTAGTGCGCCGCCAATGTGCGCAACTTGGCCACATCGCGGATATAGTAGCCCTCGGCGTGGCCATTCGCGGTGGCTTTGAGGGTCATTGCCATATCGCGGCCGTGATCCGAGTGGGCGGCGGCGCCGCCGGCGATCATGCGCACCAGGTTGCGCGCCTGCACCACATCAATCGTGGCTCCGCACACCCCGGTGGCGCCATCCTTGGTGAGGCGACAGGGTCCCATGCCGCACATTTTGCAGCACATGCCGGCGGCACCGATGTTACACGGCGCCATCGTCTCCGCACGGCTGAAAGCGGTGCTGACGCCCAACTCTTCGGCGCGCTGCAACATCTGTTGCGCCGCCGGATCGACACTGCGCTTACTTAGATCACTTTCCTTAGCCATTCGCTATTCCTCCTCATTTTGTCTACGCAACATACCAAACCCCGGGCACGGCCACAACAGCCGACCGCTATAATTAACCCGCTGCTCAAAGCTAACCACCTGTTTGGACTGCTCATAGGTGACCGTGTGGCGGAAGTAGGGCTTTTGGCTGCCATTCTCGGTCACCGCGATCCCGGTCTCGACCGGCAACGGCAAATCCCCGGTGTAGCCGGCCTCTTCCAGGCGCTTTTGGATTTCCTCCTTGCTCACTTTGGTCGGGTCGTACGTTACCTCCACAACGTGGAAGGCGCTGCTGGCATAGATGTCCTCGACGCCGGGGATCGCCTCCATGATGCGCCGCACCTCCAATACATGGTGGTCGCCGTACAAGAGTGGTAATTCAAACACTGCTGTCTCCATTCTTACCCCCTTTATTCTCAATTGTTTGGCCAGCTCCAGGACCGCTTTAGCCTCGTAGCGGCGATGCCCGCCCAATGTACGCACCACGGGCAACAGGCCCGCCTTGGCCCATCGCGTCACCGTGCTGGGCGACACGCGAAAGAGCTCCGCCACTTCCGAGCGGGTGAGCACCCGATCACCCTTTTCTTCTAAGTGTCTCAGAAGCATGCGAGCGACCTCCCACCCATTCCGTCCAATTGAATCTCCATTCCCAACGGCACCATGCCACGATGCATATCCCACCGCGAACCGCCATGCGCTGTCTAGATGATCTTACCTAGGGAATCTCCAAAGACGCAAGAATAGGCTGCACTTTTTGCGCGTTTTGAGCGTTTTGCACGCTGCTAACGGCGCAATCTTTACTATACACCAAGTTGCAAGGCAATGGAAGATACAAATGCACTAAATTATCAAGCTCATTGCACTATTTGTGATGACCCTCACACACCGCTGATGAGGCCTTGCTCCACCGCATAGGCGACCGCCTCCAGGCGGTTATGCGCGTGCAGCTTGGTGAGGATGCCCTGAATGTGATTGCGCACGGTGGAAGGAGTGACCGATAAGGTCGCAGCAATCGTGCGGGTGCTTTGTCCGCGTGCCAGTAATCCGAGGATTTCATATTCGCGGCGCGTCAATTTGCTGCCCGGAGGGGGAAGCGTAGTCGCAGGGGGGCTGACTGCATTCCGCTCGTGCAGCCGCTCAACCGCTTCCAGCACACGGGCGACGAATTGCTCGTTGAGCTTGTTCTGAGTGGCATCGCGGAAGAGCACCGCGGCCAGCCATGTCTCTGGATTGTGCGAGGTCATCAGGGTGACCATGGAGAGGTTGATCCAGCGTGGCTTGCCCCACTGGGTGCGCACACACGTGTCGTAGCTGCTCACCGGTGTGCCGGCCAGGGCAGCTGCCACCGCCCGACGATTGTGTGCCGTCTGCACGGCGCTGTCGCTGCCACAACACTCCAGCAGATCCCAACAATCGCGCCCGATCGCTTCGGCGCGCGAGTAGCCCAAGAGCTGCTGGGCTGCCGCATTCCAGTACACGATGCGCTGTTCACCGTCCACGATGAACACGCCATCCGCCGCGTTGAGCAAGGATTGAATCAGATCGTCAACGGTCATGGTCTTCGATGCCTCCTCCTTCTATCCGCGCTGCGACTATCAGGGAGCGATCGGTTCACCGCTGACAGCGCAGCGTTGTGACCCCCACAGGTTCCGAACCTGCAGGAGGCTGTAATTGGCCAGAGCGCCGCACGCGCCGAGGTTTTTTTCCATAGTTATCTGCACTCGGCGGTGAACACCCGCCGCTTGCTGACGCGCACGGGCGGTCCGCCACGTGTCCACCCTTGCCTTGATTCTCACACACGTCCTGCAAACACGCAAACCACCGGGTGATTGGCCTATGCGTGTGCCACATGTTAGGATAGGGGGCGAATCCCGCCTGTGGGACGAGATCACCTTATCCCCCAATCGAGGATACGCCTATGTTCGTCCAATCTGGGGCCATAGCATCCGCCGAGGAACGTCCCTTTCAAACCGATCAGGTGATCACCGTCACCGCGGCGCATGCCGCCCACGACCTGTTCCAGATGCTCTTACTGCCTCTGGGCAGTCGGGGCGTGGGCTGAGAGGGTCCGCGCGGCGGCGTGCCTAAGGCGCGACTTCAGTCGCCAGCCGGTTCTCGCCCCCAAATTGAAATGCGCCTCGCAAGACCATGTCTTTCGTCCCCGGAGATGCCAGAGTACAATATGTGCCGGGATGAGCTCATCTGACGAAGGGCGCACGGCAGAGCATACCCGCAAGCGTGCGTACATGGCGTTTCTCGTGGCAGGCATCGCGCTGGCGTTGATCTGCCTCGGAGCACTCCTGTTCTTCTCCCGAGGGACGTCGCCGCCGCAGAGCACTCCAGCGCCTGCAGCGGCGGCGGTCACAGCGGAGGCGTTGCGCTACCCCCCCACCTGGACGCCACCGCCATCACCCACGCTGCAGCCCACCTTCACCCGCGTCCTCGCCGAGACGGTGCATCCCACCCTGGCCGATTTCTGGGACGGGCGGGCGGAGTTTGTGGTGGAAGTTGCAGACACGGGCCTGCCCATGGGCGAATCGGACACGCTGGTGATGCCAAACGGTGAGTTCTGGTCGTATGTGCACGCCAGCCATCGCTCCGCCGGCACGCTGGATCGGTGTGGCAATCCGGTGGAGTTTCCCGGTTGCGTGGTCATCTACCGCAGCACGGATGGCGGCTACACCTTTCGCCACGAGCAGCCGCCGGTTTGCCTGTTTCCCTGTCAGCAGTGCCCGTGCGATTCGCAGCGCGACCACGTTGACCAACAGCAATATCCGCGCGTCTTTCGCGATGGCGAGCGCTTCATCATGGTCTATGAGTATCGCGCGCGCGTCATGCTGCGGCGCTCCCGGGATGGGTTGAATTGGAGTGCGCCCGAGGAGCTGCCGTTTACGGGCATCTGGTCGGAGGATTGGCGTCGCTGCACGGTGCCGGAGCGCATTGGGGTGCACCCCTTTGTTGCGCATGAGTACGACTGCCTGTTCGGCGGGCCGCCCGGCATCTATATGGAAGACGGCTGGCTGTATGTCTTTGTGGCGATGGGGCAGAACCCGGGTGGGCTGGGTTGCTATTATGGCGCCGCGGACGCGCCGGCGCTACGTTTGCGGCGTTGTTTCTACAGCCCCCTGTTCAGCGGCGCGAGCGCATACGGCCCCTTGCCGGCGCGCGGCGCAGAGGCAGACCCCTTCTTCGACTTTCGCACCATCAGTGCGGCGGAGGTGCAACGCATCGGCTGGCGCTACTACGCCCTCTACGAGGGAATCCGCGGCCCCGGCCCGGGCGACGCGGGCGACAGCCAATTCGGACTGGGGTTGGCGCGCAGTGCCACGGCGCGCATTGATGGCCCATGGGAGAAGTACCCCGGCAACCCCATCCTGCGCGACCTGCCGGGCAACATCGGCCTGGGCCATGCCGACCTGGTGGTCGTGGACGGCGAGACGCTTCTGTACACCTCGCTGGACGGCGTGCGGCGCAGTCGCCTGCGGCTGGTGTGGAAGTGAAAAGGGCGGTAGTGTATCCTTCGCGGTGGAAATTCGCCGCCGACCAGTTGAGAGGTCTTGATGCGAAGAGTGGGCTTTCCAGGTATGCATCAAGACATACCGAAAAGTGAGTAAATCAAGATTTTTGTGCGCAGAGATCTCCATCCGACTGTTATCGGGGAGTGTTCTAACACCGCTCACAAGCCCTTGCTGGAATTTCCACTGGGAAAGATACACTGCCTTTTCAACACCCTCTATGATATGTGGTATAATTAAAGAAGTATCATGGTCAAAACCCTTAGAGGCGTATAAGAGCCTAAGATTTTTGCGGCAAGATCAATCAGGGATCGAGAAGAAAAAAACTTCTATGAGTCATACCGGACAGCCACTAGCAGAGGTTTTTGGATTTCTGATAACTGATCAAACCGACGTGGCGAAGCGATACCGTTCTCGTCGTCTCTGCCCCTTCAACAACAAAGTGCCCAAAGGAAAATAGCTGTGGCTCTAAATAGAAGCTTCTTCGCCACTCTGCCCACCCTGAAACAGGTCTCGAAAGATGAAGCAGACATTGCTTGGCTTATCTACAGTTTAGAGCTACGCAAGGAAGGAGGTCACGGACCAGGGCGATACTATCTCAAGAAGGTGGGCGAGGTCTTCACCGAGTTTGAGCCCGCTCTGCTTTCTATTACAACACCGTTGCCTGGGAAGATGGAAGATTTCATCAAGTTGCTTCAAGAGAAGCTTGATGAGCAGCTGGAGACTTCTCCTGTGAATCAGACTGTCGAGAAGCCATTTTGACTATGGTCACGCAGGGGCAAATCCCGTTATTTCCTGAATTCTCCGAGGAAGTAGTACTCCCGCGCCCGGTGAACGTGGCCTCTGTCCCACACCGAAGTCCTTTCCGTTACCCGGGCGGAAAGACCTGGTTTGTACCAACGTTCCGACACTGGGTGACAAGCATGAAAACTAAACCACTCGTTTTGGTCGAACCGTTTGCTGGTGGTGGGATCATTAGCTTGACAGCTCTCTTCGAAAATCTAGTTGAAAGAGTGGTTATGGTTGAGTTGGATGACGAGGTTGCAGCGGTTTGGGAAACCGTCGTAAGTGGCGATGCAGAGTGGCTGGCTAACCGAATCTTGACATTCCCCATGACAAGGGAATCCGTCAAGGAAGAGCTACGAAGAACCCCGAAGACGAAAAGAGAGAAAGCATTCCAGACCATCCTCAAGAATCGAACATTGCACGGGGGGATACTCGCTGAAGGCTCTCGTTTTATAAGATATGGAGAAAACGGAAAAGGTATCGGCTCGCGATGGTATCCCAAGACACTCGCTCAAAGGCTTATCAATCTTAATCGTGTTATAGATAGGATTGATTTCCGATGTGACGATGGATTGAAGGTGATGATGGAATTTTCTAGCCGCGGAGATGTTATTTATTTCATAGATCCCCCTTATACGGCTGGTGGAAAGAAAGCGGGCAGGCGTCTCTACAAACATCACCAGCTCGACCATGAACGTCTTTTTACGATATGCGAGTCGCTCGTGGGGGATTTTCTGATGACGTATGATGAGGCAGAAGAAGTGAAAGCAATGGCACGCCGGTACGGATTTCAGACGCGCTTGATCCCAATGAAAAACACGCACCATGCTACAATGAAGGAGCTAATCATTGGGAGGGACCTATCGTGGCTGGATGAATTACCCGCCATACGTGAATCTGAAGCCAGATATAAGGTAAAGAAAGCCTAGCGACAAGCATTCTAATTCTATACTGAACCGAGCGCTTTCACACATTTTCTTCCCGAAATTCTCGGCAGGCTGCTCACACGACCACCACCGGTGTGTCAAAGCGTTCTTCCGGCACGGGCAGGCTGTCTTCCTGAAGGGCGGCGATATACTCCTGAATCGCCTCTCGGATGTTGGCAATCGCCTCTTCTTTCGTCTTGCTTTGACGAATGCAGTCAGGCAAGCTGGGGCATTCGGCCACCCGGTAGTCGTCTTCCCCCACATAGAGGATCACCTGCCGCGTCGTTCCAACCTCCACTGATCGCGCGTTTACGCTCCCGGAACATCCGGGATGCCATGTCATGCGCTCCTGCAGGAGAAAGATCGGGCAACCCACCCCTTGTCGCGCCTGCTGAGCTATGTTATACTGTATTGTAGAGGCCCTTTTCGCAGATTTCGCCTGTGAGATTCTGAACGCCAAGGACTTTTTTGGTCTCCTCCCCTTTCAGCCGGAAAGGAGGAAAACGTGGGCTTGAGAGTATTTTCAAGGAGATTGCCAATATGGCGGCCAACATTCGAATAGCACGCATTTACGGGATTCCTATTGGGCTGCATGTCAGCTGGTTTCTCATCTTTGTCCTGGTCACTTGGTCGCTCGCGAGCGGCTACTTCCCGATCGAGTATCCCAATATCCCGGTGGCAGCATACTGGTTGCTGGGTGCTGTCACCAGTGTCCTCTTTTTTGCCTCGGTGGTGGTGCATGAGCTGGCCCATTCCATCGTTGCGCTACGCCACGGCATCCCGGTGCGCGAGATCTCGTTGTTCATCTTCGGCGGCGTGGCCCAGATCGGCGAGGAGCCCAAGTCGGCGCGTGATGAGTTTCGCATTGCCATCGCCGGCCCCATTTCAAGCCTCTTGTTGGCCCTCGTGTTTGGCATCGTATACCTGCTGGATCAGCCGAGCCCGTACCTGGCGGCACCCAGCCTCTGGCTGATGCGCATCAACCTGATGCTCGCTTTCTTCAACCTCGTCCCGGGCTTTCCGCTGGATGGGGGACGTGTATTGCGCGCCGCGGTGTGGAGCTGGACAAAGAGCTATTATCGCGGCACTCAGGTGGCTGCTTATGCTGGCCAGATGGTCGCCTTCGCCTTCATCGGCGTCGGGTTGCTGGTCGTGCTTGCCGGCAGCTTCTTCAACGGAGTCTGGCTGGTCTTCATCGGCTGGTTCCTGCAGAATGCCGCCGCCAGCAGCTACGCCCAGGCCAACCTGCAGCATTCGCTGCGCGGCGTCAAGGTGGGGCAACTGATGAGCCGCGAATGCATCCGCGTCCCCGCTGATATGTCCATCGCGCAGCTGGTGGAAGACCGCGTGTTAGGCGCCGGCCAGCGTTGCTTCTTCGTGGCGGACAACAGCAAGCTGCTCGGCATGCTCTCGCTGCGCGATTTCACCCAGGTGCCGCGCGAAAAGTGGAACACCGTCAAGACCGAGGAAGCCATGGTGCCCTTCGATCGTCTGCTGCGGGTTGATCCCCAGACGGAGCTGATTACTGCCTTGAAGATGATGGATGATGCCCAGGTCAATCAGATCCCCGTTACCGTGGGTGACGAGATCTTGGGGCTGCTCTCGCGCGAGCAGATTCTGCGCTACGTGCGCACGCGCGCCGAACTGGGGATGTGACAGGAGACAATAAGAAAGGAGAGCATGCGTGAGCGCAGCCGGTTTCAAGCCGCTCGATGAGTTCGTCGAATATCCGCCGGAAGAGATGCGCGAGCGCGCTTCTGCGTTCTATGCCGAGATGAGGCGTCGGCGCAGCGTGCGCAGCTTCTCCAGCCGTCCTGTCCCGCGTGAGATCATCGAGGATTGCCTGCGCGCTGCGGGCACCGCTCCCAGCGGCGCCAACCTGCAACCCTGGCACTTCGTGGTCGTCTCCGACCCGGAGCTCAAGCGCCGCATCCGCGAAGCAGCCGAGGCCGCTGAGCGCGAGTTCTATGGCCGACGCGCGCCGCCAGAATGGCGCGAGGTGTTGGAGCCGCTCGGCACCGACGAACACAAGCCCTTCCTGGAAACCGCGCCCTACCTGATCGTCGTGTTTGTGAAAAGCTATGAGCGCAAACCCGACGGCCAAATTGTGAAGTACTATTACGCCCTGGAATCGGTCGCCATTGCCACCGGCATCCTGATCACCGCGCTGCACCATGCCGGACTGGCGACATTGACCCATACACCCAGCCCGATGGACTTTCTCAACCAGATCCTGGGGCGTCCTGCCAACGAGCGGCCGATGATGATCCTGGTGGTCGGCTATCCGGCCGAGGACGTCATGGTACCTGTGCTGAAGCGCAAAACGCTGGATGAAATCGCCACTTTCCTCTGAGCGCGGTTGGATTGACCCATCCATGCAACACGCCATATAAACCGATCTTGTGACAGGGGACATCGCATTGTGGAAGCAATTCTGAGCAAGGACTGGCATCACCTTCCCACAGAAGAGGTCATCCAGCTCCTGGAGGCCGATCCCCAGCGCGGACCGGACATCTTCGAGGTGCAACATTGCCTGAAGCACTTTGGACCCAATGTGCTGACTATGCGCCATGGCAAGACCCCATTGCAGTGCTTCCCGGATCAGTTCAACAATCCTCTTATCATCATCTTGTTGATCTCGACCGTCGTCACCGCCGTAGTCAAGGATTTCTTGGATGCGGGCGTGATTCCTGCGCAATCTGCCCGCGGTGAAGGCCTTGAATTCGAGAAATGGTTGCGCCGACGTGTCGGAAACTGGCAGGATATATGTGTGGGAGATCTGACCGATGACCTCGCTGAGTTTGGAGATTCTGGTTATTTTGCTCTTGCTGATCGGCAACGGCTTTTTTGCCATGTCGGAGATGGCCCTGGTCTCGGCGCGCAAGTCGCGCTTGCAGCACTGGGCGAATCAGGGGGACGGCAGGGCACAACAGGCATTGGAACTGACCGACACGCCCAACCGCTTCCTCTCGACGGTGCAGATCGGCATCACGTTGGTGGGGGTTCTGGCGGGCGCCTTCAGTGGCGCGACGATTGCCGAGCGCATAGCGGCGCAGTTAGAACGCGTTGCCTGGCTGGCGCCCTACAGCCGCGCGCTGAGCATGGGCATCACCGTGGTGTGCATCACCTACCTGACGCTGGTGTTGGGCGAATTGGTGCCCAAGCGCCTGGCATTGCACGCTCCGGAACGCATCGCATGTGCTGTCGCCGCGCTGATGCGCACCCTCTCGCTGGCCACGGCGCCGGTAGTGCACCTGCTGAGCATCTCCACCGATGCCGTGTTGCGGTTGTTGGGCGTGCGCGGCTTGGTGGAAACGCCTATCACTCCAGAGGAGATCGGTATGCTGCTACGCCAGGCGACCCAGGCAGGGGTGTTTCGGGAACTCGAACAGGACATGGTCGAAGGGGTGCTGCGCCTCAACAACCGCCGCGTCAGCCTGCTCGCCATACCGCGCACCGAGATTGAGTGGCTGGATCACGACGCCACCACCGAGGAGATTCGGGCGCATATCGCCGCCTCGCCGTACGATCAGTACCTGGTCTGCGAGGGTTCGCTTGACAACGTCATCGGGGTGGTGCGGGCGCGCGATCTCCTATCGCGCTGCCTGGCAGGTGAGCCGCTCGACCTGCGCGCATTGGCGCATCCGCCGCTTTTCATCCCGGAGACGATGCTCGCCTCGAAGGCGCTGGAGCTGTTGCGCAAATCGCCCGTCCATATGGCGTTTGTCATGGACGAATATGGCGGCCTGCAAGGCTTGGTGACGATCCACAATGTGGTGGAAGAGATCGTCGGCGACATCGTGATGACACGCCCTCAGGCGACGCGGCGCAAAGATGGCTCCTGGCTGGTGGACGGCATGCTGCCCATCCAGGACTTCAAGGATCTCTTCCAGCTCAAGCGGTTGCCCGGCGAAGAACGGGATACCTATCAGACGGTGGGCGGATTCGTGATGACCTACCTGGGGCGCATCCCGGCGCCGGCCGATCAATTCACCTGGGGTGGCTTCCGCTTCGAGGTGATGGACATGGACGGGCGTCGCGTGGATAAAATCCTGGTCACCCCGATTCTCCCGACTAAATCGGCCGGGCGTAGCATGTGATATAACCGCGCTGCGCCGCAGCAAGCGGATTCCCTCCCCGTGGACGGGGAGGGTTGGGGTGGGGGCTATACCGCTCCCTCACAGTCGTGGCTCGGATGACCCTTGCGACTCCGGATTACCGCTTCAACTTGCCCCAAAATTGAAATACACCCGATTGAACTACATCCTTGCCTATTTGGGGGTTGTGTGATATACTTAAAGTGACATCCTCTCAGCACCGCATCGCGTTGAAACCGCGCCGGCCACCTCTAACGGAGCGGCTCCGCTCGGCGTGACATAGGCGCACAGGGGATGCGCGGGCGCCATCTTACCCTGGGAGCGCCACCGTTTCTTCGCTGCCTCTCCTGCTAACCATACTGCCCACTCAAAACACTTGTGTTGGCCGTCGCCGGTCTACGCACGCTTCGCATGGGGCTTATTGTCCCCGGTGTGGGCTGCACGTGTGGGCCGTGTCCGATCGGTATAGGTTGTCGGTTGGTCTCCGCCGGTTCGGAGACGCATATGATAGCGCCAAAGGCGCAGGAGGAGAGGCACCATGTCCACCTATGTGATCCTCATGAACCTGACCGAGCAAGGGGTCAAAGGCATCAAAGATGCGCCGGCACGCATTGAGCATGCAGCCAGAGGAC
>Ga0123519_10008328_pt1 | contig 15852 bp, 14 predicted proteins | sample YelNatPaOPRAMG02_FD_87396 | JGI IMG/M metagenome (GOLD analysis project Ga0123519, IMG submission 87396) | Hot spring microbial communities from Yellowstone National Park - Yellowstone National Park OP-RAMG-02 (version 2) | ecosystem: Environmental > Aquatic > Thermal springs > Hot (42-90C) ...
ATTGAGCTGGTAGGTAGGAGAAGAGGAGAGGTAAAAAGGTAAAAAGGTAAAAGGATGCGAGCAGAGGGAAAAGCAGCTCGCATTTAATTTTTCAAACTCCCCAACCCTAATTATTACAGAAACCGTTATACCTAACCTCCGGTAGATATTTTTCGCATTGTCCGCATCTACTTATCATTGGTGTCTCCTTTAGGAAATGCTCACCAGCAATACCAGCCTGCCTTCGTCCTCTTCACCATACCCATATCGCACTCTGCGAATTTTGTACCCTTCTTCGGAGAGCCAGCTCCTTATCTCCTCCGGAAACGCAATATAGCGCAATAGCCAGGGGGAAACAAATGGAGCCCCAGGACGGTTGGCGGAAACGCGCCAATAGCGTACACGTTCACGTCTCTTCTCGAACTCAGTTTCTCTGAAAATGCTTTCTTTCCCATTACTGAAAATGCAAGTGAGACCCCCGCTTTGGAATTTCATTCCCCTAGTTAAGGGGCGCCGCGTCGATCCCTCACCCCATCTTTCGTACCTTACTACGTCGAGAATTAGGAGTCCACCTGGAGCAAGAAGTCGTTTGATTTCTTCGAGCATCTTCCGGGATGGTAGATCCGTGAGGGAATCGATATCTTGACGGTGCAATATTACGCTTTGAATCAATAATACAATGTTGAAGGGGTTCTTTTCTAACCCCTGTGTTTCTTCTGGAAAATCCAGCTTGTCAAAATGAAGTTCAGGATAATGATAATTTCTCTTTGCTATCTCAACCATGGTAGGGCAAATATCAACCCCAATTGCCTCCACCTGCCTACCCGCTCCTGTTAGCTTCTCAAATACGTTGCCTATTATCCTTCCGCTACCGCATCCAACCTCTAGAAGATTAATAATCTCGCCCTCCGGAATAAGCTCATTAATCAGAGTGCAGTAAAAGCTTGCTTCCCTCTCTGTAAATCCAGGGGTATAGATGTCATCGATCCGATCACTGAGAAAGCAGTAAGCGCAGTAGTGCCCACTCGCCATACTATTTCTCCTTAATCTCGATCGAAATCTCCTGCGCGCTTTTCTCCGCATCGTCTAGGATTCGAAAGGCGCGGAGAGATTTGATCCCTTCTTGCTGTGTCGCATGCACAATTATCATGAGTACACTGGGTAACGCTAGTACTCGATCAACCTTTGACGGAATGGCAGGTGACTGATCTCGCCTATGTGAGCAAGGATGTAAATGGTACACGGCTAGTAACCTCCATCCGTATTGCTCTGCCTCCTCGCAGGCCCTTTTGACATCCTCAGGGCGAATCGCAAAACCGAAATCCTCCCTTGGGCAGTCACAATCAGGCCATCCGTATTCCTCAAACACGTTTTCCAGTCGGAACTCCTCGCTAGCATCACGCAAATCGTTGACAAGACTTTTCACCACCCATGTATCACCCTGCTTCTGCCCGAACAGAAGCCCAAAAGCTTTTCGTGGACGCTCTCTCAGGGCTTTTAGGCAGTGCTCATAAATCTTTTGAACAATCTCTCTTTCTATCACTATTTTTTCCACTACCATTTGTTTCCTCTCATCTTTCTTGTCCCAGAACCTCTAGCCTGAAATCCTTTGAATAGCTCGCAACAACTAGGTCTGTAACTAAATTACCCTCGGAATCGAAGCGAAACCTACCGGTAATACCTTGAAAAGCGTTTTGCAAAATGTACCTCCTGGCTTGTGCAGGAGTTTTGACACGTCCCAACACTTGTGCTAACACTGTTGTGGCATCGTATAGATATGCAGCATCATACGGCATCTCTTGCCCGTATTTCTCTCTGAACCGGCGAGATATCTCTGCATAGCGGGGCTCATCGATTAAGAACTTCGGTGCGACGAATTTGATACCCTTTACAATTTCATAAGGCACACCTTTCCTCAGCTCTAGGAAGCCAATCCCTCCTATAATGCTGTGGTCTAAAGCCTCTGCAGCTCCCATTTGGGCAAGCAACAACTTGATGTCGGAACCGTAACCTAAAATGACAACATGCGATGGAGATTGCGCTTTTAATTTGGCAACTTGCGCTCTGAAGTCCTTGGCGCCGAATTCAAACCATTCTACCTTTGCTTGGATGCCGCTTGACCGCAATTGAGGAAGAATAACGTCTTTGACTTCTAGTTCCTCCAGAGGCGTTTGGGAGGCTAAGACAAACACGGATGTCGGTTTACTATCTTTCAGATATTTCACAATGAGTCTTGCCTCTGCTCTTCCATCATAGATGAACCTGAGCGTGCGTTCAGCATTTTTCGTTAGATTAGGGTGGAACGCTACGGCGCCCAAGAATCCATCTACACGCTTTTCCTTTTCCAACCATTCCTTTAGTGCCATGCTAACACCGCTTAGAGAACACAAAAAGAATCTAATACCATCGATAGCGGTTGCTCTCTGGATATTGGATATTGCAGTGCTGGGATCCCCTTGGCTGTCGTAGAATGTGACTTCTACATTCTTCAACCCCTCTTCCTCCAGCGCCAGATTAATAGCATTCCGCTCTGCCTGCCCCATAGCGGATAGCTTGCCCGTCAACGGCAGTATCGCCCCGATTTTAATGACTTTTCCTTCCGGCTTCCGGCTCTGCCAGATGCCGACGGCAACAATGGCGATCACAACAACCGCACCGATAGTTATCCAAACATTTCGCCTTGTCACTGTTGCGATACCTCCTCACCTAAGTTCGACACCTTGCGCTTTGCACCTTCGCCCAGGAAGAGCGGCTCCAGATGGCCGCCGGTAAGCAGCTCCTGCGGGCGGTCGCTTTCCATCGCGACCTCTCCGTTGGTTAAAACAACCGCTCGGTGGGCAACGCTCAACGCTTCCCGCACGTTTTGCTCAACCAACAGCACAGGTAGGCCCCACTGTTGGTTGATCTCCCGAATTTTGGACAGGATCTCCTGCACCAATATCGGTGCCAACCCGGCTGATGGTTCGTCCAAAAGCAGTACCTTAGGCCGCTTAACCAACACCATACCCAGTGCCAGCGCCTGCCTCTGCCCACCGGAGAGTAGCCCCGCCCGATGTGTCAACCGCTCCCGCAAGGTCGGCAGTAGGGCCAGAACGCTTTCCAAAGCCTCAGCCCTTTCAGCCGGCGGCAGGGTCAGCAAGCCCATTTCCAGGTTTTCTTGAACCGTCAGGCTTGGGAAGACCCCTCCGCCCTGAATTAGATAGGCTACCCCGCAGTGCGCTCTCCGATAGGCCGGCAGAAGGGTTATGTCTCGCCCGTCCAGCCGGACTGAACCCTTCCAGGGCGTCAGCAGTCCCGCAGCTACCCTGAGCACCGTGGAGTTGCCTGCACCGTTCGGCCCTATCAAAGCGACGATTTCGCCAGGGTGAACAGAGATCGAAACGTTCCGCAGAATCTGCTTCTTGCCGTATCCCGCTTCTATCTGCTCCAGACACAACCTGTATCTGTCATCTCGGCTTGTTATCGCTCGGTTTACCTCGGCTGCTTGGGTTTGCATAGCCGCTCAACCCTTCAATACCCAGCGCTCCCACTATATTTATGCTGCAACAAATTCGTCCAATTTTCTGGTGCTTCGTGAGCCGTTTCGTGATGGTCTGCGCACGTCACAAGTGACGATTCCGTCACAAATCATCACCTGAGTCTCACAACCCTAGATACGCAGCACGGACAGCCCGGTCGCCCAATACCTCATCGGGCAAACCGAAAGCGACGATCTGCCCGTTATCCATAAAGAAGACCCAGTCCGCAACTTCCATAACTACGTTCATATTATGTTCAATCACAACGATTGTTTTACCCTCTTCAGCCAATCTCCGGATCAGGTCAAGGAGCAGACGCACCATCTCCGGGTTGACTCCTGCCGTTGGCTCGTCCAACAGGAATACATCGGCTCCAGATGCCATAAGCCTTGCAAGAGCTAGCAGCTTTTGTTGCCCATATGAGAGGTTTTCGGCCTGAATCTGCTCCTGCTCACTCAATCCAACAAACTCGAGCCAGTGCTTTGCTTCCCGGGTGATACTCTGCTCCTGCCGAGCAACATAAGGTCGGCGCACTAACGCCCAGAATGGATTTTCGCCCTTTTGGTGCCGAAAGGCGACGCGTATGTTATCCAGTACAGTAAGTTTATGGAACACACGCACATCTTGGAATAAGCGTCCGATGCCCAATTGGGCTACGCGCCATGGCGGCAAACCGTCCAAGCGATGTTTCTTATACCATATCTCACCGCTATCAGGACGTAGCGCCCCGCTGATGAGGTGAAAAAGGGTGGTCTTACCCGCCCCGTTGGGACCAATAAGGCAGGTTACCTTACCCGGCTCAAAGGTGAGGGAAACCGAATCCACTGCTCTCACGCCGCCAAAGGACTTTGTGACCTCAATACACTCCAGCATTCTCTTTAACTCCCCGCTTGCTTTATGAACCGGTTGCGGTGATAAGCTACCTCCCGACGTGAAATCGAAACCCCAAAGCGCTGCTGTAGGTATTCGGCGACCTGACTGTTTCTCCAATCGGGATGGGCTTCCACGATCCGACTGATGACCTCCTGCAAACGCGGCATTAACTGCTTGAGAGCGAGCCGCCCATGTGGTGTTACAATCCACTGCTCACGAGTCAATCGACAGACAACGGAACGATGATACCCTGTGAGCCGGGCGACATCTGATTGCGACAGTGGACCCAAGTCCAACACATTTCCAGAAGCGATAAAATCCTTCTGGGCTGAACAGACGGTGTGCACAATGCTCGCCAGGGCACTGCCGCGTTCGTTTAGAGCTTGGACGGCTTCGAAGAATCGTCTTAGTTCATCGTTTTCACCCTCAGATTTCTTCCAATCATTCAAACGCTGTTGGTCAATCACATACCGTGGCTGGTTGCCTGAGAAACGCAGACGCAAAGATCCACGGTCATCTACCCACGCTTCAGGCAAGAGTGCTTCGCTGACGGATCCTGCGGCGGAAGCATTGCTTGGAAAGGAAACGCCGGGACCAGAAATCTCTTCCCGAACGCACAGGCGGTCGATTGAATCGAGCAGGTTTTCAGCCTCGACAAGTGGACATCCGAAGCGATCAGAAAGCTCTTTGGCGGAACAACGGCCGCTCAATACGTAATCGGCAAACTCTTGTCGCGTAAGTCCGTAACGGTGGACAAACCCCGAAACGGTTGAAATAAGGTCATCAATTCCTTCCACATCCACAGTCGCTGCCGTTTCTGCACCGCCTTTAAGGTCTTCAAGCGATTTTTCCCTTGCCTGGGAAGGCTGCGCCCTTAAGAAGCGGAAAACGCCGCGCAGTTCGTCTTCGGGAACACCCATTCGTTCCGCCCATATTCCGAGATGCGCTTCCGCGTCCGGGTCCTCCCATATCTGTTTCCATTCGGGACGCTCATACAGCTTGTGTTGGTTAACAAACCGGATGGCACGGCGCTCCATATAATCATTATAGCGGCCTGGTGGTATAAGCTCCCGCAACGATACCCTGCGGATAATACCTTTGGACCTCAACATCTGAAACAACGGATGTTGCTCCACCCATTTTGCTAGCTCTTTTGCTTGCGCCTCGGACTGGAACGCTTGACGGAAGAGTTCTGAAAACCGCCGAGGCGACATTTTGGGTTTAGGTTGAGGTTGAGGTTGTGCCGACGTCTGCAGCTTGAAGGTTAACACCGCCACTTAGTCCCCAAATTTATACTCACCCATCAGTCCTTGCGGGCGATAGCGAACCAGGATAATGAGCAGGAGCCCGTAGATTACCTGGCGTACATTCGCGGCAACAGCATCCGGAATCTGAAGGAATCTCAGAAATTCCGGCAAGAAGACCATTAGCGCAGCTCCCACAAGGGGACCTTCGAGATTGCCCGCCCCTCCGATGATAACCATGGTAGCAATAAAAACGGATTCCATTAGGGTAAAACTGGTGGGATCAACGTAGCGCATGTAGCAAGCAAACATGGCCCCGGGCACCGCGGCGAAAGCGGCAGCAATTGAAAAGGCTGCTGTTTTGAGTAGTGGCACGTTCTTGCCCAACGCCGCCGCAGCTATTTCATCTTCCCGGACAGCTTTTAAGGCGCGCCCAAAAGGCGACTCTTTGAGCGCCCACAGCATTATTCCGCACAGTAATGCGAGAAAGCTACTGAACAGAAAGTAACCGAACACAGAATCAACTCCTATTCCAAAGAACTTCGGAGTTGGAATGCCGGGAATTCCGTAGGGCCCGCGTGTCAGGTTCACCCAGTTGTACAGAATAGTGAAAACTATGATCTGAAAGCCAAGTGTTACCAAAACAAAGTAGTCTCCTCGCAAGCGCAAAGATGGCACACCGATAACCAGGCTCAGAGCCATTGTTAACAGGATCGCCGCGAGAAGGGCCGGCAGAAAACCCCAACCCGCATTCATCATCAGTAGTGCTGTTGTGTAAGCCCCGATACCGTAGAAAGCGGCGTGGCAGAAGGATATGAGCCCTGTGTAACCTGCCACCAAATTAAATGAAAGAGCCAAGATCGCGTAGAGATTTATCATCACCAGGATGTGCCAGAGGTAGTTCACAGCAGCTTCTCCTTTTTCATTTTTGACCTCAAACGCTTTAGGATTGTGAACATATTTGTCAGCGTTGTAGTATGCCCGGGGCTCGGCACTGACACCTACCAATACGAGATCCCATCCTTCATCACCAAGCTTGTTCAAGAGTTGCTCAGCATTATCGGAGATGCAAATGATCCCAAGGCCTTCCAACTAAACTATTCCGTACCCCCTTAGATTCCATCATACTGATGTCTCCTCTAGTCGCCGGCGTCCTCCGAGGAGCCCCTGCGGTCGAAAGAGCACAAATAGGATGAGTAGCCCGAACGTAAGAGCGTCGGTCCAACGAGCAGAGACCTGCCAGATAACCAAGCTCTGCAAAATACCCAAAAGGAGGGCACCAACGACCGCCCCACCGAAAGTACCTACACCTCCGACAATCATGGCTACGGCAGCAACCAGCAGGGCAGGCATGCCCACGTACGGGTCCATTCCCACATCCAGTGCCGACAGAATAGCTGCTACACCGCCTAAAACAGAACCAATCACAAAGACCATCAATCGAACGGCGTGGAGATCAACCCCCATAACCATCGCAAGAACAGGGTTGTCTCGCACAGCACGAATCATTTTACCCCATCGCGTATCCCTTATAAAGAGCAGAAGCCAAGGAACAAGCAAAACTGCCGCGATAACCTGGGCAATTTGAATCCGTGTGAGGATAACTGAACCAATGTGATAGGTCGCTTCCACACCCGGGCGCAGGATTTTGGTTTCGTTGCCGAAAAACAACGCGATTAGGTTGATCATCACTATATATAACCCTAGCGAGCTGAGCAATGCGACCAACAACGAGGCCTTGCGGCGCTCCAAAGGAGCGTAGACGAACCACTCGGCGCAAGCTCCCAGAAACCCTGTCAGGGCCAAGGCAACACCGATGGACAATGTGAGCGGCCACCTAAGCTGAATGAGAAACAAATAGCACAGATAGGCTGCAGCCGTGTAGACCGCACCCTGAGCTATATGGAAAATGCGAGTGGTGTTGTAAATCAGGGCAAAGCCCAATGCCATTACCGCGTAGAGGCAACCGTTGACCAGACCGTTTGCAAGTAATTGCCAGAGCATAGATCTCCTTTCCCTTTTATTGACGATTTTGCTGAGTTTCAGACTCTGGATGGCAGTGTTCGACAAAAGAACGCAAAAGTTCCTTCAACTCGCGCAGATCGATAGGTTTCTTAAGGAAGTGCGCAGCGCCGAGATTTAACGCCTCTACGGCGGCGTCGAAGTCACGGTAGGCGCTCATCATCAATGTCGGAACCCTCGGAAAGTTCTTTTTAACCCATTCCAGAAATCTAACTCCATCGCGGTTTTGATCGTCCTCCTCAGACAGCCGCACATCTACTAGCGCTACGTCAACGGAAGCATCCATATTTGCTATTGCTTCTTGCAGTGACTTCGCCACCTTTACTTCGAAGTCTCGCCTCAACGCACTGGTAAGTGCGCGAAGGTAGTCTTCCCTATCATCCACAATGAGGATTTTCGCCATTGGGTGCCAAAACCTCCATCTTTTCAACGCGTTCGAAACTTCTCACTGTCTACTCCAGATCCAGAATCTGCTTGCTCCCTTTGCAGGCTTGTTGCTAAACGCAAACTCTATATCATCAAACACTTCCGCTTTTTGCTTTCACTGCCTGTTTCGGCTTCTGCGTTCGTCATCCTCCCATCACGATTTCACAGCGCCGACTCACTCTACCGAGGACCTCACGATTGCTACCCGGAGTATGGGAGGGATATACCAAGATAACCAGATCCCTTGAAGCATGGGAAAGCCTTCGCCAAACAATTGGTTCTTGTGGAAGATAACGGCATCCATAGCAAAACGGTCTCCGAATACAAGATAGTATTACCCTCTTTTCCAACCCTGTGATACACTTAGGGGGAGTTACTTCTCCTTCGGTGGAGGTTGAGACAATGCTTCTGATCAGGCTCCTTTACCACCTGCGTGACGGACGAAGGCCGCCTACTCCACCCACGTTTTGGGCCTTCGTCTATGCGGTGTTCGAACTTACGGCCATCGCATACCTTATTGTTTCCGCTTTCCGGGATGAGGGTTCTGTGGGTGGAGCCTTTATGTCTTTGTTTTGGCTCGCGTACCTCTGTATTCGCTTCTCCCTAGAAGAGTCACACGAGCCGTGGTTGAAGAATGGCTAAAAACACTAGCGCCCTGGCCTCGTATAGGTTGTCTTCGAACCAAGGCTTTAACAAAGGTTAGCAGTATTCCTAATGCCGAGACACTACAAGCAATGCCGAGACACTACAAGCCTCGTCATAATCTCCCGCTAGTGTTCGTCGGGGGCTACATGAGAAAGGGCCTCTCTATTTGAGTATGATATGATGAAACCCGGTGCCCAGATGGGTTGTAACACGACAGAACAGCCGCCTCCGCAAGAATTTCCAAACCTACCACGCCATCGTTCGAGTTTACCCACCTCTAGAGGATGGCTTCCAAGGAGCAGAGTCCTCACGCCAGAAAGCTGGGAACACAGATTTTGGGGCAAAACAAACTTCGAAAGCACACAGAATTTTATCTTAGCCTCAGTTCAGAAAAGGTCCATTAAACGGTGCATGGAGAACCTGGGGTTTTTCAAAATATCGATACTCTCACCCAGTTTTGTCCTCTTGCACTCCCAAACAGCATAACCCCAAGGTCAATCGATCGGCCGGAAGCGCACCGTTGTCTCTCACTTCGACAATAGTCGGAACAAAAAAACTATGGATACGAAAACGGCAAACATCGATGCCACTCGCCAATGCAAAGCCACCCTCGATAGTTCTGGGAAGACCCCAACCAATGTGAGGACAACGCTGATAACTGTGAAAATACCCACGAGGATATTTGTCCTCCGCTCCCACCGACTTGAGCACACATCCGCTCTTGTCTGCAGACTTTGCATCATGCGATCGGCCTGATCTCGGGTGACGGATAAATACCGGAGGTCGGTGGCAAGCTGTTCCGATGCTAGGCGCCAAGGCGCAATCAACAGTTCATCCAGCCTTGTCTTCGAAGGTGCAAGCACCGGGTCGTTGAGGGTTCTCTCTAAGTTGCCTACATTCACGCGCATTGTCTCCAGGTTCTCCTCAACCTGGCTGAGCAGTTCAGCAAACTCCCCTTGAAACTTGGCAACATTTTCCACGGCTTCCTCCAGAGCTTCCAAGCGGCGGTGCTGTTTTGGAAAGCGGTTGAGTTCCTCGTTAAGGCTGGCTTCCACCTTGCGCGCTTGTGGCAACAACTGCTTTTCGGATTCTGTGTTTATTCGCCGACACTTGAGACGGGCCAAAAGTACCTGCGGCATGAGCCTATGTAGCAGGTCAGATGCTTGTTCAACAGCCCCGGTCTTAACAATGAAAACCCAGCCTTCTCCTTCCACGCCGCAAGGGCCGACCCAGTAGCCCCAAGGCATGGAAACCAAGCTGTGCGTCACTGCAGCAACATCTGCACTCCATGCTTTGCACACTGCCTCTGCCAATCCCTTTGCGTTGGGCTCGTCGAGGCCGTCGTCCACTTCCCCCCAAAGGCAGTAGGCCTCACCCAGTAGGGAGCTCCCACCCTCGAAGGAACACATTCTATCCCCCAACGAGGCAAAAACATCCGCGAGATGTTGATCCCCAAGTAAGCTCAGACCTGTTTGAATGTAAACGGTATCAAGCAGTGTCCGCGCTTCCAGACTCCGCAATTCGCATCCACGCTTCTGCCAACCGGTTCCGATCAGCCAAACACTTCTGGTACGCTCGGATGGCCAAGGCCACGCGCCAGGCGCCGGCTCTCCGGCCCACTCGGCGGCTCGACACAGAGCGGCTTCGATCTCTTTGCGCCGGCTCTCTGCATCTTGCTCGCTCTCACGCCCGCTCCATCGAACGAAGAAAGCCCAGTGGAAGACTGTAGGATCCTTAACCACCGGTCCGCTTGCCACCGCATTACCCCTCATCTATCCCGGTCCGTTCGCCGCTTTGCTTTCTCTTCGCTCTGCGAGTCCCCTTTGGAGATGCCGGCTTTCCCTCTTCCTCTAGGCGGGGTTGTAGAGGTGCCAGCACACGGTTGCAGATCTGCCGCACCTCCTGTTCATCAGGAAGCACCTCCATTGCAGACAATGCTATCCGGAGGGTCGGGCCCTGAACCGCTGTGCCCTTCGTCAGAGTAGAGGCAAGCAGCAGTCTGCGATGGAGCGAAGATGGTGTATCGGACAGAGCATGCTGAAGTATAGACCGCACAAACGGATGGGATTCACAGCACGCAAGAAATCCTTCTGCCGCCTCACCAAGTTCCCACCAAGTTCTTGCCTGACTCAGTCTTGCCACCGCCGCCTTCACTTCTTCCGTAAAGTTCTGGAACTCCTCTGCCGGCAGCACTGTTCTCAGAAGAGGAATCGCACTTCCCAATACCCTTGCCGTCTCCTCGGCCAGTTCCAAAATATCCCCCCTGAACTCGCCGGACCTCTTTCCAAGCAAAAAGCCTCGCACCGTCTCCAAGGGTATATCTTGCAGCACTCGCCAGTAGCGGTACCGCTCAGGCTGCTTCTTATTCAGCTCAAGAAAGACTTGCTCCAACCGGGAATCCTCCAAACGCCGAATGAGATGAAAGGTGTAAAGTTGTGCAAGCAGTTCGTGGAGTTCCGAAGACCCCTGTCCCGGGCTCTTCCAGAGCGAGCCGGTGGAGTCCATCCCCAGATGGGCTGTTGCATGAGCTGTCTCGTGCATCTCCACAACATCGCGAAGTGCATCGCTAACTTCGTCTATGGAGTGCGGCAGAGCCCGCTCCAGATCACGAGCCGCCAGTTCGATCATCGGCGGATACACTGTGATTTTGCGCTCGTAGAAGTTGTATTCTCCCAACACGCCCTCAACCTCTATCAGCCGGAAGCGAACACCTGCCTCTCGAAACTGCGGAAGTAGGCGTTCCGTAGCCCCTCCCAGTGTCTCGCGCAGGCGCTGTAGTTGGCCAGGCTCTTCATCACCCTCCAGAAAGCGGAGGCGCCCGGCTATCTCCTCCCATCTAGCCCGCAGGTCCTGCGGCAGACGCGGAGGTTCTTCCCATGGTTCCCACCGCCATTCCCCCTCCGCGCGCCGCTCTGCCTCGCGGATGATCTCTTCCCGCTGTCTCCGCAGGCCGGAGATTTCGTCGCGCACTCGGTCAAACTCTTCCTCGGTGCGCAGGAGTTCTTCCCAATTCTGCCGGAATTCTCCAAGCCACCGTCGTGCTCGATCCCGGATAGATTCGCCCTCTCGGTCTGTCGCGAACTCGTCGAGGAACCGAAAGCGAAGGACGTTGAGCTCCTCGTACAGGGCGGATTCCTCCACACGCAGGGACATCAAGGATTCAAAATCGTTCAAGGCATATCGCCACCACGGGGACCCCAACCATCGGTAAAGGGCCACAGCCAGTTCCATAGCTATCCACCGGGATCCGGATCTTTCTAACCGGTGAAATAGCTCATGCCATTCAAGCTCATGCCATTCAAGCCAACGGAACCGCCTGTACAGTTCATGCCACTCGAGAGATGATGAGAGCGGCGGACCGATAACCCGCCGCGCATGAGGGGAAAGCCGCCACCAATAGCGCCGCAAAGTGAGACCGACAACTTGGGAAGCCATATCATTGTACCCCGGTAGCGTTACCGCTATCCGAGGTATGTCGGGGTTTTCCGCGAGCAGGCGGCTCATTTCCTCCAAGGACACGCCGTAACTATGCAGGGCATCTATGCATGCCCCAATAATAACATGACCACCGTCATCCAACCGCAGTCGTTCCTTAAGCGGAGGGACTACCTCACCGCGCCGGTCAGCCATCCTGGCAAGCGCCCGCACCGCATCGTAGCGCTCGCCCCAGTTATCGCTATGTAACTTCTGTTTAAGGATGTGAAAAACCTCGTCGTCAACGGCAAGCAGAGGGGCTACCCGCCGGTCAGCCATCCTGGAAAGCGCCCGCACCGCACCGCGGCGCTCGATCCAGTTACCGCTATGCAACTTCTGTTCAAGGATGTGAGAAACCTCGTCGTCAACGGCACGAAGCTGTACCAACGCATCTATGCATGCACTAATAACATTACCATCGTCATCCAACCGCAGTTGTTCCTTAAGCAGAGGGACTACCTCATCGCGCCGGTCAGTCATCCCGGCGAGCGCCTCCACCGCACCGCAGCGCTCGGTCCAGTAACCGCTATGTAACTTGTCTCTGAGTTCCTCAAAGGTTGGCATCGTTGCACCTCCCGTTGTAAGACCGGGTTCCATCCACATGCCCACCGCTTATGGATCTGCTCTCCGACACCCTCGTCCCGGAGCAAAGCGATCAGAAACCGCAACCACTGCTGCCTAGCCCTGCGTTTGGCCTACATAACCTTGGGGAAGTTTGTGGATAAGCTTCCCGTCACTCACTCGATAAAGACATGCGGCCCCATCAGCCCAAAAAGCAAGAGGATCTCCACATCCAGCGGCAAGCATACTCCCGTCCGGAGAGAAGGTTACCGAATGCACTGCACTATCAACATTGATTGTGCGGATAAGTGATCCATCGCTCACCCGCCAGAGCTTAATGGTTTCGTCCCAACTCCCGGATGCAATTATGCGCCCATCTGGTGAGAAAGCTACTGAGTTGACAGGACTCGTGTGTCCTCTGAGCGTGCGAATGGGTTTCCCATCACTCACTCGCCAGAGCTTAATGCTACCGCTTCCACCAAAAGCAAACAAGCCTTCGTAATCACCTCCGGACGCAATCATTTCTCCGTCTGGCGAGAAAGATACCGAGGACACTCCACTCCCGAAACCTTTGAGTATCCAGACAAGAGAGCCATCGCTTGAATTCCAGAGGCTAATGGCTCCGTCCTGAACGCCAAGAAAAAAGTCTACATAAACGCTTGCCGATGCAAGCAAGCTACCGTCAGGAGAGAAGGACACTGCTCTCTCTGCAACCGAGTACTTCCAATCTGTCTCCTGCTTTTCCCATACTGCACTTATCGGCTGTTGGGCAGCAGCCAACTTGGGCGCTATCACCCAGAGGAGCAGAAATACCGCGGAGAGTGCAAATGGCAAAAGGTCTAGGGCGGTCCTTCGCATGTCAACCCCCCTTTCTCAGGTCGAGACAAAAGTCAAAACAGGATACCCACCAAGAAGAGCTGAAAAATCTCTCTCACCACGTGTTGTGGTCTCCGCTCTCTGGAGTTCCCTCGCAAACCCTCTCTACACCTCTCTACATTGGAAGTCAGGCCACCCTCATTGGCTAGAAGTAGTCTAACAATAATGCCTAAGCAAAATGACGATACAAACAAGTTTCACAAAACCCGGGAAGTTTTCCAAATAATGTTCATAACGCATCGCCACTCGTCTGAAATTGCCCAAACATTGTGGGCTAGCACCCGCGAAGCATTCGGATAGTAGGAAGCTCAGCGCCGTCTACCACTGCCATGAGTTTCTAAACTTTGCCACGCTTGGCCTTTCCCACTCCGAAGCTCCTTTGCAACTAAAAGGTGCCGTCGATGCAGGATTATTCCAGGCACAAGCCACCTCTCTCTTTCGGGTCCTTTGCAAGGATTTGCAAGATATCACCCTGTCACACCCTTGCGCGTCCACCTTTGGGAACGTCGATGGTAGGTATGGTATAGTGGATATCGCTCTGGCAAATTCTCCCAAACTAGCACCTGTGCAAAGTATCCAAAAGGACACCGTTAAGCACTTCCCTAGCAGGGTCCAAGGCCGTCCAAGACGCCTCTCGGGGAATCATTACTCCTCGGGAGTGAAAGGTTAAGAGTGTGTTATTGAATCACGTGCATAGTGTCCTCTTATCATCCCTGTAGTATCAAAGGGATCGGTTTGTGAGACTGCTCCCAGCCAATGACTTCTGGAGCGGGTGTGCGGCTGGTTTGCCTTTCGTTTCTGCGTTCGTGCGGTCTTTCCTCCTTTGGATTCGCATAGGTTCTATAGGATTTTTCACAGTGCGGACTGTGGACAGTCGCGCTACAGCCAGAGCCACAGCCCGGGGGATCGCATCCCTCATGACAGCCACAGCTTACCTCACATCCGCCCGGTTGGCCAAAGTCCTGGGTCCATTCAAGTTCTTCCGAAAGAACAAGAAACCCATGCTCGCAGTGCTTAACCGACACTCCAAAGTCGCCGCGGAAATGGAAGATTCCTTCGGGTTGATTAAGGAGTCCTTGAAGGTCTGGAAAGAAGCTGTAAACCTCGGATCTAAACAGGGATTCAGAAACGCACAGGTAACGTGTCAACCTCCGGCCGGAACAACAAGCTTCATGTTGGACGCGGATACAACCGGGATCGAACCGGAAGTGTCCCTCCTTAGAGTTAAGTTCCTCTCCGGCGGTGGAGTGATGAACTTGGTGAATAGATTAGTTCCTCAAGCTTTGGAAAGATTGGGTTATTCAAAGGACGAAATTGATACAGCACTTAAGTACATCGAGGAGAATAAAACTATCCAGGGGTGCCCGGTCCTCAAACCAGAACATGAACCCGTGTTCCACTGCGCATACCCCGCCGCTCCCGGAGATAAGTGCGTGTCCCCTATGGGTCACCTCCTGATGCTCGCGGCGGTACAGCCCGTCATATCAGGTGGAATCTCGAAAACAGTTGCCCTGCCGCACGAAACTACCGTAGACGAAATCCTAAACATATACACCCAGGCTTGGAAGCTTGGACTTAAATCCGTAACGGTTTACCGGGACGGATCCAAGGCATCCCAGCCGGTCTCAACGGAAAAAGGAAAGAACGGTAAAAACGGAAGGAAGAAGCCGAAGAGGGAGAAACTCCCAACTACCCGGAAATCCATAACCCATAAGTTCTCCGTCGCCGGTCACGATGGATATATCACAGTCGGTACATATGAGGACGGAAGACCAGGTGAGGTGTTCCTCGTAATGAATAAAGAGGGTTCCGTAATCCGAGGGCTTATGGATGCGTTCGCAATTACCTTGTCAGTCGGACTCCAGCACGGAATTCCACTCGAGTGCTTCTGCAAGAAACTCGAACACATGAGGTTTGACCCATCCGGTATAACCGGAAACCCCGAAATCCCGTTCGCTAAAAGCCCCGTGGATTATATAGCTAGGTGGTTAATGAAGGAGTTCGGTCCGGGGAATGAAGATGGTAATGGAAATGGTGAAGAGGTCAAGGTCTTAGGGGTTGAATCCTCTAACTTCGGTTCGGATGCATCAGTGTGTGCCGAGTGCGGTTCTATCATGGTCCGAACCGGAGCTTGCCATACATGTCCAAACTGCGGATCAACTACATCATGTGGATAAAGGAGGTTTGAAATGAGTTGGGAAATCAGTGAAGAGGAGTTGGAACAGATTAGTAGG
>Ga0123519_10008330_pt1 | contig 15846 bp, 17 predicted proteins | sample YelNatPaOPRAMG02_FD_87396 | JGI IMG/M metagenome (GOLD analysis project Ga0123519, IMG submission 87396) | Hot spring microbial communities from Yellowstone National Park - Yellowstone National Park OP-RAMG-02 (version 2) | ecosystem: Environmental > Aquatic > Thermal springs > Hot (42-90C) ...
CACCTTTAGCACCTGAACTTTCTGGAATATACACCTGTCAGGTTTGGGATGAAGTACCGGATAATACTTTGGTTACGGATGAGGCTGAAATTCTTTTCGCGGACCATATGACTTACACAAAGAATTTAGAGCCTGTTATTTTTGCCCCGTATAACGAACCTCTTACGCTTTCTGTGTCGTTATATGGTGGCATGGGCAACTTAAGTTATCAATGGTGGTATAACAAAGGAAATGGAGCCACAGAAATAGGGGCAAATACTACAGTTCTTGAATTAGGTTATCCGACCAAAGAACAAGACGGCGAATATTACATAATTTCTCAAGATGAACGGGAATCTCTGCAATCAAATGTATGCAGAGTTTATGCGGGTGAAAATCTTGCAATTACTCACCACCCGTCCAATGTAATGTTATATACCGATGAAGCAGAACATTTCGAATTAAATGTTGAAACGACAGATGGCTTTGGAACAAGACAATATACATGGTATAAAGATGGAGAAATCGTCCTCGAAGAAAACACCTCTCCTCTTTATGTATCTCCGACGCTTGAAGAATCATTATCGGGAGATTATTATGTTCGGGTAAGAGATGCTAAAGACACATTATTATCTAATATCGCTCATGTATTGATAGGGCAACGAATCACAATCACCCTTCAACCACAAGGTGGTTCTATCACAGAGGGAGATACATGGACTTTCTCTGTTGCCATAACAGGAGGTTTAGGAGATATCCATTATCAATGGAAATATCAACCTAATAATAGTACAGAAATATATAACATTGGAGATGATGCTCCCCAATTTATTATTAATGACGCTGCATTAGAAGATACAGGAACTTACTGGGTTGAGATAAGTGATAATAAATCGGTAATTACTTCTAATTATTGTTCGCTTACTGTATCAAAGGCTATCCCTGCCTATAACATTGGTTATCTTGGAATACTCATCTTGTTAATCGGTATCATATCTTCTATTTTTATATCACGGAGAAATTTGCATAAACAATCACGCTGATTATTAAAAAATTGTAAAAACATTTTTAAGAGTATTTTTAAATAGAAAGAGTAAAGATTGATAACAAAAGAGGATTGTATTTTTAGTGATTAAAAATACATATTAAATATCGTCGAATTGGACTAAAGAGAAAACGGGGAGAGGTTGAAGTATCTCTCGTCCTTTGAGTGCTGGCAATTCGACAACGAAAGCGGCTTCTATTGGAACTGCCTTTAGTTGCTCCACTAATTTTATTACAGCAGAAACGGTTCCTCCCGTTGCAAGTAAATCATCTACAATAACTACTCTTTGTCCTTCTTTTAATGCATCTACATGCATCTCGATGGTATCCCAACCATATTCTAAAGCAAAACTTTCAGTAATTTTTTCTGCAGGGAGTTTTCCCTTCTTTCGTGCTAAAACTAAAGGACATTTCAGGTTGTAAGCAATTGCAGAACCGAAAATAAAACCTCTGGATTCTACTGCTACGATAGCATCTATATCTAAAGATTTATAACGATTGACAAAACAATTAATTGTGTATTGGAATGCCTGCGGATTGAGTAGGAGCGTCGTGATATCCTTAAACTGAATTCCGGGTTTAGGGAAATCGGGGACATTTCGAATAACACTTTTTAAATCCATAGTTTTCTTTTCCTTTAAGGTTTGCATTAAAAAAGTTCTTTATGTTCTTCAACATAATTACGTAAAAATCGCAAAGCCAACCGTTCCAGTTGTCGAACTCGTTCACGGGTCATATTTAACGCTTTGCCTGTCTCTGCTAATGTATAGGGTCTTCCATCAATAAGCCCATAACGGTAACGGATAATCTTTGCTTCAGTCTCAGGTAAAAGATTAATAAGAAATTCAAGGTCATTTTCTTTTTCCACATCCGGTGCGAAACTATCTGTTCTCAATGCGGCATGAGACCTTAGAATTGAAGAGGATTCTTCATCAACATCAATTGTTTGAATGAAATCAAAGGACATTACAGAATCGAGGTAAATCTGAAGTTGTTCTGCTTCATCAAGGGTTATATTTAAGAGTTTTGATATTTCCTGAACAGAGGGGCGAGAACCTGTTTTTATAAAGTGTTCTTCTAATGCTTTTCGATACCTTGCTAAACTTTCATTTAAATAAACGGGAACACGAACTGTCCTACTTTGATTGGAAAGTGCCCTTGTAATTGCCTGACGAATCCACCATGTGGCATAGGTTGAAAATTTTGTTCCGCGTCGTGGGTCAAAATTTTCAACCGCCTTCATCAATCCTATATTCCCTTCCGCTATCAGGTCTAATAGAGACACACCATAATAAATGTATTTTTTTGCAATACTAACAACCAAACGCAAATTGGATAATATAAGTTTTCGTCGTGCTTTTCCATCCCCTTTTTGAATACGAAAAGCCAGCCGTCTCTCTTCTTCCGTACTTAGAAGAGGAATTTTAGAAATCTCTGCAATATATGTATATAATCCTCTTTCTAAAAAAGGATTTTTTATGAAGTCCTTATCTTCCACCTCTTTCTACCCTTAATCAAAGTTTGATTTAATTGTAAGGCAGATACTCTATAGTATACATATTTTTCAAACAAATTAAAAATACAATTCACTCCTTATATCGTCATTTTTAATTACCATCTTTATTCCATTTGTCTTAATAACTAAATACATTTTGCTTTTACAAATATTCCATATTCTATAACTTTTTTATTCATTAATTTTCTAATTCATTACATTATAGCAAGATAAAGGGAAAAAATTTCTTGTTCTGCAGGTGAAGTTTTTAGTATAAAATTGTTTATAATGGAGACTAAATTATAAGGTAATATTATATGAAGAAAATAAAATTTTCATTGTTTGTGTGGTTCATTATCTTTTTATTCTCTACATCTTACATTTATTCACAACCTTCTGCTATCCCTAAATTTTCTAAAAAAGCAAAACTCCTTTTCCCGAATAGTGATTTTGAACATGGAAATTTGGATAATTGGCGTGCTTTTGGAAAAGCCTTTTTAAATCAACCTACTTACGGAGATAATGTTCTCGCACGGGAATCTCCTAAATGTGCACTTCCTCAGGGTTCCTGGTGGGTGGGTTCGTATGAGAATTATCAAGGATTACCGGGACAAAAAGCAGGTGATGCTCAAAAGAATGATGCCGTTGGAGAGTTAATATCTCAAACTTTTACTATCACAACTCCCTATATTGGCTTCCTTATAAGTGGCGGGTCAAAGAAAACAACAGCCGTTCGACTGATTGTAAATGGGGCTGTAGTCCGAGAGACCTCAGGGCAAAACAATCCACTTTTAGCTCGTGAATTCTGGGATGTAAAAGAGTTTCTCAATCAACCTGCGATAATTTCCATAATAGACAACGATAAAGGAGCATGGGGATGTATTAATGCCGACGATTTTCGGGGTTATTCAGTTCCCGACAATATGTTGCTATTTCCTAACAGTGATTTTGAAATGGGTAATCTCGAACACTGGAAGGCTGAAGGTTCAGCCTTTGAAAGACAACCGACTTTAGGAGACAACCCTTCTGCTCGGGAATCGGGGAAACATTCAAATCATCAAGGGAAATACTGGATAGGAACCTATGAATTATATCAAGGGAAACCGGGAGAGGAACCCGGAATGGTAAGGAAAGATGTGGCTTTTGGTTCTTTGCGTTCTGAACCTTTCAAAATACGCGGTTACGCTATTCGCTTTCTTTTAGGTGGAGGGAAAGTTTCAGGATTGGAAGTCCGTCTTTATGTGAATGGTAAAGTAGTAAGGTCTTCGAAAAATACTGAAAACCGAGAGGATATGCAATTTGTAGTATGGAATGTTGCTGAATTTAAGGGGGAAAATGCAGAAATAGAAATAATTGACGATACCATGGATGCATGGGGACATATTAATGTAGATGATTTCAGATATGTTCGTTTATTAGATGATTTATAAAAATTAATGATGTGAGAAACAGCGTTCACCCGTGAATAACATTGCTACACCAGATTTATTTGCCGTTTCGATTACATCATAATCGCTTACACTGCCTCCAGGTTGAAGAAATGCAGTTATACCTACACGAATAGCCATTTCAACGGCATCTGGGAATGGGAAGAAACCATCCGAGGCAAGAACGGCTCCTTCGAGCGTTTCATTCCCTTTATATTTCTTTTGAACCTTTTCAATAGCCTGTTCAACAGCACCAACACGGTCTTGTTGTCCTGTTCCAACCGCAAGTGTTTGACCATTTTTCACTATCACAACGCCATTAGAACGAACATGAATATTCACATACCAGGCAAACAAAAGGTCCTCTAATTCTCTTTGAGAGGGGGTAACCGAGCTTTCGATTTTTCCCTTTTTGGGATGTTCTGTATGGGCTTTTATAAAGTCTGCAGGACTTTTTATTTTTGTCAAATAGGGTTGTGCTAATACAATACTCCCATCATCAAATACCTTCATTTCCCATGTATAAATATCATCACCTATATATTTAGGTAAGTGGTCCAGAGAGGGAACCTGGATTATGCGTATCTCTTTATTTCGTCTATATTTTTCAAAATTATTAAAAACAGATAATGCCTCATTTGTAAAATGGGGAGCAGAAACTCCTTCAATAACTGTCTGCATAATCTCATCTGCTGTTGCCTCGTCTACTTCCGTATTAAAAGCGACAACACCTCCAAAGGCAGCCTGAGGGTCTGCATCTCGTGCACGACGATATACATCCGCCAGAGTTTGTCCCTCTTGTTGTATAGCAACGCCCGAAGGATTACAGTGTTTCATTACCGCACATGCAGGCTTATTTAAGAATTTTAAAATACCAAAGGCATGATGGAGGTCTTCCAAATTGGTCTGAGACAATCCACTCTTGCCTGTCTTTAATATTTGATAGGCACCCAAAAATACTTTATCCCCTTCCAGAGGACGATAAAAAGCAGAGGGTTGGTGCGGATTTGTCCCGTAACGCAGGTCTTCCACTTTGACCCATCGTTTTCCCATAATATCTATGGTTTCCGGAAAGGAACCTTCTACTTTAGTTCGATACATTGATTTCAGGTCATTTTTTTTCATATCTTTATCCATCATGATTACTCCCCAAGTTTGAAATCAGTAACATTTTAACATACACTCTTAAAACATGAAAAATTGACAACATATCGTAAGGGTTTATATTTATGCCTCATTTGTTTTATTTTGTTGTTCCTTCGGCAACGCCTAAAGAAGGTGAGGTTATATTACAAGGAGAAGAAGCCCATCATGCTATCCGTGTTGTTAGAATAAAAGTTGGAGAACCCATTGCATTTATTGATGGTATGGGAAGTAAGTGGCTTGGTGAAGTAGCCCATATTTCTAAGAACACACTCACAGCAAAAATAAGACATTACCAATATATCCCTCAAGAAGAAAAGAAACTTTCTCTCATTATAGGCGGGCTTCACCGAGATAGTGCAATAGAAACTATTCTCAATTATGGAACAGAATTAGGTGTTTCCGAGTTTCGTTTCTTTCAGGCTGAGCGTTCTACGCGACCGCTTCGTCTATTAGACAAACAGAAAAAATGGATAATACAGGCATGCAAAACCACAGGAAGGGAATGGTTCCCTAATTTAGGTATATATAAAAATTTAGAAACAGCCATCATCGATTTTCAAGGGGTGCTTTTAATGGCTGTGATACAACCTTATTCAGTTCCCATTGAACAGGTAAATAATGTATCAAACTGTGGATTGATTATTGGTCCTGAAGGTGACTTGTCCGATGAGGAAATTAAAATAGCAAAAAAGCATGGAGCCATTGCTATTCATTTAGGCCCGAATATTTACCGCAGTGAATTGTCTGCTTTATTAGGTTCCATTCTTATCATGCAACAGCAAAAACGATTTAAAAAATTACCCCAGAAAGATTTTTCATTTGAACAGTAGCACTCTTTTTTAGCAAAATAAAAAAAGAAAATGAAATGATATGGAGAAATATTTATGAGTGAAGATTGTCTTTTTTGCAAAATAGCAAAGAAGGAGATTCCTTCTACAGAAGTTTATTCTGACGAGGAGTTTTATGCATTCCGCGATATACATCCAGCGGCACCTGTACATGTATTACTCATTCCGCGTAAACATATCGCCCGAATTACCGATGCCACTGAAGAGGATACTTTACTGTTAGGAAAAATGCTCCTTCGTGCTAATGAAATTGCCCGAAAGGAAGGAATTGCAGAACCAGGTTTTCGTTATGTTTTAAGTTGTAATGCTCAAGGAGGGCAACTCGTTTTTCATATACATTTACATATATTAGGTGGTAGAGAATTAGGCTGGCCTCCGGGATAAATATAATTGAAGACAAAATGATAAATATTGATGTAAATACAAAATTATGTGCTGTTATAGGACACCCTGTTCGGCATTCTTTATCTCCGGCAATTCATAACGCAGGATTCCAAAGTTTGGGTCTGAACTATGTCTATCTTGCCTTTGACATAACCGATGTGGAATCCTGTTTACGGGGTATGCGTGCTATGGATAACTTCCGTGGGATTAGCGTTACCATTCCCCATAAAGAAGCCGTTATCCCTTTTCTTGATGAAATTGACCCTGTGGCTCAAAAAATTGGAAGTGTCAACACCATTACACATGAGGGAGATAAACTTGTTGGAACCATTACGGATGGAATTGGCACTTTAAATGCTTTCCATCGAGCGGGGGTAGATTTAAATAACAAAAAAATTCTATTTCTGGGAGCAGGTGGGGCTGTTCGTGCTGTTGCTTTTACATTTGCAGAAAAAGTGCAACCTCAACAAATCACCATTTTAGGTAGAACACCTACTCGTCTGGAACGATTAATGAATGATTTAAAAAAGGTCTATCCTCATATTAAATTCCAGCAGGGTTATTTACATGAGAATTTTGAACCATATATAAGTTCCCATGAAATTATCATTCAGGGAACACCCGCTGGAATGGCAGGACATTCCAATGAAAAACTAAATTTTTCTTATAATTTATTAACTCCACAACATACCGTGCTCGACATGATATACAGACCTTTATATACAGAACTTCTACAAAAAGCCGAAAGTAAAGGTTGTAAAATAATTACAGGAATAGAGATGCTTCTGGAACAGGCTGTTTTACAATTTGAATTATGGACAGGCTGCTCTGCACCTTTAGATATTATGAGAAAAACTGTTGAAAAAGTATTGAAATAAGTCCTGCGATAGTGTATAGTTATATGAATAGGAAAGGAGAATAAATTATGAGGGTGCAGTCTTTTATTGGAAAAGCAAGCGTGGAAGGGCTTCATCAAATGGATACTTTAATTAATGATTGGATTAAACGAACCCGTCCCAAGATACTACAAATTACACAATGTCCTTGCTCCACTACAAGGCATGATGGTAGAGATCAGGAAACCATTATTGTCGTAACTATTCTTTATCAAGAGAGCGAAGTTTAAGGAATTATTTTGTTTTCTGGAAGAGAGATAGATACATTCCATGGGTATATGCTACAAATCATTTTGGGGAAGAATCCTTCAATTGGAAATAGAATGGTATAAAGTATAATAATATTTATAGTTATCGACAAAAATCTGTGATAAAGATATACCTATGAAAAAGGGACAATATATGGAATTCGATAAATATTTCAACATGAGAACAATTATCCCATCACTTGAAGCCAAAACCAAACAGGAAGTCATTTCTGCATTAGTCGAAGTAATTGAAAAAGAAAATAAAATACCTGAAGGAGTAAATATTCTTTCCTCTATAATTGAAAGAGAATCAGTTGACAGCACTGGACTTGGAAACGGTCTGGCTTTACCACATGCAGGTATCCGTGATTTAAACAAAATAATCACAGCAGTAGCTCGTATTCCTGACGGAATTGATTTCGTGGCACAGGACCGCAAACCGGTATTCTTTTCCATTATGATTTGCTATCCCCCATCTCAAAATTCCGTCTATTTAAGTTTAGCGGCGAGTATCTCTAAGGTTTTTCATAAAAAAGAAAATATCCAGACAATAATGAAACAAACCACAGCCAAAGAAATTTATGAAAAATTATTAGAACTTCTTACCAAATCAGATGAACCGTCCAAACTAATCCCTCCTAGAAAGAAAACCTCTGTCAATGAAGAAAAACCTGTCGCAACATCTTCCTCTATCCCTGAAATACATTTACTTATCCGTTTACAATTCCATGAAGAGGAACTAAAAAATAGTACCCGTGGTAAAAAACAGTTACAGCAGAAGGTGGATAATCTAAGGGCATTAATTTCTGAAAGAACCTTGCAGCACTATGATAAACTGAAAGCAAAAAGACCGCCGGCTGTTGTTCCGATTGAAGGGGACCGTTGTCATGGATGTTATATGACTTTGCATACAGATTTTGTCCAGCGAGTTCGACAGGAAACCGATAATTTATACACCTGTCCTACATGCAGACGGTTTGTATATTGGATTTAATACATCAATAAGTCTTACAATTTTTTCATGAATAAAAAAGAGATTGAACAACAAATAGTTAATTCTCATCTTTTTCAAGGATTGAATATTGAAGAAATTCGGAAACTAATGGAGCAGGGACTTGTTGTTCACTTTCAAAAAGATGAGGTGGTGTTTTATCAAGGCAGTATAGGCAGCCGTGTATATCTTATTATTCAAGGGGGTGTGGGTATATATCAGGAAGAAAAAGAGATTGTTCAATTAGGTGAAGGAGAAATTTTTGGGGAGATGGCATTACTAACAAAGCAACCCCGTTCTGCTACTGCAAAAGCGATTAAAGATAGCTCTTTTTTAGTATTCAGTGAGACAAGTTTTGAAAAACTATTAACTAAAAAGACGGCGGTTCGTTTACTTTTGAATATAATCAATATTCTTTGTGAGCGATTAAGAAATATCAATCAGTCTATTAGAACTTAATATTAGATATAAAATTAGTTTCGTCCTATAAGAATTTGTAAGTTTATTCTTTCTTTGTTATTATTTTTGCAATATAAAACTTTCCTTAACCAATGAAGGGTCGTTTTAATGCTTACTCATTTTACTTTTCTTGATGCAGGTATCGTAGGTCTTTATCTCCTATTAACGATTATCGCAGGATTGGCTGTTCGAAAATATGTGGGGAAGGTAGAACACTATCTTGTAGCAGGGCGTGAAATGAATCTCTATTTAGGTATTGCATCGTTAGCGGCGACAGAGTTCGGCATTGTTACCTGCATGTATACAGCCCAAAATGGTTTCAAAATGGGTTTTGCTGGGTCCACACCAGGCATACTTCAAACTATCGCCATGCTTGTTGTTGGCATTACAGGTTTTTGTATCAAACCTTTGCGCGACGCCGGTGTAATGACCATCCCTGAACTATTTGAAAAACGATTCGGTCCCACAATTCGATGGTTAGCAGGAGTGGTTATTGTTCTTGGTGGATTATTGAATATGGGTGTATTTTTACGAACAGGCGGTGAGTTTTTATTACTAACCGCAGGATTTGACCCACAAGCCTTTGCCCAATCCTATCATCTTGAAATAATGATGACAATTCTGCTCGTCATTGTAGCACTCTATACTGTCCTTGGAGGAATGCTTTCCGTCCTTGTAACCGACTTTTTACAATTTATCATAATGAGTTTAAGTATGCTGGTAATTACTGTTTTAATCTTTGTAAAAATTGGCTGGACGCCTTTAGTAGAAGCCGTGCAAAAGCATCACGGTGCTGCCGGGTTTAATCCTTTCTTAATGGAACGAGGATGGGAGTTTGTCTTGTTTAATCTCTGTTTGCAGTTTGCTGTTGTATTGACATGGCAGGCAGTTATTCAGCGAATTCTTTCAGCAAAAAGTACCAAAACAGGCAAGCAAATTTACATGCATACAAGTTTCTTCTTTACAGCACGATTTCTTATTCCTGGATTATGGGGAATTGCTGCATTAGCCACTTTAACCCCAGAACAAATTGGAGAGAATACACTTTATGCTATGCCAAAGTTTTTAAGCACTTTTTTACCTACAGGTCTCATGGGAATTTTGATAGCAGGAATGCTTGCTGCGGATATGTCCACAGATTCTGCTTATATGCTTACATGGGGCGGTGTTATTTACAATGATATTCTGGCACCCTTCCGAAGAAATAAACAATGGTCAGAAAAAAAGGGTGTTCTCATAAATCGTTTTATTGTAGGATGCATTGGTATGTTCCTGCTATTTTACGGATTATGGTATCCACTAAAAGGAAATTTGTGGGACTATTTAGGCGTAACCGGGACCATTTACCTATCCAGTATGTCCGTTTTATTAATTGCTTGCTGTTACTGGAAAGACGCCAATAACTGGGGTGCTATGGGATCTATTATTTTAGGAGCCCTTTTCCCCATTGGTTTTTTAGTTTTACAACAACTGCCCGCAACTGCTGAATGGGCACAACATGTAGGTCCCTATAAATCGGGAATCGCCTCTTACTTAGCTTCGGGAACTGCTATGATTATCGGCTCATTACTTAAAAAATTTCTGGTAAAAAAGAAAGAACCTTCTTATTAAAAAGGATTTCGGTATATGTCTTATTTCTGGTTATTGCTCGCCCTATTTTGTATTGTATGGTATTCTATAATGACTTTTTATGTGGGTGTGCGTGGTTTTTTTGATATAAAAGAGATGTTACTTGCTTTGAAATCAGATGAAACATCTCCCGTAGAAGAAGAATAATTTGCAGAAAAATTTTTAATTTTGCGGGAGAGAAGGTATATTTTTATTTATCTTAATTTTAACAAGAAGAAAGCCATTGTTGGGGCAGTTGGATAACGGGAATGGGCTGATTGGTTTTCCAACGGCCATTTGTAAAATCAGGGAAATCGACTTTCTTTCCACCTGCAGCAGCGGATTGCTCTGACAAATCTATAATAGCTGACCAAGTAGCCGAATCATAAACATCGGGAAGAGAGGTTTGTCCTGTTCGGATAGCACGTACCAATTCCCGTACAGTAATGAAGTCGCCCAACCCATGTCCGGCTGTAGAACCTCCTGCAGATTCATAAGCAGACCAAATTGGATGGGTATATTTCTTGGTATAAGATTCAAAATCTTCCCAAGTATCTTTCTGAGGACTTATATCTTCTAAATATATTTTTTGTAAAGAGCCGAAATAAATTCCTTTTGTCCCCTGAAGTCTAAAGATAGAGTCATAGGGGCGTGGTAATGATGTATCATGATATAGCGTAATAGTCTTACCTAAAAATGTCTGAAGTATCGTGGTGTTTATATCTCCGTGCTTTATTTTCATTTTCGATAATTCATGTTCCGGACCATACTTTTTTATAAAATATTCATGGATACCGAAAGGAGGGGTTGAAACACTATATAAAGAAGTAAAACGGTCTCCTCTATTGATATTAAACCACTGCGAAATAGGTCCAATAGGATGAGTAGGATAAGAGTTTCCTACTCTGTTAATAAGTTTCTTCCCTCGCCAAGTCAGCTGACCTGTCTCATCGGCTAATAGGAATCGGCAATCGTGCTGGTATCCACCTTCTGCATGAACAACTTCACCAAAACAACCTTCCCGTATCATTCGAAGAATCGTTAATGGCTCTTGAAAGTAACATACATTTTCTAATATAAAACAAGGTTGTTTTTGTTTTTCCGAAGTCTCAATTAATTCCCAGCATTCTTTAATAGTTGTTGCCGATGGGACTTCAAGAGCCGCTATTTTTTCCGATTTCATAGCCGATAGTGCTACCGGAGTATGCCATTCCCATGAGGTTGCACATAACACACAATCCATATCATCACGCTTCACTAAATTTTCAAAATCGGTCTCTCCATTGGTGTAAGTTTCAGGGGAAAATTTTTGTCGTTGTTCACATAATAATTTTGTTCGTTCTGCATGTTCTTTTTTAATATCGGCGATAGCATGTATTTCGACATCCGAACATTGCGTCAACAAATCCACCAAAAAATGTCCTCGATTACCAACTCCAACAACTCCAATTCTTGCTTTTTCTTTTATATTTTGCGTTTGTGCCATCAGCATACTTATAGATAACGATGAAGGAATAATTGATGCCGCTTTCATAAAGTCCCTTCTTGACAATTTATCAAAATTTTTCATACCAAGTCCCCTTCTTCTATTAATGCAACAACTAATAGTCCTGGCAACCTATAAAAAATGATAGCAATCCGAGATTAAAATGGTCTTTCCTAATATCAAGATATAAGTTATGACGAACTTGATAGATTCTTCCTACCAATTCTCCACGGTGGAAAATACCGGATTGCAAAATACGATATGCTTCATTACCATTTTCAAAAAGAGTTACTGTATACACAGAACTAAACAAAGAGAAGCGCGGCTTGATATTCGCAATTCGTTTGCTATCTCTATATACATTGAATATTTTAGGGGCTTTTGATGTAAATGCGATAGAGAACCAACTGCGTTTTATAAAAATTGCACATACTTCATTTTCTAAAGTATCTTTTACAAGCCATTCATGACTTTTTTTCTCAATAAAATACTGAATTTCTCCAGCACGATTCACACACGGAAATAATATATTCTCTTTTTCTTTTAGTGGGATAAGATAAAGTTCATGATTTTCAAAAGGATCGGGTAGGTCTAAGGTTTCCTCGGATGCAGAACCATGTGCTTCTGCAAGACATTTTCGCCAACGTAGTTCACTAATTAGGGTTCTACCCATAAATAAGATAAGTCCGGATAATGTAATGACAATTAATATAAAAGTCCCTATATACGAAAGTTGTGGATTTCCTAAAATTAATCCCCAAAAGGTTAAAGAGAAAGCAAAAATAACACAGATACAGTAAATAAAGATACTGATGGGACTGATGTGATACACTAACTTTGGAAGTGTAAAGTAGCAAACAGCCCTTTCGTAATCACTTAAAAAATCATCCATTTCTATTCGTGGCATGGATGAAAATAGTCCTTTTATTAAGGTTTTTCAATGTTTTTTGCATCTATATATATTTTATTTATTATTTCATCAACACAGGTAGAAAAAGTTTTTACTAATTCAGGAACGCCTTTATTCGGAGATTCTTTTTCAATGGAATAAATTTTCTGGGCTAATACTTCCATACTACTCGGATTCAAAAATTGAACGACAAATTTAACATAAGCAACAGGAAAAGTAGAACTCTCTACTTCCTCAAAATTAAGCACATCTATATGTAGATAATAATCCGCTAACTTTTTCTCAGATTGATAACACAAAAAAGTTTGATTTATTTTATTTGTTATCAATTCTTCCAAACTGGAAGCCCAAAGATGGATAGAGTAATAATCCACCTGAACGGAATTTTTTCGAACCATAATCTCTTTTCTTTTCAACGATTCTGATAAACGGATACTTGCTACCTGAAGACATAATGGGGATGCATCTTCTACAGGCTTAATTGTATTTTCTAAAGTGTAGTAATGTAAAGAGGGACCTGATATACAACCGAAAAAAATAAATGCGAGACAAATGCAACCTAAAAGACATCGATTTAATCGCCAATAAGACTTCTTATAGAGAAGAGATAGAAACATTTTTATTTTTTACCTCCCGGGATTTTCCCTGTAAGTATAGATTGAGGTTGTTCGGATAAAGTTTGCGACAATAAACGCAAATTCCGAATGGTTTCTTTAATATCCAGAATGAGTTCATCAATATTTCTTCGATTTTTACTCATCCAATTTTTCGCTTCAGAGGACAAATTATCCACATTTCCGGTAATTTTTTCTATATTGTTTAATATTTTTTCTAAATCATCTGCACTATTATCTGCTATGGATTGCACTCTTGCCAAAACATCTTTTACAGATTTCAAAGAGTCATGTATTGAGCCTCGATTTTCCGAGATTACGGTATTGACTTGTTCTAACACTTTTTGGGTGTCTTTCTCTATGTCCTGAATATTTTTCAAAATATCTGCAATTTGTGGCTTTTGTTCTTTGACCAGACTATTAAGTTCCTTGATAAAATCTGTTCCTTTTTCTAATGTTCCACTGATTTGCTGTGTCAATTCTGTAACTCGTGCTTTGGTTTCTTTTGTCGCTTCTGCCTTGCGGAGTTCGTCCATACCTAAAAAATCAGTCAAATCATCTAAAAGTTTCTCTACTTTTGTAATTGTACTTGAAAAATCGGGTAGTTCCACAAGGCTACCTGTTTTAGTTAAAGAGGGTATGATACTTCCATCTTCCAATTTAGGGGCATTGGCTTCACCTGTTGAAATTTCAAGATGTCGTGCTGAGGTAAGAGAAACTTGCTCTACTGTGGCGATACATTTCTGATTTAAAACAATCTCCGGGGAAACAGCCAGTTTAACACATACCTGACTTGGGTCCTCACTATCCGGATAAATATCCGTAACTTTTCCAATTTTTAGTCCGCCAAAACGCACATCGGCACCACGGTCCAAACCTAATGTATTTTTAAATTTTGTGTAATAAATTTTTGTCCCTGCATTTGGGCGATAACCACGCACCAAAAGGACAAAAGCCACAAGGACAATAACGCTAATCAGCACAAAAAAACCTGCAATAATTTCCTTTTTTGTAAATTCACTCGCTTTTGAACTCATCTTTAATCACCATAACTGTATAATTTATTTTATTATTACATATCTTCGAAAGAATCTAAAATTGCAGAAGAAGATTGATTTTCTTCCGGATTGGGTGTTCGTGTAAAAAATTGTCGCAGATAAGAATCGGTATTTAATTCCATCTCTTTCAAATCGCCAATTGCCACTATTTTTCCTGCATGTAATAAACAAACACGGTCGGCAATAATTTGGACACTTTCCAAATCGTGAGTAACCACAACGCTGGTTAGATTAAAAGTATTTTGCATCTTTCGGATAAGATGGTCCAACCCCGCTGCAACAATAGGGTCAAGACCGGAGGAAGGCTCATCATAAAATATAATTTCCGGGTCTAAAGCCATAGCTCGTGCAATACCAGCTCTTTTTTTCATTCCACCGCTTAATTGTGAAGGATAAAGATTGGAGCAACCGCCCAATCCCACAAGGTCCAATTTAATTTGTGTCATAATTTCGATGGTTGATTCTGCAAGACGGGTATGTTCCTTCAATGGTAAAGCCACATTTTCACCTACAGTCATAGAATTAAACAAAGCGGAATTTTGGAAACACATTCCTATCCGTTTACGAACCTCTATTTGTTCTTGTGTACTCATTGTAGTAATATCTTTACCAAACATTATAATCTTGCCGGAATGTGGGCGAATTAGTCCTACCAGTGTTCGCAAGAGGGTGCTTTTGCCACAGCCACTCCCTCCTAAAATAACAAAAATTTCTCCTTTTTTTACTTTAAAAGAAATATCGTCAAGAACTCTTTTCGTTCCATACTGAACGACAAGGTTCTCTACTTCAATTACATATTCATTATTATCGTTGTTCATCATTCTGTAAAGTAAAATAACGCTGTCCAGACTAAATCTACAATGATTATGGTAAAAATAGAGGTAACAACGGAAGATGTAGTCATTTTACCTACACTTTCCGCACTTCCTTCTACTTGAAATCCACGATAGATACCAACCCAACAAATAGTCAATCCAAAAAAGATACTTTTAACCATTCCTGAAAATAAATCTTTAGAAACCAGCGCACTTGCGGTCTGGTCAAAATAGGCCCAGAAATCAATTCCCAGAATACCCACCGCTACAATAAATCCCCCTGCAATCATTATCGCCATTGAGAGGACTGTAACACAGGGAACGGCAATTACCATACCTAAAAACTTCGGAACAACTAAAAATTTAACAGGGTTTAATCCCATTACCATAAGAGCATCTACCTCTTCTGACACCTTCATAGTTCCTATTTCAGCAGTA
>Ga0123519_10008332_pt1 | contig 15842 bp, 9 predicted proteins | sample YelNatPaOPRAMG02_FD_87396 | JGI IMG/M metagenome (GOLD analysis project Ga0123519, IMG submission 87396) | Hot spring microbial communities from Yellowstone National Park - Yellowstone National Park OP-RAMG-02 (version 2) | ecosystem: Environmental > Aquatic > Thermal springs > Hot (42-90C) ...
CCTCCCCCAGGATGGTCCCCTGGTTGAAGAGGCGCAGCATCGGCTCGTCAAAGTCCACCAGGCCCAGGTCCCGCATGGCCTTGGTGAAGAAGCGGGTGTACAGGAGGTGCATGGTGGCGTGCTCAATGCCGCCGGTGTACTGGTCCACGGGCAGCCAGTACTTCCCCTTCTCCGGGTCAAAGGGGCCCTTGTCGTAGTCCGGGCTCACGTAGCGGTACTGGTACCACGAGGAGCAGACGAAGGTATCCATGGTGTCGGTCTCCCGCTCCGCCGGCCCGCCGCACTGGGGGCAGGTCGTGCGGCGGAACCCCTCGTGGTACTTCAGGGGCGACTCGCCCGTGGGCCGGAAGTCCACGTCCTCTGGCAGCAGGACCGGCAGATCTTCCTCCGGCACGGGGACGGTGCCGCACCGCTCGCAGTAGATGATGGGGATGGGCGCGCCCCAGTACCGCTGGCGGGAGATGAGCCAGTCGTGCAGGCGGTAGTTCACGGCGAACTTCCCCAGGCCCCGCTCTTCCAGCCACTCCGTCACCCGCTTCACCGCCACATCGCCCGGCGTGCCGGTGAAGGGCCCGGAGTTGATCATCGTCCCGTACTCAGCGTGGAAGAGGATGTCCCGGTAGAACTCCACGCCCCACAGCATCTCCATCACTGTGCGGCACCCTTGCAGTTCCGGCTCCAGGGCCTTGCAGCGGGCGAGGATCGCTTCCTCCGCCTCCAGGCTGTCAAAGGGGACCACGCCATCCTCAAAGATGAAGAGCCACCGGGAGCCCACCACCTCGGTCCAGGCGCCAGGGTTGAGGTGCTCCCGGACCAGCGCCACATAGGGGTCCACCTGGTGGCGCTCCAGGGAGACGCACAGCGCCCCGTCCCGCTCTGCAAAGGCGATCCCCTGGTGCGCCAGGGCCTCCCTGAACCCGTCCCGCACGGTGCCCGGGGCCACGCAGGACTTGGCCCGCCCATCGGGCCGGTCAATGACCGGGAGGACCGGCAGCCCGAACTTGAGCGCGAACTGGAAGTCCCGCTCGTCGTGAGCCGGAACGCCCATGATGGCCCCTGTCCCATAGGTCATCATCACGTAGTCGCCGATCCAGATGGGGACGCGCGCGCCGTTCACCGGGTTGACCGCATACGCGCCGGTGAAGACGCCGGTCTTCTCCTTCTCCACGCTCAGGCGCTCAATCTCGCTCTGGCGCGCGGCCTGGAACTTATAGGCTTCCACCTCCTCCCGGTGCTCTGGCGTGGTCAGTTTGTCCACCAGGGGGTGCTCCGGGGCCAGGACCATGAAGGTGGTGCCCCAGAGGGTATCGGGCCGGGTGGTGAAGATGACGAACTCGTCGCCCGCTTCGGTGCGGAAGGTGACGTTCGCACCCTCGCTGCGGCCGATCCAGTTGGTCTGCATGACCCGGACCCGCTCCGGCCAGTCAATCTTGCTGAAGTCCAGGAGTTCCTCCGCGTACTTGGTGATGCGGAAGAGCCACTGGGTCAGCTCCTTCTTGATGACTGGCGTGCCGCACCGCTCGCAGTGGCGGTCCTCCCCCCAGACCTGCTCCCGGGCCAGCGTGGTGTTGCAGGTGGGGCACCAGTCCACGGGGGCCTTCTCCCGGTAGGCCAGGCCGTGCTTGTAGAACTGGACGAAGAACCACTGGGTCCACCTGTAGTACGAGGGGTCGGAGGTGATGGCCTCCCGGTCCCAGGCCCACATGGCCCCCATAGAGCGGAGTTGCTTGCGCATCCGCTCAATGTTGCGGTAGGTCCACTCCTTGGGGTGGATGCCGTGCTTGATGGCCGCGTTCTCCGCCGGGAGGCCGAAGGCGTCAAAGCCGATGGGGAAGAAGACGTTGTACCCCTTCATGCGCATGTAGCGGGCCTTGGCATCGGAGGGCGCCATGGCGTACCAGTGGCCGATGTGCAGGTCGCCGCTGGGGTAAGGGTACATGGTCAGGAAGTACCATTTGGGCCGGTTCGGGTCCTCCACGGTGCGGTACAGGCCCGTCTCCTCCCACACCTTCTGCCAGCGAGGCTCAATCTCCCGCGGGTTGTAGCGTTTGGTCATCTCTCCCTCTCCCTAGCACGTCCTAACCACAGAGGGCACAGAGAACACAGAGCCTTTGTGAAATCCTTTTCTTAAACCTTTGTGTCCTTCGTGTGCTCTGTGGTTTCCCCTCCGCCACCTCTGAGAAAGCCTTGGAGGATCGCGTTGAAAGCCTCTGGGCGGAAGCGCATGGGGTGGTGGCCCGCCCAGGGCGGTGCGCCGGGGGCCTTCGTCACGTCTGGAATGACCTCAAGGCGCGCCCCCGGGATGGCCCGGGCCAGCCGCCGCCCCTCCGCCACGGGGATGACGCTGTCGTCCTCGCCCCAGACCACCAGGGTGGGGCACCGGATGCGCGCCAGTTCTGCGTCGCTGAAGCGGCCCGCCGCCGCGTCCACCAGGATCAGGCCGGCGACCCGCGCTGGCGTGGTGAGGGCGAGGAACAGGGCAATGGTCCCGCCCCAGGACACGCCGCCGAAGACCGCCTGCTCCAGCGCCTCCTGGCGCATGAGGTCCAGCACGGCCTGGGCCTGGCGGGGAGCCTCCGGGCGGTCCGTCGGGCGGTCCGACGCGCCGTAGCCGATGAGGTCCAGGGCGTAGGCCCGGTAGCCGGCCTCGGCGATGGCCTGCAAGTTGTGCTCCCAAACCTGCCAGTCGTTGGCCGGGTGCAGGCCGTGCATCAGGATGACGGCCGGCCCCTCGCCCACCACACGGGCGTGCAGACGGCCCTCCCGCGTGGCGAAGAACCTGTCCTCCCCCTTCATAGGCGCCTCCCGCCTCGGTTCCGCCTCTGACCTCACCCCTCCTCTCTCCGCACGCAAGGGAAGAGAGGCGATGATCCTCTCCTCACGGGTTCACCGGCGTCAGCCACCCATGCCGGTCCTCCAGCCGGCCGCTGGTGATGCCGAAGAACTCCTCCTGCAGCCGCTTGGTGATGGGGCCCGGGCGGCCATCCCCCACCGGGATGCGGTCCACCGAGCGGATGGGGGTGATCTCCGCCGCCGTGCCGGTGAAGAAGGCCTCATCCGCGACGTAGAGGGCCTCCCGCAGGAGCGGCTGCTCCTGGACCGGGATCCCCAGGTCCCGCGCCAGTTGCAGGACGCAGCGGCGAGTGATGCCCGGCAAGATGGCCGCAGCCAGGGGCGGCGTGTAGACCACACCGTCCTTCACCACGAAGAGGTTCTCGCCCGACCCTTCGCTCAGGTAGCCGTAGGCGTCCAGGGCGATGGCCTCCGTGAAGCCCCCTTCCCGCGCCTCCACGACCATGAACTGGGAGTTCACGTACTGCCCCCCGATCTTGGCCATGGTGGCCGCGGTGTCGGGCGCGGCGCGCCGCCAGGAACTGACGGCCACGTCCACCCCCTTCTCCAGGACGCCCTCGCCCAGGTAACTCCCCCACTCAAAGGTGATGAGGACCGTGTGCACAGGGCAGGCCCTCGGGTCCACGCCCAGGGACCCCGCCCCCCGGAAGACCAGGGGCCGGATGTAGCAGGCGGCGTGCCCGTTGGCCCGCACCGTCTCCAGGACGGCCTTGGCCAGGTCTTCGGGGCTGTAGGGCAGGTCCATGCGGAAGATCTTGCACGAGGCGTAGAGCCGTGCCAGGTGCTCCCGCAGGCAGAAGACCGCCGGTCCCCTGGGCGTCGCGTAGGCCCGGATGCCTTCAAAGACGCTGGACCCGTAGTGGAGCGCGTGGGCGGTGACGTGGACCTGGGCCTCCTCCCAAGGCACGAGCCGCCCGTCAAACCAGATGTAGTTGGAACGCATGGTCGCCATGGTGCCAAGCCTCCCCGATCCCGTGTGGTTTGGTGAGAAGGACAGATAGACCCATCCAGAGCCGCGTTGCCTGTCGCCACACTGCTCAATCGGGGCCGCCATGGCACCCGGCGCTTCTACGAAACAACCCTCCATCCCCACAGGGACGGAGGGTTGCTCCGCGGTACCACCCTGCTTGCCCAGGAACGGAACCCGGTCAAGGGGCAGAGGGCCGACAGTGGCCCCTGCCCGGCATTGCGTGGTGGAGCTGAGGGGACTCGAACCCCTGACCTTCTGAATGCCATTCAGACGCTCTCCCAAACTGAGCTACAGCCCCACGTTCCAAGGCCGCTTTCGGGCGAGGTAACGATCGCCACTCGGCAGCGGCTACTGGGGAAACCGTTCGCCGCTGCAGCTCCCAGGCGAGTTCGGCCTTATGGGGCGTTCCCCGGGGACGCCATGCCTGGCTTCCACCCTCCCAGGCTCGCTGCGGGGATGGCCTACTGCTCCTGTTCGTCGCCTTTATCCCGTATGGGCCGCCTCGGGGGCGGTGGTGGAGCTGAGGGGACTCGAACCCCTGACTTCTACAGTGCGATTGTAGCGCTCTCCCAGCTGAGCTACAGCCCCACGTTCCACCCCCAATTGTATCGGAGTTTCGGGAATCTGTCAAACCGGACCGCTGTTCCCGCCAGCCGCCCGGGGCGGCCCTCCTCTCCGCCAGCCGGAGAAGGAGCCGATGGGCTAGGAAGCGGCCAAATTCCGGAAGGCCTCGCCCGCGGCCTCCAGGGCCGCGTCCACCACCTCTGGCGTGTGGGCCAGGGAGACGAAAGAAGCCTCAAACTGGGAGGGGGCCAGGTAGACCCCCCTCTGGAGCATGGCGTGGAAGAAGCGGGCATAGCGCGCCGCGTCGCTCCGCTTGGCCGAGGCGTAGTCCCGCACCGGCTCCTCGGTGAAGAAGGCCGTCATCATGGAGCCGATGGCGTTCACCTGCAGGGGGATGCCGGCCTCCTTTGCCCGCGCGGCCAGCCCCTGAGCCCACCGGCGGCCGAGGGCCGCCAGCCTTTCGTAGGCGCCGGGCTTGCGGAGTTCCTCCAGCGTGGCGATCCCCGCCGCCATCGCCAGGGGGTTCCCCGAGAGGGTCCCCGCCTGGTAGACCGGCCCCTCGGGCGCGACCAGGGCCATGACCTCAGCGCGGCCGCCGTAGGCCCCCACCGGAAGCCCCCCGCCAATGACCTTGCCCAGGCAGGTCAGGTCCGGGGCCAGGCCCCACAGGGTCTGCGCCCCGCCGTAGGCCAGCCGGAAGCCGGTGATGACCTCGTCCAGGATGAGGAGCGCCCCGTGCTCCCGGGTGAGCCGGCGCAGCCCCTCCAGGTATCCCTCTTGGGGGAGCACCACCCCCATGTTTCCCGCCACCGGCTCCACGATGACGGCGGCGATCTCGTCCCCGATCTGCGCGAAAAGGGCCTCCACCGCCGCCAGGTCGTTGTAAGGGACCACGAGCGTATCCCGGGCCATCCCTTCCGTCACGCCCGGGCTATCCGGCAGGCCAAAGGTGGCCACCCCCGACCCGGCCTGCACGAGGAGCGCGTCGGCGTGGCCATGGTAGCCCCCCTGCATCTTCACGACCTTAGGCCGGCTCGTGTAGGCCCGCGCCAGCCGCAGGGCGGACATGGCCGCCTCGGTCCCCGAGTTCACGAAGCGGACCCGCTCCATGGCCGGGAACGCCTCCAGAATCATGCGGGCCAGGGTGGATTCCGCCTCGGTGGGCGCGCCGAAGGTCATTCCCTGGCGCGCGGCGCGGCAGACCGCTTCCACCACCGCCGGGTGCGCGTGGCCCAGGATGAGGGGCCCCCACGAGGCCACGAAGTCAATGTAGCGGTTGCCGTCCACGTCCCACACGTAGGGGCCCTCGCCGCGGGCGAAGAAGACGGGCTCGCCCCCCACGGCGCGGAAGGCCCGCACCGGGCTGTTCACGCCGCCTGGCATCAGCCGCAGCGCCTCTGCATACAGTTCTTTGGACCGCGTCCGTTCCATCCTCAGCACCCTCCCTCCACCAGCCAGCGGCAGGCATCCTTGGCGTGGTAGGTCAGGATCCAGTCCGCCCCGGCCCGTTTGATGGCCGTGAGGATTTCCAGGACGATGGCCCGCTCGTCCAGCCAGCCCCGCGCCGCCGCAGCCTTGACCATGGCGTACTCGCCGCTCACGTTGTACGCGGCCAAGGGCACGTCAAACCGCCGCCGCGCCTCCCGCAGGACGTCCAGGTAGGCCAGGGCCGGCTTGACCATCACTGCATCGGCTCCCTCCTCCAGGTCCAGGGCGATCTCCCGCATCGCCTCGCGGCGGTTGGCCGGGTCCATCTGGTGGGAGCGGCGGTCGCCGAAGGCCGGCGCGGAACAGGCCGCATCCCGGAACGGCCCGTAGAAGGCCGAGGCGTACTTGGCGGCGTAGGAGAGGATGGGCACCAGGGGGAAGCCCTGGGCATCCAGCGCCCGGCGGATGGCCGCCACCCGCCCGTCCATCATGTCGCTGGGGGCCACCATGTCGGCCCCGGCCTCCGCCAGGGAGACGGCCGTGCGGGCCAGGAGGTCCAGGGTGGCGTCGTTGTCCACCACGCCACCCCGCACCACGCCGCAGTGCCCGTGGCTCATGTACTCGCACAGGCAGACGTCGGCCACGACCACCATCTCCGGCACGGCCCGCTTGATGGCCCGCACCGCCTGTTGCACGATGCCGTCCGGGGCGTAGGCTCCCGAAGCCACTTCGTCCTTGGCCTCGGGGATGCCGAAGAGGATCACCGCCGGGATGCCCAGCCGCGCCACCTCCTCCACCTCCGCCGGCAGGCGGTCCACGGTGAAGCGGAACTGCCCGGGCATGGAGGGGATCTCCTCAGCCTGCCCCTTGCCAGGCATGACGAAGAGGGGGTAGATGAAGTCGTCGGGCCCCAGGGCTGTCTCCCGCACCATGCGCCGCAACGGGGCCTTCATCCGCAAGCGCCTCAGGCGCACCGTTGGAAACCCTGCCATGATAGTCCACTCCTCCTCACGCTGTTGCGAGGATCGCTGTTCCAGGCTGTGTCATCCTATCTCCTGGCGGAAATAGGCCACCAGCGCCTCCACCAGCCCCTCCTCCGTGTGGACCGGGGCCACCACGTCCACGTGCAAGCCCCGCTCGCGCGCCGCCTGGGCCGTCACAGGGCCGATGCAGGCCACCACGGCTCCCTGCAACACCTCTTCCAGGGACCGGGGGGCCACCAGGGCAGCCAGGTTCGCCACCGTAGAGGAACTGGTGAAGGTCGCGATGTCCACGCCTTCCTCCAAGACGCGCTCCACCAGCTCCCGCGGGGGGCCAGCAGGGACGGTCCGGTAGGCGACCACCGCTTCCACCTGCGCCCCGCGGGCGCGGAGCCCCTCCGCCAGGTCCGGCGGGGCGATGTCCGACCGGGGGAGGAGGATGCGCATCCCCCGCACCTCCCCGATCTCCTCCAGGATGGCCGCGCTGGTGTGCCGCTGGGGGACGAAGTCGGCCTGCAGGCCCACTTCCAGGAGGGAGGCGGCTGTGGCCGTGCCGATGGCCCCCACCCGCACCCCTGCGAACGCCCTGGCGTCCAGGCCCAGCGCCCGCACCCGCTCCCAGACCGCTCGGACGGCGTTGGCGCTGGTAAAGAGGACCCAGTGGAACTCCCCCAGGTGGCGGAGCGCGGCGTCCAGCGCCTCGGGTGAGTCCAGGGGGCGCACGGCAATGGTGGGGAGGACCACCGGCTCCGCGCCCCGGGCGGCGAGGTCCACCGCCAACTTGCCGGCCTGCTCCCGCGCCCGGGTGACCAGCACCCGCTTCCCGAAGAGGGGCAGCCGCTCAAACCAGTTCAGGGCGTCCCGCAGGGCCACCGTCGCCCCTACCACCAGCACGGCCGGCGGCTCCAGCCCTGCGGCGCGCTCCGCGATGTCGGCCAGGGTCCCCACGACGGTGCGCTGGGCCGGGGTGGTACCCTGCTGGATCACCGCAGCGGGCGTCCTGGCCTCCCAGCCCGAGCGCCGCAACTGGGCGACGATGCGCGGGAGGTTCTCCACCCCCATCAGGTAGACCAGCACGTCAGCCCGCGGCACGTCGTCCGGACAGGGGCCTTCGTCAGGGCCCCCTTCAGCGCCGCACCGGTGCCCCGTGGCCACAGCGAAGGACCGGACCATGCCGCGGTGGGTCACCGGGATGCCAGCGTAGGCCGGCACGGCCACGGCGCTCGTGACCCCAGGCACCACGACGAAGGGCACGCCGGCCTCAGCCAGGTACAGGGCCTCCTCGCCGCCCCGCCCGAAGACGAAGGGGTCGCCCCCCTTCAGCCGGCACACTGCAAGCCCAGCCCGCGCCTTCTCCACCAGGAGCGCGTTGATCTCCTCCTGGCGGGCCCCGCGGCCCCTGGGCGTCTTCCCCACGTTGATCTGTTCCGCATCGGGGCGGGCCAGGGCCAGGAGCGCGGGGCTGACCAGGCGGTCGTAGACCACCACATCCGCCGTGCGCAGGACCTCCAGCCCCTTCCAGGTGATGAGCCCTGGGTCGCCCGGCCCCGCCCCCACCAAGTAGACCGTGCCCACCTCCATGTCAGGCCTTCTCCCCACCGACCTCACCACCTTGGGCACGCCAGGAGGCGTGCCCTACGCCTCTTCCCCTTCCGACGCTCCGAAGGGCACGCCAGCGCGCCCTCGGAACGCCTCCAGCAGTTCGTCGGCGGCCCGGGCCACGAGCGCTTCCCACGCGGAAGCCGGCCCTTCCCACACCCCCTTGACCAGGACCCCGCCATCCACCGAGGCCAGCATGGCCACAAGCCACAGCGCCGCACCCCGCACCTCGGCGTAGGCCCCGATGGGCAGGGCACACCCTCCCCCCACCCTCTTCAGGAAGGCCCGCTCGGCCTGGGTGGCCTGGCGCGTCGGCCCGTGGTCCAGGGCCGCGGCCAGGTCCCGCAGCGCCCTATCCCCCTCCCGGACCTGCACCGCAAGGGCCCCCTGTCCCGGGGCCGGCACCAGGACCTCCACGTCAAAGCGTTCGGCCACCAGGGAGGCCAGGCCCAGCCGCTCCAGGCCGGCCGCCGCAAGCACCGCAGCATCCACCTCGCCCTCCCGCACCTTGCGCAGGCGGGTGTCCAGGTTCCCCCGCAGGTCCTGCAAGGCCAGGTCCGGCCGCAGGTGGCGCACCTGGGCGGCGCGGCGCCGGCTGCTCGTCCCCACCCTGGCGCCCGGGGGGAGGTCCGCAAGGCGCGCCCCCCCGCGGCTCACCAGGACATCCCGGGGATCGGCGCGGGCGGGGATGGCAGCGAGGACCAAGCCCTCGGCCTCCTCCACCGGCAGGTCCTTGAGGGAGTGGACGGCCAGGTCCACTTCCCCCCGCAGGAGGGCCTCCTCCAGGCGCTTCACGAAAGCGCCCCGCTGCCCCACCAGGTACAGGGGGCGGTCCCGGACGTCGTCCCCGTGGGTGCGGACGAGCCGCTCCTCCACCTCCAGGCTCGGGTCCAGAGCCTGGAGGCGCGCCACCACCTCCCGCGCCTGCCGGAGGGCCAGGGCGCTCCCCCGCGTCCCCACCACCACCTTCACCGCCCGGCCTCCTGCCAGGTGCGCACCAGCGCGTCCAGGTGCGCCTGGATTTCCTCCACGCGGCCCTCCTGGGCCCAGCGCAGGACCTCCGGGGCGAGGGCCGCCTGCCAGAAGGCACGGCGGTCTTCCGGCCGGGGCAGCGCGCTCTGCACCCACGGCCGGAGGGCCTGGAGCCTCTCTGCCAGGACTCCGTAGGCTGGCCCCACCGCCCCTTCCAATTGGCGGCGCAGCGCCGCCGCCAGGGCCGGGCTGGCCCCTCCCGTGGAGACAGCCACCACCACCGGCCCGCGGCGCACCACCGCCGGGGCCATGAAGTCGCACAGACCCGGCTCGTCCACCACGTTGACCCAGATGCCCCTCTTCCGGGCCTCGGCGGCGACGGCACGGTTCACCTCCGGGCTCCCGGTGGCGGCGATGGCCAGGCGGCAGCCCGCGAGGTCCGCCGGCCGGAAGGGGCGCTGGTGCACCTTGACCCGCCCAGCCTCCGCCAGGGCCTGGAGCGCCTCCCCCACCTCCGGCGCGACGACCACCACCTCGGCCCCACACGCCAAGAGGCCCTCCACCTTCCTCGCCGCCACGTCGCCGGCCCCCACCACCAGGCACCGCTGGCCCTGGAGCCGCAGCATGGCCGGGTACAGGCCCGGCTCCCGACCTTCCGAGACCTCAGTCCCCACCGTCACCGCCTCCGCTTCCGCCCAGACCTCCAGTACACCCACGCCCACCAGAGCCCTAGGAACGAGGCGAAGAGGAAGCCCGAGAGCGGCACCAGCACCCCCCACTCCTTCCACGCCCCAGGGTAGAAAGGGGGGATGAGCCACGCCAGCCCGAGGATGAAGGCAGCGATAAGGATGGCCGTCCCCAGCCGGTGGACCAAGCGGTCCAGGCGCGCCAGCGCATCCTCCAGCCCCTGGATGCGCACGCCCAGTTCCATCTCCCCCCGTTGCGCCTGGTCCAGGAGTTGGGGGACCTTCTCCGGCACAGACGCCAGCAGGCTGGCCCAGTCCTGCGCCCATCCCGCGGCACGGCGGGCCATGGCGCTCGGCGAGGCCATCTGCCGCAGCGACGCCTGCACGTACGGCCGAGCCACAGCGAAAACGTCCATATCGGGATACAGTTTCTGCCCCAGCCCTTCCATCATGACCAGAGACTTGCCCAGGAGCCACAGGTTGCCGGGGAGGCGCAGCCGGTGGCGGAAGGCCACGGGCAGCACGCTTTCCATCACCGGCTGGACCCGCATCTCGGCGAGGGGCAAGCCGTAGAAACGGTCCAAGACGCGGGTCAGGTCCCGGCGCAGCCAGGCCCGGTCCACCCCGGGGCCGATGACCCCCATGCGGTCCAGTTCCTGCACAATGGCGGCGACGTCAAACTGCACCGCGGCAATGAAGAGGCGCAGGAGCGATTCCTTCGTCTCCCGGTCCAGCCGCCCCACCATGCCGAAGTCCATCGCCCCGATGACCTCGCCCGGGAGCACGAAGAAGTTCCCCGCGTGGGGGTCGGCGTGGAAGAAGCCATCCTCAAAGACCTCCTTGAGGACCAACTGCGTGCTGTGCAAAGCCACGCGCCGGGGGTCTATCCCCGCTTCCCGCATCCCCTCCAGGTCGTCAATGCGGATGCCGCGCAGCCGCTCCAGGGTCAGGACGCGCCCCGTGGTGTGCTCCCAGTACACCCGGGGGATGTAGACCGTCTCCACCCCGCGGAAGTTCTCCCGGAAGCGGTCGGCGTTGCGCCCCTCCCGGCGGTAATCCATCTCCGCGCGCAGGGTGGCGGCGAAGTCCTCCGCCATCTCCCGCAGGGGGTAGAGTTCCCCCACGCGCGTCCGCTCCTCGGCCAGTTGGGCCACGTCGTAGAGGATGTCCAGGTCCACGGAGATGACCTCTTCAATGTCTGGCCGCTGGACCTTCACCACGACCTCGGTGCCATCCCGCAGGCGGGCCGCGTGCACCTGCCCCAGGGACGCCGCGGCCAGGGGCTCCTCCGCAAACTCGGCGAAGACCTCCTCCAGGGGCTTGCCCAGCGAGGCTTCCACCTGGGCCCGCGCCAGCGGGAAGGGGAAGGGCGGGACCCGGTCCTGCAGTTTGCTCAGTTCGGCGATGAACTCCGGCGGCAGGAGGTCGGGCCGGGTGCTCAGGACCTGCCCCAGTTTGACGAAAGTCGGCCCCAGTTCCTCCAGCGCCAGGCGGAAATGCTCCGCCGCGGTGGGGAGCGGCACCTCCTCCCGCCTCGCACCCAGGATGCGGCGCGGCAGGGCCACCAGGGGTCCCAGGCCCAGTTGCTGGATGGCGTTGTCAAAGCCGTGCCGAAGGAAGACCTGCAACACCTCCCGGTACCGGCGCAGGTTGCGCACCCTTCGGCCCCACGGCCAGGCAAACATGGATCTCCCCCTCACGCGCCGCGGGCAGCCTGCCCCAGTTTGTAGCCGGTCCCTGCCCGCGGAAACACGGCATTATAGCACCCGGCAAGGCCTTTTGACAATTGGGAGCATCCGTGTTATACTGAGCACGGCAAAGCACGTTGCCGCGGCGCCTACGGAAGCCGCCCCAAACCGCCAAAGGCTGTGATGGAAACGAGTAGGTGGGCCGGGCCTGGCCCAGAGAGTCCGCGGGGGGTGGAAAGCGGATGCCGGCAGCCCGCCGAAAATCCTTCCGGAGCCGCCAACCGAAAGGGGTCCTAGGGCCCCGAGTAGACTTGGCCGGGGTCGTTCGCCGTTACCCGAACGGAGGTATGGTGGTACCTCGCAGAGTTGAGCGGTCACGCTAATTGGGGTGGTACCGCGGGAGTGGGTTGGCTCTCGTCCCCTGGGGATGAGAGCCTTTCTGTTGTTTCGGGGACCGCCGCGCCCCAGGCGGCAGGATTGAGGATTAAAAACTCCAACCCCTCCTCACTCATCCCCCAACCCCCTCCCTCTCCATCAGCGGATGGAGAGGGAGGGCACAGCGGGGGTAGGTGAGGGCAGAAAGACCAACCTCTCCTCATCCCCTAACCCCTTCCCTCTCTGCAAGCGGAGAGGGGAGGGGCCAGGGGGGAGGGGTGAGGTCCAAAACCTGAAGGGAGGGTGCAGTCAATGCGGTTCAAAGAAGTCTCCAGCCAGGTGGACTTCCCATCCCTGGAACAGGAGGTCCTGGACACCTGGAGGAAGGGCAATACGTTCCGACGCAGCGTGGACCAGCGGAGGGGCGGCCCGACCTTCGTCTTCTACGAGGGCCCGCCCACAGCCAACGGCCTGCCCCACATCGGCCACGCCCTCACCCGGGTGGTGAAGGACCTCTTCCCCCGCTACAAGACCATGAAGGGGTTCTACAGCGTCCGCAAGGGCGGCTGGGACACCCACGGCCTGCCCGTGGAAATTGAGATTGAGAAGGAACTGGGCTTCTCCGGCAAGAAGGCCATTGAGGCCTACGGCGTCGCCGAGTTCAACCAGCGGTGCAAGGAGAGCGTCTTCCGCTACGTCAAGGAGTGGGTGGAACTCTCCGACCGCCTCGGCTTCTGGATTGACCTGGAGAACCCTTACATCACCCTGACCAACGAGTACATGGAGTCGGTCTGGTGGATCCTGAAGCAGTTGTGGGACCGGGGACTCCTCTACCAGGGGTACAAGTCCCTCCCCTACTGCCCGCGGTGCGGCACGGCCCTCTCCGACCACGAGGTGGCCCAGGGGTACCGGGAAGTGGAGGACCCCGGCATCACCGTGCGCTTCCCCCTGCGGGATGAGCCGGGGACCTCCTTCCTGGTCTGGACGACCACCCCCTGGACCCTGCCGGGGAACGTCGCGCTGGCCGTGGGGCCGGTCCTGCCCTACATCGTGGTGGAGCAGAAAACGCCCAACGGCGGGACCGAACGCCTCATCCTGGCCGAACCCCTGGCCGAGAAGGTCCTCAAGGGCGAGTACCAGGTGGTGCGCCGCCTGCGGGGGCGGGACCTGGTCGGCCTCCACTACCAGCCCCTCTACACCTTCATGCCCGTGGAGGGGGATTACGCCTACGTCCTCACCGGCGACTTCGTGAGCGTGGAGGAAGGGACGGGCATCGTCCACATCGCCCCGGCCTTCGGCGCGGAGGACCTGGAAGTGGGCAAGGAGCACGGCCTGCCCGTCCTCCACACGGTGGACTTGGAAGGGCGCTTCGTGGATGCGGTGACGCCCTGGCGCGGCCTGTTCGTCAAGGATGCCGACCCCCTCATCATCCAGGACCTGGAGCAGCGGGGCCTCCTGTACGAGGCTGCGCCCTACCGCCACGTCTACCCCTTCTGCTGGCGGTGCGACACGCCCCTCCTGTACTACGCCAAGACGTCCTGGTTCATCGCCACTACCCGGGTCAAGGACCGGCTCCTGGCCAACAACGAGAAGATCAACTGGTACCCGGAGCACATCAAGCACGGGCGCTTCGGCAACTGGCTGGAGAACAACGTGGACTGGGCCCTGGGGCGCGAGCGCTACTGGGGCACCCCCCTGCCCATCTGGGAGTGCACCTCCTGCCGCCACCGGGAGTGCTTCGGGAGCGTCCGGGAACTGGAGGAGCGGCTCGCCGCGGAAGGCCGCGCCCCCGAGGGCGTCCTCTGCGGCCCGGACCCCAAGACCTTGGACCTGCACCGGCCCTTCGTGGACGCCATCCACCTCACCTGCCCCAAGTGCGGGGGGACCATGCGCCGGGTGCCGGAGGTCATTGACTGCTGGTTTGACTCCGGCGCCATGCCCGTGGCCCAGTGGCACTACCCCTTTGAGAACCAGGAGACGTTCCGGGAGCAGTTCCCCGCCGACTTCATCTCCGAAGCGGTGGACCAGACGCGGGGCTGGTTCTACTCCCTGCACGCCATCTCCGTGCTCCTCTTTGACAGTCCCTGCTACCTGAACTGCGTGTGCCTCGGCCTGGTCCTGGACGAAGAAGGCGAGAAGATGAGCAAGTCCAAGGGGAACGCCCTGGACCCCTGGGACGTCATCAAGGTGCACGGGGCCGATGCCCTGCGCTGGTACCTCTACACTGCCAGCCCCCCAGGCCAGGAGCGGCGCGTCTCCCTGAACCTGGTGGGGGATGTGGTGAGCCGCTTCCTGCTCACCCTGTGGAACACCTACGTCTTCTTCGTCACCTACGCCAACCTGGATGGCTTTGACCCCCGGGAGCCGCGCATCCCCTGGGAGAAGCGCTCCCTCCTGGACCGGTGGATCCTCTCCGAACTGAACCTTCTGGTGCAGCGGACCACCGAAGCCCTGGACCACTACGACCTGACCGGCGCGGCGCGGCCCATTGAGAAGTTCGTGGACAACCTGAGCAACTGGTACGTGCGGCGCTCCCGCCGGCGCTTCTGGAAGAGCGAGGCAGACGAGGACAAGGCCGCCGCCTATCAGACGCTGTACGAGTGCCTGGTGACGCTGGTGAAGCTCCTGGCCCCCTTCACCCCCTTCGTGACCGATGCCATCTACAGGAACCTGGTCTGCAGCGTCTACCCGGATGCGCCCGACAGCGTCCACCTGACGGACTACCCGGAAGCGAACCTGGCCGAATGCGACCGGGACCTCATTGACGAGATCCAACTGGTCATGCGGGTGGTGGGCCTGGGGCGCAGCGCCCGCAACCAGGCCGGCATCAAGGTCCGCCAGCCCCTGTCTCAGGTGCTCATCAAGGTCCGCGACGCGGCGGAGAAGCGCAGCCTGGAGCGGCACGCCGACCAGGTCCTGGACGAACTCAACGTCAAGGCCATGGCCCTGGTGGACCGGCCCACAGACCTGGTGGAGTACCACGTCTCGGCGGTCCCCTCGCTGGTAGGCAAGCGCCTTGGCCCCCTCTTCCCCAAGGTGCGGGAAGCCTTGGCACGCCTGGACCCGGCCGAGGTGGCAGCACGGGTGCAGGCCGGGGAACCCCTGACGCTGCAGGTGGACGGCCAGGACGTTGTGCTCCAGCCGGAGGAACTCCAGGTGCGGGTCACGCCACGGGAGGGGCTGGCCGTCGTGGAGGAGGCGGGGTACCTGGTGGCCCTGGATACCCGCCTGACCGAGGAACTCCTGCTGGAAGGGCACGCCAGGGATGTGGTGCGGCGCATCCAGACCCTGCGGAAGGATGCGGGCTTCCGCATTGAGGACCGCATCGCCACCTACTGGCAAGGCGGGCCCACGGCCCAGCGGGTCTTCGCCGCCTGGGGCGACTACATCGCCCGGGAGACGTTGAGCGTCTCGCTCCTGGAGGCCGAACCGCCAGCGGAGAGCGCCCAGGCCACCCTGAGCCTCGGCGGCGAACCCCTCACCCTGGGCCTCGTGCGGGTGGAGGGAAGGGCCTCCTAGGGAGGGCACCTCTGCAGACCTGGAGGGGGAAGCGTCCTGGCGCTTCCCCCTCTTCGCGCCAGCCGCCGATTCAATGCGGCCCTCAGGTAGGGGCGATTCATGAATCGCCCCTACCTGAGGGCTGGACCACAATAAAAAATTCCGTTTTCGGCCGTGCAGGTCACGGTTGCAGTCTCATAAAGTAGGGGCGCACGGCCGTGCGCCCCTA
>Ga0123519_10008335_pt1 | contig 15836 bp, 13 predicted proteins | sample YelNatPaOPRAMG02_FD_87396 | JGI IMG/M metagenome (GOLD analysis project Ga0123519, IMG submission 87396) | Hot spring microbial communities from Yellowstone National Park - Yellowstone National Park OP-RAMG-02 (version 2) | ecosystem: Environmental > Aquatic > Thermal springs > Hot (42-90C) ...
AGACGGTCACGGCGGCGGTCTGCATCGTGGCTGCCGACGCCGCGGCCAAGGCGGCCGACATCCGCCTCCTGGAAATCCGCCTGGCCAATGGCCTGGGCGGCAAGTCCTTCGTCCTCATTGAGGGGGATGTGTCCAACGTGGAGGCGGCCATGGCCGCGGGCGTGGCCCAGGCGAGCAAAGAGGGGCTCCTGGTGCGGAGCGTCATCATCCCGCAACTGCACGCCGAGATGCGCGGCAAGATCCTGTGAGGGCGCCATGGAATTCGCACGGGTCATCGGCACGCTGGTGGCAACGCGTAAGTACGAGGGGCTGGAGGGGGTCAAGTTCCTCATCGTCCAGCCCCTGGACAAGGCCCTGCGGCCCAAGGGGCGGCCGGTGGTCGCCGCGGATGGCACGGGGCAGGCCGGGCCGGGGGAACTGGTGATGGTGGTGGCCAGCCGGGAGGCGGCCCTGGCCCTGCCAGTGAAGTTTGTCCCCGTGGACCACGCCATCGTGGGCATCATTGACGAGGTGGACTTGCCAGGGCTCACTCCCGAGGGGGGCGCGTAGGGCGGGGCAAGGGGCCGCTGTGGGCACGGAGGAGGACGAGGTGTACATCGGGCGCGTGATCGGCACGGTAGTTTCCACCATCAAGGACAAGATGTACGAGGGGCGCAAGATCCTCGTGGTGGAGGGGCTGGACCTGGAAGGGAAGCCCGAAAGCAAATATTGGCTGGCCGTGGACGTGGTGCAGGCCGGGGTGGGGGACCGGGTCCTCGTGCTGGACGAGGGGAACTCCGCCCGCCAGGTCCTGGGGGAGGAGCCCAACGGCCCAGTGCGGGCTGTGGTGGTCGGCGTGGTGGACGAAGTGGAGGTGAAGGCCTGAGGATGGCAGCAAGCCCTTCCCGGCGCACCGAAGCCGAGTGGCGGGAGGAGATCATCCAGGTCTGCCAGTTCCTGGGGCAGAAAGGGTACGTCTCCGCCACCGACGGCAACATCTCCGTGCGCCTCAGCGACGACCTCTTCCTGGCCACGCCCAGCGGCTTCTCCAAACCCCTCCTGCGCCCAGACCAGTTGATCTTGGTGGACTGGGAAGGGAAGCGGGTGATCCGCTCCCGCTGGGGCGAGGACCCCTCCCTCAAACCCACGTCGGAACTCCTGTTGCACCTGGAGGTCTACCGCCAGCGGCCGGACGTGCTCTCGGTGGTCCACGCCCATCCCCCCACCTGTGTGGCGCTGAGCATCGCCGGCATCTCCCTGGCCCAGTGCCTCCTGCCGGAGGTGGTGATGACCCTGGGCACGATCCCCACCACCGAGTACGGCATGCCCTCCAGCCCCGAGGGTGCGAGGATCGTGCGGGACCTCATCCGCTATCACGATGCCCTGGTCCTGAAGCGCCACGGCACGGTGACCGTGGGCACAAGTCCCCTGGACGCCTATCTCAAACTGGAGAAGGTGGAGCACACCGCCCACATCAGTTACATGCTCCACCTCCTGGGGCGGGTGGAGCCCCTGCCACCTGAGGAGGTGGAACGGCTCCTGGAGTTCCGGCGCAAGAAGCGCCCCCTGGCCCCAGAGGAGGAGGAACTCCTCTGCGCGGAATGCGGCTTCTGCCGCACGCTGAGCGGGGGGCGGGATGCGGCTCGCGCCGAAGCGCCCAGCGCCTCGGCCGTGAGGCCCTTGGTGGAAGAGGTGGTGCGCCGCGTCCTTTTGGAACTGGGACGGGGATAGCTCTCGCCTCTCCAGCGTTGGTCGCGTCCGGACCTTATCTCTGCCCCCTGGTTCCTTTTTTCCCGCTTGCAGGCAGGGGAGGGGTGGAGAGAGCGGTCGCCGAGTTGGCTGGTCATCTGGCCTTGGGGCAAAGGCCGTGTGAGCCCGTCTGCTGGAGGGGGTGTGGTGGCAGACTTCCTTGTCGTGCTCGTCACCTGTGGCTCAGAGGCGGAAGCCCACACTCTGGCCGAGCGCCTGGTGGAGCACCGTTTGGCCGCCTGTGTCAACGTGGTGCCGGGCGTGACCTCTTTCTACTGGTGGGAAGGCCAGATACAGCGGGATGCAGAGTGGCTCCTCCTGGCCAAGGCCCGGGCCGAGCACCTGGAGACGTTGGTGCAGAGGGTGCGGGCGTGGCACTCCTACCAGGAGCCGGAGATCATCGCCCTGCCTATCGTGGGTGGCAGCCTCACGTATCTGGCCTGGGTCCGCCAGAGCACTGAGTAGGGGCAGGCTTTGTGCCTGCCCGGGGCACTCCTTTGGGGCGGTGCTTGAGGTGCCTTACCGCGCTGGACGCCAGGTTGGTCGGGCGTGGGCGGCCGTCTCCTGGGTGATCTGCCGCAGGTTCTCCCCGTCTGCATCCATCACGAAGATCTGGGGCGTCCCAGTGCGGTCGGAGACAAAGGCGATCCACCGTCCGTCTGGGGACCAGGCCGGGTCGGCATCGGAGGCCGGGTCGTTGGTGAGGTTGACCGGGGTCCCCCCAGTCCCCTCCATGCGGAAGATTTCCTTGTTTTCTCCGTCGTCACCCATGAAGAGGACCCAGTTCCGCCGTGGGGACCAGGCCGGGCTCCAACTCGCGCCGCTCAGGGCTTCCGTCAGGGTGCGGGGGATGCGGCTCACCAGGTCCATGGCAACCAGGTCCGAGCGGGCGGAGATGTTCTGGTAGATGACCTGCTTCCCGTCGGGGGACCAGGCCGGGTAGATGCTCACGTCGTTGGGATCTCCCGTGAGGCGCTGCAGGGAGGACCCATCCACCCGCATCACCCAGATTTCCAGGCCAGCCTCTACGGTGGCGATGCCCCCTTCCCGCTGCTCCTGGTAGGCGCGGTCGGTGGCAAAGGCGATCAGGTTCCCGTCTGGCGACCAGGCAGGCATGATCTCCACCGAGTCCCAGTCGGTCAGGCGGCGCAGGTCTGTCCCATCGGCCCGCATGAGGTACAGGTCTGGCGACCCTGCCCGGTCCGACGAGAAGGCGATCAGGCTGCCATCTGGGGACCAGGCAGGCGTCCCATCCCAAGCAGGGTGGTGGGTGAGGTTCGTGCGGTGCCGGCCGTCCAGATCCATGGTGTAGATGTCGGTGTTGCCTGCGTCCTCCACCTCAAAGGCCAGGGTGCCCCTGGGACCCCCCGAAGCCCCCAGGCTGCATCCGCCCAGGGCCACGCCGAGGGCGAGGAGCGCTGCGAGAGAGGCCATCCTGTAGGCTTGCATACGTGCCTCCGGTTCAGGGCTCTGGGGGCTTCAGGGCTTCGTCAGCCTGCGCCTGCCACGAGGCAGGAAGCAACCGCACGAAGGCCGGCCGCCAGGAGCGGGGGATCAGGTCCTTGAGAGCCGCCAGGTCCGGGTCGCGGAACGCGCCGAGGGCGATGAGGAGCGCCAGGTACACAAGGGCCGCCAGGGGTACCGTGACGAGGGGGCTGAGGGACCTGAGGAGCCAGAGGAGGGCGGCCATGCCGCCCGCGGCCACGGCTGGCCGCCAGGCCAGCGACACCCAGGGCAAGGCCCCGAGGTTCTTGCGCACGGAATAGTAGAAGGGGATGAGGAGCGCGAGTTCCGAAAGGACGGTGACCACGGCCGCCCCCTGGTAGCCGAAGCGGGGGATGAGGAGCAGGTTCGCCCCCAGGTTGAAGGCCACGCCGATGGCGAAGGCCTTGGTCAGGAACCGCTGCTGGTCCAGGGCGATGAGGACGTACTGGGTCACCTGGTTGATGCAACTCAGCGGGAAGAAGAAGATGATGATCTGCAGGGCGATGCGGGAATGGGGCAGGAACTGGCTACCCCCCAGGAGGAGGATCAGTTCCTGGGCGATGAAGGGCGTGCCGAAGGCCACGGGGAAGGCCAGCATGAGCAGCAGGCGCAGCGAGAGGACGTAGGCTCGGTAGAGGGTCTCCCGGGCCGTGGCCGCGTAGCGGGACATGAGGGGGAAGATGGCGATGGTGAAGAGGGAGGGGATGACGTTCAGGCCGTCTATGTACTTCAGGGCCGCGCCGTAGTAGCCCACCACCGCGTCCCCCCGCAGGGGCTTGAGAAGCAGGATGTTGATGCGGAAGAAGATGGTCGCCAGGAGGTGGTTGATCATCAGGGGGAAGGAGGTGTTCAGCATCTCCGCCTGGAAGCGGCGGTCCAGTTCTGTGCCCAGGCGGGGCTGGAAGCAGTGCTTCCGCATCAGGGAGAAGAGCACGGTCAGGGTGAAGAGGTTCCCCAGCACAGAGACGGCGGCCAGCCCCACAAACCCCCAACCGAGGATGAGGACCACGGTCCCCAGGCTGACCTTGAGGACCGTCGTCACCGTGGCGATGGCCGCGGGGTATTCCATCTTCTCGTGGGCCATGAACTCGGCCGAGACGACGTCGGCCAGGTCGCTCAGGAAGAGGCCCAAGGTGAAGAGGAGGATGGCCGACGCGGTGTCCATCGTGAGGCCGCCGAACCGCCGGTAGAAGGCGATGCCCCCGCCGATGAGGGGCAACGTCGCCAGCCAGAGGCCCACCCGCAGGGCGGCCGTGTTGTTGAAGTAGCGGTTGGCCAGGCGGCGGTCTTTGGCCACCTCCCGCGTGAGGAGGGTGCCCAACCCGAAGATGGTGAGGATCTCAAAATAGCCGATGTAGTTGATGGCGAAGGCGTACCGCCCCTCGCCTTCCGGGGCCAGGATGCGCAGCCGCAGCATGGCGAAGGCGAAGTCAATGACCTTGTTCAGGAGGGAGAGGGCCATGGGCGTCAGGCTGTTCTTGGCCACCCGGCGGACTGGCGAGGCGTCGTCCGCTTCCCGGTAGAGGCGGCCCCACACCCAGCCGGCTGTCACCAGGAACAAGGAGACCCAGCCCACAAAACTGGCGAAGAGGCCCAGTTTGAAACTCATGGGGGTGTAGCGGAAGCGCACCAGGTGCTCCCCAGGGGGCAGGAGCACGCCGCGGAAGTTCCCGTCCACGCGGGAGATGGGGACCTCCTGCTCTGCCTCCTGGCCCGTGCCGGCGGGGCGCAGGTAGGCCTTCCAGCCGGGGAAGTAACTGTCCGCCAGGACGAGCCACGAAGGCTCATCCACCCGCGCCAGGACCTCCACCTCGTTCTGGCCGTAGCGCCGGACCTCGGCTGGCGCAGGCCTGCACCCCTCCCGTCCGAGGCCGGGGAGGGCTCCCGGGAGGCTCCCTTCCTCCACGACGACGGTGTAGCGCGGGTCGTGCTCCCGCAGGGCGGTGAAGCCCTCGCCCCGGGGGACGACCTCCGTGCAGGCCAGGGTGAAGGCGCGGGGCATGGCCCGCGCGTTCTCGTAGATGCGCACCTCCCCCTCGTACACCAGGCGGTAGCCCTGGGCCTCCACCTCCTGGGTGGTGACCACGTAGCGCACCCCCAGGAGGTCCAGCAGGGGCGACTCCAGGGCGGAGGCGTAGGGCGTGTAGATGGGCGCGATGCGGTTGTAGAGGAGGTCCGTCTGGGGCTGGATGAGGGACATGTACTCCACGTAGGACTTGGGGATGATGGAATCGTAGCCGCGGACGTCCTGCAGGTGGTAGGGCATGGCCGAGTTGGCGTTGAGGGTCTTCTGCTCCTCCGGGTGGTTCAGGGTGGTGAAGCGGAAGAGGCCCTCCTGCGCCCGCAGGAAGGCGATGGCCGGCGGCTCAAAGTCCAGGAGGCGCGGGTCGGCGGCCGGGTTGAACCCCATCCCCACGCCGAAGAGGTCGCCCACGAGGAGCGCCAGGGCCAGGACCTGCCAGACGGCGACGCTCCGGCCCCCCAGGTGGAGGTTCAAGCCCCGCGCGTGGGCCCACAGGACGAGCCCCGCGCCCGCGAGAAGGGCGAAGAAACACGCCAGGTTCCCCCATTCGTAGGCGAAGAAAGCCCGCGCCGAGGGGAAGGCCGACTGGGCCAGGTCCGAGGAGGCGAGCACCCGCTCGGCCAGGGTCAGGAAGGGCGCGGGGCGCAGGAGGGCGAGGGCCAGCGCGGCCAAACCGCCCGCGCCCCCGGCCAGGAGCGCCCCTGCACCCCAGCGAACGAGGCGCTCGGTCCCTCTCGGCGCGTCCTCAAGGCGGGCAAGGCGCGTCGCGCCCCATCCCGCGAGGGCGGCCATGCACAGGGTGTAGGGGAAGACCCAGCGGAAGGGGGAGTGCAACTGCTTGTACCCCGGCAGGCCGTAGTAGAGGATGGCGTAGAGGGGGGTGCCGAAGGTGAAAGCCAGGGCCAGGACGGAAAGGACGGCGAGGATGCCCACCGGCCCCACGCGCCACGTCCGCCGCGCTTTCCAGGCGAGCCCCAGCCCCAGGAGAGCCAGGACCAGGGGCAGGATGCCCACGTAGGAACCTGCCTCCACGTAGTTCTTGATGCCCCAGAAGATGGTGTGCTGGGGGTTGCCGTGGAGGTCGTGGGTGACAGGCTGCCAGCAGAGGCAGAAGGGGTCAAAATAGCCGTGGTGGCTGGGGTTGCCGAAGAAATTGGGGATGAGGAAGGTGAGGACCTGACGGGTGGGGTAGGCCCAGCCCACCACGTCCTGGTAGGTGGCGGAACCCTCGCGGAAACTCTGGGTGACCAGTTCGTACAAGGGGACCAGTTGCACGCCCCCCAGGGCGAGGCCCAGGGCGGCCAGGGCCAGGAACCAGCCAGCCAGGCGCAGTACCCCTGGCCACCACCGCTGCGCCCGCCACAGGAGGAAGAGCCGGCACGCGGCGTAGAAGCCCGCCACGAGGAGGGTGTAGTAGGTCATCTCAATGTGGCCGGCCATGACCTCCAGGCCCAAGGTCAGCGCGCCGGCCGCCACGTACGGCACGGGCGAGTAGGGCTGGCGGCCCTTCTCCTCCTGCTTGCGGACCATCACCTCCAGGAGGGCCAGGAGGAGGGGCAGCCATGCGGCGGCGGCGATGATCATGGTGAAGGTGACGCTCACCACGTAGAAGGCGCTGAAGGCGTAGGTGATGCCGGCGACCAGGCCCCCGAAGCGGTTGGCGCCCAACACGCGGGCCAGGGCGTAGGCCCCCCAGGCGGCCAGGGCGAAGTGCAGGGCGGTGAAGAGGCCGTAGGCGTAGGGGATGGGCAGCACGTAGAAGAGCACGCTGAAGGGGTACAGGGCCGAATGCTGGCCCGCGGCCAGGAAGGGGACCCCAGCGAAGAGGTACGGGTTCCAGAGGGGGAGTTCCCGGTTGTGGAGGCTCTCCACGATGAAGCGCTTCCAGACGTAGTTCTCCAGGATGAGGTCGCTCAGGAGTTCGTTGTGGGGGACGCCGATGCCGAACTGCCCGGCGAAGGAGCGCCAGGGCTCAAACGCGAAGAGGTTGTCGGCGGGCAGGAGCGTGCGGCCCCCGAAGAGCACCCGCCAAAAGAAGAGGCAGGGCAGCACCGCCAGGATGGCCAGCGCGATCAGGTCCAGCCGGATGCGTCGCAAAGGAAAGCCCCCCAGGTTGGGTTGCAACGGCCGCGATTATACACCAGGGGGGAGGGGGGCGCAAAGGTTGGCGTGTTGGCAAAAGACCCGAAAGGGGGTATAATCGCCAGCGGCAAGAGCACGGACGTCCGAGGCAAGGAGCGGAACCGGCATGGCCATCTTCTGGGGAGGTGTGGCGGTCTGGGCGGCCCTGACCGCGGGGGCGTGGGCCCTCTGCCGCGCTGGGCGCTGGCGCTCCGACCGGTACCGGGAGTTCCTCGCGGCCGGGGCTCTGGCGGGCCTCACCGTGGGGTTCTTCTGGCGGCCCCTGCTATCGGGGGATGTCTGGCTCCCGGCCGACGGAGGGGACCTGGTTTCGTTCCTCTACCCCCTCTACCGCTTCGTGGCCGAGGAAGTGCGCGCTGGGCGCGTGCCCCTCTGGAACCCGTATCTCTACGCCGGCGCGCCCTTCATCGGCGAGGTCCAGGCGGGCATCTTCTACCCCCTGAACCTGCTCCTGGCGCTCCTCTTCCCGCCGGCGTTTCCGTACGAGCGGATGGAGTGGCTGTCGGCCTTCCACATCTTCCTGGCCGGGCTCAATATGTACATTTTCCTGCGGTGGCTGCCGGGCACGCCGGCCCCGGCCGATGAGGGCGGGGCGAAGCCCTGCCCCGTGCGGCGGCCGGCAGCCCTGGCCGGCGCGGTGGCCTTCATGTTCAGCGACCTCTTCCTGACCCACTTCGGCAACCTGAACCTCATCGCCGTCTTCTCCTGGCTGCCCCTGGCCTTCGGGCTCCTCATGCGGGGGATGGGCCGCGGGAGGTGGGGCTATGCCTTCGCCGCCGGGGTGGTGGTAGGGGTGGCGACCCTGGCCGGCCACCTCCAGATGACCGTCTTCACGGCCCTCGCGCTGGCGTTCCTCGCCCTCTGGGAGTTCGGGACGGCCTGGCGCGAGAGGGGCGTTGGGGACCTGGAGACCTGGAGGCCCCTGGGCCGTTTGGCCCTCTGCGGGGTGGTGGCGGCGGGCCTTTCCGCCCTGGTCCTCCTGCCGGCTCTGGAGTTCGCCCGGCAGAGCGTGCGCGCTGCATGGGGCTACAGCCAGGCGGTGGAGTACTCCCTCTCCCCGCCGCAACTCATCGGGCTCCTCATCCCCCAGTTCTTCGGGCGGGGGCCGGCCCTGCACTGGGGCGTGTGGCCCCGGGTGGAGGCGGGGTACCTGGGCCTCCTCCCCCTGGTGCTGGTGGCCGCGGCGTGGCTCTTCCGGCGGGACCGCCTGACGGGGATGTTCACGGCCCTCGCCCTCGTTGCGCTCCTCCTGGCCCTGGGCATCTACGCCATCGTGCACGGGTGGCTCACGGCCCTGGTGCCAGGGTTGAGCCAGTTGCGGGCTTCGGCCCGCTTCGTGGGGCTCATGGGCTTCGGCCTGGCAGCCCTGGCCGCGCTGGGGCTGGACGCGCTCCTGGCCATCCCGCCCTGGGAACAGCCGGTGCCGCTCCTCCGGTTGCAGGATGGGGTGCGCAAGGTCGTCCTGGGGACCTGGCTTGTGCCGGTGCCCCTGGCGTACCTGGCGCTCCTCCTGAGCCAGGACCGGGATCCACAGATCGTGGTGCGCCTTTCCGTGACCCTCATCGGCGTGACCCTCTTCGCCCTTTGGCTCACGGCCTCGTGGGCCTGGCTGACAGCGCTGCGGGCGCGCTGGGTGGGCACGGCTGGGGCAGGTGCGCTGGCCATCGCGCTCATCTTCCTGGATGTGGCCAGCAACGGAGCCTACATAGACCTGGGCACCGAGGACCCGTCGGCCCGGTTCCACGCCCATCCGGCCCTCGTGGCCTTCCTCAAAGAGGATCCTGACCTCTTCCGCATAGACACCCGCACCGACATAGAACGTTGGTGGCAGCCCGATGCGGCCCTCCTACACCGCCTGCAGGATGTGGGGGGCGTGGCCAACCCGCTGACCCTGGCGGCCTACCAGCGGTACTGGGAGGGGCTGGGCGGACGGTCCTCCCGCCTCTACGACCTGCTCAACGTCAAGTACGTCGTCGTCCCTCGGGGCGCGCCGATGGACACGGCCAAGTTCCAGGTGGCCTTTGATGGCGACCCGGACCTCGTGGTCTACCGCAACACGCAGGCCCTGCCGCGGGCCTTTTTAGTGAACCGGGCCATCCCTGCCGAGGGGGAGGCGGCTTGGAGCCTCATCCACGGGCCTGGCTTTGACCCCGCGCGCCAAATGGTGGTGGAGGGCGGACCGGCTCTAGAGGGGACCGCGGCCGAGGTGGGCCGGGCGCAGGTGGTCGCCTACCTGCCGGACCGCCTGGAGGTCCAGGTGGAGGCGGCGGAGGCGGCCTACCTCTTCCTCTCAGAAGTCTTCTACCCGGGCTGGCGGGCGACGGTGGACGGCGAGCCTGCGCCGGTCTACCGAGCGAACGCTCTCTTCCGCGCCGTCCTCGTGCCGGCGGGAGAGCACCGCGTGGTGCTGACCTTCTCGCCCCGGCCATGGCAGGTGGGGCTGGGGCTGAGCCTGGTGGCCTGGCTGGGGGTGGCCGGGGTGGGGATGCTGGCCCTCGTGCGGAAGGCGCGGCGGCGGGAGGCTTAGCGTGGAAGGCGAGCGCAGGCCCTTCCCAGCGGAAGCGCTCCTCCGGTGGCACCAGGTGCACGGCCGCACCCCACCGTGGGACCATCCCACGCCCTACCAGGTCTGGGTGGCCGTGGTCATGTTCCACCAGACCCGGTTTGAGGTGGTAGGGCCGTACTTCCGCCGCTTCATCGCCCGCTTTCCGGACCCTGCGGCCCTGGCCGCGGCTGACCTGCAGGAGGTGTTGCGGGTCTGGGAGGGGCTGGGGTACTACCGCCGGGCCCAGCACCTGCACCAGGCAGCCCGGCGCATCGTGGAGGAGTTCGGCGGCCAGGTCCCTGGGGAGTGGGAGGCGCTGCGCTCCCTGCCAGGCGTCGGTGACTATACCGCTGGTGCCATCCTCAGCATCGCCTTCGGGAAGGACGTTCCCGCCGTGGACGGCAACGTGGCGCGGGTGTTCGCCCGGTGGTACGGCCTGGAGGCACCGGTGTACACAGGCCGCGGCCGGGAGGCGGTCGTCCGCCTGGTGCGGGAGTCCTTGCCCTCGGGCCGCGCGGGCACCTTCAACCAGGCTCTGATGGACCTGGGGGCTTTGGTGTGCGTGCCGCGCGCCCCTCGGTGCGAGGAGTGCCCCGTGGGGGAGGGGTGCGTGGCCCGCGGCACGGGCTGCCAGGAGGCGCTCCCCATCGCGGCCCCGCGCCGCCCAGTGCCCCACTACGAAGTGGCCGCGGCGGTGCTCGTGCGGGATGGGCGGGTGTTGCTTGCCCAGCGCCGCCCGGAGGACATGCTGGGAGGGCTGTGGGAGTTCCCGGGCGGCAAGCGGGAGGCTGGGGAGAGCCTTGAGGAGTGCCTGCGGCGCGAACTGGAGGAGGAACTGGGGATCCGGGTGCGCGTGGGGGAAAAGTTGGCGGCTTTTGACCATGCCTACACCCATTTCCAGATCACGCTGCACGCTTTCTGGTGCACATTGGAAGACGCGGGGGAGGTCCCCCAGTGCCTTGGCTGCGCGGCCTGGGCGTGGGTCCCGCCGGAGGCGCTGGAGGAGTACCCCCTCTCCGCGGTGGACCGCCGGGTCGCGCTCGCGCTGAAGGCTGCCTGGCGTGAGGGACCGTCCGGTCACTAGACATAACTATAGAGGGGACATTTCATGAAACGAACGCTGGCTTCCCTCGTCGCCCGCATCCGGCAGAACCATGCTCTGGAGCACGCCACCATGCACCTCCTGCCTCGGTACCGGCCGGGGATCCAGTTGGTGGCGCGCAGCGGGCTGAACGGGTTCTACGTCTACGGCGATGTGGATACCCCCACCTTGGCCCAGGCGGCCTCGGAGGCCTTGGCCAGGCTCCAAGCGGGGGAGTCGGAGTTGGCCATCCATCCCCGCTGCGGCACCAACTTGGCCACGGCGGGCATCCTCGGCGGGCTGGCCAGTTTCCTGGTGATGTTGAAACGGGACCGCAACCCCTGGGATAAACTGCCGCAGGTCCTCCTGGTCTCCGTGGCGGCGGTGGTGGTGGCGCAGCCGCTGGGCCTCGCCCTCCAGCGGCGGGTGACCACGCTGGCGTCCCTCCAGGGGGTCCGCATCAAGGGGATCGTGGCCCGGCGGTTGCACGGCATGTCGGTGCACCACGTGCAGGTGGAGCATCCCTGATGCTGTACATCTTCCACGGAGATGACGACCTGGGGCCAGAAGAACTGCTGGCCTCGCTGCGGGAGAAACTCGGCCCGCGCGAGATGGTGGACCTGAACACCACGCGCCTGGATGGCAGCCAGGCCTCCTTGGACGACCTCCGGCGGGTCTGCAACACCTACCCTTTCCTGGCGCCCCGGCGCTTGGTGGTCGTGGAGGGGTTGCTTACGGCGCTGGCCCCTCGGCGGCGCGGCGGCCGGAAACCCGACACGGCCGCCTCCGAGGAAGGCGTTGGAGAAGTCCAAGAGGGGGAAAAGCGGGAGACGGCTCCTTCCCTCAGGGACCTGGAGGCGTACCTGCGGGTCCTGCCGGAGACCACGGTGTTGGTGCTCCTGGAGCCTGAGGTCCTGCCGCCGGAGCACCCCATCTTGGCCCTGGGGAGGGAACTGGCCCAGGAGGACCCCCCTCGGGCGGTGGTGCGGGAGTTCCGCGTCCCGAAGGAGGACCAACTGGGGGCGTGGATCGTCCGGCGGGTGGAGAAACGGGGAGGGCGGATCGCGGCGGACGCGGCGGAGGCGTTGGCGGCGTTCGCGGGGCGAGACCTGCGGCGGCTGGACCAGGAGATCGGCAAACTGGTCACCTACGTCGGGCCGGAGCGGCCCATCACCCTGGCGGACGTGGAGGCCCTCGTGCCGGACACCCGGGAAGCCAGCCTCTTTGAGTTCACGGATGCCGTGGCCCGCCGAGATGCCCGTCGGGGGATGTCCATCCTCCGCCGGCTCCTGGAAGAGGGGTATCCGCCCCTCGTGCTCCTGAGCATGGTGGCGCGCCAGGTGCGCATTCTCCTGCAGGTCAAGGAGTTGCAGGGGCAGGGATATCCCGCGCCGCGCATGGCCAGAGAACTGGGGTTCCACCCCTATGTGGTGGAGAAGGCCCTCCGCCAGGCGGCAAGCCTCTCGTTCCCAGTCTTGGAGCAGATGCACCGGCTCCTCCTGGAGGCCGACCTGGCCATCAAGACCGGTGCCCAAGACCCCGAAACCGCGCTGGACCTCCTGGTGGTGGAGGTCTGCCGCCTTTGAGGTTGCCTTCCCATCCCCCTTGCATACCTCACATAACAATGGTATACTGATTGTGCAGCCGCCGGCAAAGGGATTGCAGCCCGCCCGAGTCAGGTCGGGCCCCGATGTGCCCCGTTGGGGGAGGGCGTGGATACTGTGCACGAAGGCGCTTTTCACGATGTGTTGCTGCGCACCGCCGGCCTGATGGCCCAGGCGCGCAGGGAACTGGAGGGCCTCCGTGGCCTGTTGCGGAGGCTGCCCCCCGAGGAGCACGCCCTGGCCCGTGCCCTGGGGGAGGGGCTGGACCGCATGGAGGAGGTCCTGCGGCGGCTTGCTGCGCTGGGGGCGGAGTGGCCTGCCGAACCTCGGGAGCCTCCCGCCTCCTCTGCGGTGGATCCGGCCCACGTCCTGCGCGAGGAGGAAGAGCGGCAGCGGTTGGCCAAGGCGCTGGCTGAAGGGCCGGCCCAGCTCCTGGCCAATGCGGTGGTGGAGTTGGAATCCACCCTCCCCCTGGTGGAGGCCCCGGCCCAGGTCCAGAGCGGGCTTCGGCAGTTGCGGGATGAGTTGGAAGAGGGCCTCGCGCGGCTCCGGTGGCTCATCTGGGAACTGGAGCCCCCCACGGTGCTGCGGGACCTGGGCCTCGGGCCGGCTCTGGAGCGGCTGGCGGAGCAGTTCCACCGCCAGACGGGCATCCCTGTGCGGCCGGTGGGGCTGGAGCGCCTTCCGGACGCGCTGCCCTACACTGTGGAACTGGCGCTGTTCCGCATCGTCCAAGAGGCCCTGGAGAACGTGCATCAGCATGCGAAGGCCCGCGGGGTCCAGATGGTGGCCGCGTGGGGCGCAGAGGGGCTGGAACTTGCCGTGGAGGACGATGGCCGCGGGTTCCAGCAGCGGTTGCCGGTTCCGAGCCTGGGGCTCATCAGCATGCAGGACTGGGCTGACCTCGTGGGCGCGCGGCTCAGCATCCGCAGCGGGCCCGGCCAGGGGACCAAGGTGAAGGTCCTCTTGCCCAGCGACCTTCTGGAGGCCATGGGCGTGAGCCTCCCGGCTGGCTGAGGGACGCGGGGGTCGGCATAGGAGGGAAGGCCTTGGACGCGATCCGGATCATGATTGTGGAAGACCACCCCCTCTTCCGGGAGGGCCTGCGCCGCAGCCTGGAACTGGAAGAGGACTTCGTGGTCGTCGGGGAATCGGCCGATGGCAAGGAAGCGTTGCAGATGGCCCTTGAGCAGAAGCCCGACATCATGCTGGTGGACATCAACATCCCAGGGATGAACGGGCTTTTGCTCACCCGCAGGGTGAAGGAAGAACTGCCGGACACGGGGGTCATCGTGCTCACCGCGTACCACGACGAGTCGCAACTCTTCCACGCCCTGAGGTCGGGCGCGGCGGCCTATTACCCTAAGGAAGTCACCCCGCGGGAACTGATCTACGCCATCCGGGAGGTGCACCGGGGGAACTACGTCATCGGCGATGAGGTGATGAAGAAGCCCCAGGTGGCCAAATGGCTCCTGCGCCAGTTTGAGGAGATGGCCCCGGAGGGGGAGGCATTCCCAGAGGAGATGTACCAACCCCTCTCGGCGCGGGAGATGGAGATCCTCCAGTGCATCGCCCGTGGCCTCAGCAACAAGGAAGTGGCCCGCGAACTGGGGATCAGCCAGCAGACGGTGAAGAACCACATGACGGCCATCCTGCGCAAACTGGCGGTGAACGACCGGACCCAGGCCGCCCTGTACGCGCTGCGCCGTGGGTGGATCCGGCTGCAGGACATGTGAACCGCGGGCCCCCCAAGGCATCCCAGCCCTGGGGCTTTCGTGCGCGGGTTCGGTGGAGGGGAGGCGCAGAGTGCCATGAGCGAAGCGGTGCAGAAGGGCAGGTCCCAGGAAGTGTCGCCCCTGGCCAAACTCGTGGAGGACTGCCGGCGGGAACTCCAGCAGGCGGAGAAGGAACTGAAGGAGATGGAGGTCCTCCTCCGGCAGAGCAACGATGAGGTGGAGCGCCTGGCCCAGCGCAACGCCCAGTTGGCCACGCGCGTGCGGCAGGTGGAGATGAACATTGACACCTACCCCCGCAAGGACATCATGGAGATCTTCTCCGCGGCCCAGGATGCGCAGACGCGGCTCTTCATGATGCGGGGGCAGATGGAGCAGTTGCAGGCCAAGCAGCGCAGCCTCCAGCGCTATGCGGACCTCCTCCGACGGGTGCTGGAGGTGACGGAGGGCCTGGCTCCCCAGGCTCTGCCGACCAGAGCGCGTCCGGGCACCGGTCCCTTGGATACCCTGGCCCGGATCATTGAGGCCCAGGAGGAGGAGCGGCGCCACCTGGCGCGGCAGATGCACGATGGCCCGGCACAGGCCCTCACCAACCTGATCCTCCAGGCAGAGGTGGTGGAGCGCCTCTACGACTCCAACCCCGAGGCAGCCCGGGCGGAACTGGGCAACCTCAAGAATGCGGTGAACAGCACCTTCCAGCAGATCCGCGAGTTCATCTTTGACCTCCGCCCCATGATGCTGGACGATCTGGGCCTGGTGCCCACGCTCCGCAGGTACGCGCAGGCCTTTGAGGGCAAGACCGGCATCGCCACCAGCGTGAGCCTCCTGGGGAAGGAGCGGCGCCTGCCCAGCCACGCGGAGGTGGTGGTGTTCCGCGGGGTCCAGGCCCTTCTGGACAACGTGCACCGGCACGCCGCGGCCACCCACGCGCAGGTCGTCCTGAATGTGGAGGAGGGGCGCGTCTCCGTGGCGGTGGAGGACGATGGCAGCGGGTTCAACCCCGAAGAGGCCCTGGAAGGGGCCCAGCGCCGCCGCGGAGGGCTGGCCTCCCTCCGGGAACGGGTGCGCATGTTGGGGGGCGACCTGGCTGTGGAAAGCGGCATCGGCCGCGGGACGCGGGTCCGGTTCCACATCCCCCTCTCTGCCCCTCAAGGGTGAAGCCGCCGATTGAAATCGGGGCTTGGGAGCGGGCGTCGGCCTGCGCCGACGCCCCCGTCCCTGCAGGACGGCCCGTAGGGGCGATTCGTGGATCGCCCCTACCCAGGCGGGGTAAGCCCCGCCGATTGAAATCGGGGCTTGGGAGCGGGCGTCGGCCTGCGCCGACGCCACCGCGGCACGCCAAGGGGGGCGCGCGGGGCGGTGAACCCCGCTTGCATCTACCTCAGGTTCCCCGGGGGTTGAAGGTGTAGCCCAGGTGCCGCTCGGTGTGGAGGTAGCGCGGGTGGGAGGGGTCGGGTTCTACCTTCTGGCGCAGGTAGCGCATGTACACCCGCAC
>Ga0123519_10008336_pt1 | contig 15835 bp, 11 predicted proteins | sample YelNatPaOPRAMG02_FD_87396 | JGI IMG/M metagenome (GOLD analysis project Ga0123519, IMG submission 87396) | Hot spring microbial communities from Yellowstone National Park - Yellowstone National Park OP-RAMG-02 (version 2) | ecosystem: Environmental > Aquatic > Thermal springs > Hot (42-90C) ...
CCATCCACCAGGGCAACCTTGAGGCCACCGGCCTCGTGGAGGGCGATGGCCAGGTTGGCGGCGATGGTGCTGGCCCCCACGCCCCCCTTGGGCCCGAAGACGCTGACCACGTGCCCCCGTTTGCCCGGTGCGGCGGCGGGTTTGGCCGGAGCCTGCAGGCGGTCCGTCTGCGGGGGCAGGAGGGGGGCTGGGCGCGCCGCCGCCAGTTCGTAGACCCGCCGGATGCTGGAGACCAGTTCGTCGCTGGAGAAGGGCTTGATCAGGAACTCGCGGGCCCCGGCCAGCATGGAGCGGCGCAGGTAATCCGCCTCCCCCTGGACCGACATCATGATGATCTGACACGCGGGCGACTGGCGCGTGATCAGTTCGCTCGCCGTGATGCCATCCATGCCGGGGAGGTTGATATCCATGAGCACGATGTGGGGCTGGAGCGCCTTGGCTGCCTCCACCGCCTCCTCGCCAGTGCCCACCGCGCCCACGATCTCAATGTCGGTCTCAAAATAGAGGAGTTTCCTCAGGTTCTCCCGCGTCTCCGGGATGTCGTCCACGATGAGGACCCGGATCTTGCTGCCACGCTCTTGCGCCATGGCCATCTCCCTCAGCACGCCCTACCCGTGGGCTGCGTAGACCCCACGGCGACTACTTCTGTCCTTCCGTGCCCGCCGACTTGGGCTCCAGGGCGTAAGGCTGCTTGGGCGGCACAGCGATGTTGAAGCGCCGGACCACGTAATCCAGCGTCACCGACTCCGTGCTGACCAGGTTGTGGTCGTCCCGCGCCCGCAGGGCCAGGTCCACCACGGCCCCGCTCTCGCGGATGAACTTCAGCACCAAGGCATCCTGCTGGTCCACCAGCAGGGTGATGATGTCGGGGCCGGCGGGCCTTGGGGTTTCCTGCGTCCCCTGTTGCTGGCCCTGCTGCTGTTGGGCCGCTGCCGCCTGTGCCTGCTCCGTGTTCCACTCCCCCACCCGCAGGACCTGCACATCTTGCAGCGTCAACTGGGTCACCTGGCGCGGGGTCTGGGTGCCGATGATGCCTCCCTCCACCCCCACCCGCTCCACGGGCTCCTTCACCTGGGTCTCGGGGTCCACATCCACCAGGTACAGGGTGATGAGGATGTCCACGAAGTCCCCCGCCTGCACGGCGTAGGCCACGCTGGAGAGCCGAGTGACGGGGAAAGCCACTGCCACCTTGCCTGGCGGAATCTGCCACGAGGCGTGGGTCCCCTCGGCGATCATCTGCTCCTTGTCAATGAGCATCTCCCGCTGGAGGACCTGCCCCTGGAAGATGGGCACCCGGGCCAGTTTCCCCGCCACGTCCGCCTGGTTCAGGATGGCCCCAGGAGGGACCTGGTCCTTGGGCCAGTCGGTCATGGCGATGGTCTCCGGCAGGATGGGCTGGCCCTGGCCGATGTTCTGGATGGCCACCACCACGCGCGTGGTCGGGACCTCTTGCGGGCCCGCCGGCCCGGCCTTCTGCTGGCTGAGGAGGAGGTAGGCCCCACCCGCGGTGACGAGGGCCAGGATGAGCCCTAGGATGATGAAGAGCCTTCCCCGTCGCATGTCCGCCTCCTTACTGTATGCACCTCACCCAACGATGCAAGGTTGCCTATTCCCTGGGGCTGGACGGCCGGGGCTGCTGAGCCGTCCAGGGACCAGGTCCTCTGGGCCGCCCTGCCAGGGAAGCCCAGGCTCACGAGCCACCCTCCATTGTACAAGATTATGTCTATTTTGGCAACCGCTTGGGGGAGAGGAAAGAGGCCTGTGAGAGGGATGCGCCAAACCCCAGGACGCCCCTCAGCCCGCGCCGGGCCGAAGTGCCCCTGCCTCGTCCCCCTTTCGTCGTCCAGTTTTCGGAAGGGGCCCTGGGCCAGACCGGGCCGCCCAGGGCCCCATGCCCGTCCCTCCAATCCCTACCAGGCGGACTCCACCTTGATGCCGCTCAGGATGGCGTTGTCGGTCCGCCGGGAGAGCAGGATATTCACCTGACCGTTGGTCACGGTCACGTTGTAACTGGGCACCCACGCCACATCGTGGCCGACGATGCTGTAGAGGTCCACGTTGGAAGCCACCGTCGTGCCGTTGATGGCGATGTCAAAGCGCCGCTTGCCGCTCGCCGTCCAGTACGGCTCCACGAAGTAGAGCGTGACCCGGTAGTCCCCGTTGAAGGGCACGTCAAACCGGTAGTTGAGCGAAGTCCCGTACCGGTAGGAGCGGAACAGGGCGTCGTCCTGGGTGTTGGCGATGGGGTCCGTGGTGCCCGGGTCCTGGACGGTCCCGCCGCTCCCCACGTAGCCCCAACTGCCGGCCACATAGGCCTTGTCCGCCGCCCAGACGTTGCCGCTCTGGTCGGTGTAGGGGCTGCCGCCGCCCACGTTCACCCGCTGCACGTAGGGCGTGGCCTGGCAGGGCACCACCTGCAGCCTCGGCGAGCACCCCGCCTTGCGGAACTCCAGGGCGTCCAGCCGGGCCCCGTCCTCGCGCCCCTGGACCTGCACCGTATGGGTCCCCGCGCCCAGGCGCCACGTCTTGGGATACTCGTTGTTGACCCCATCCTTGACCCGGTCCCAGGCCCACGTCTCGCCCACGGGGATGCCCGTCAAGGCCTGGACGCCATCCACCGTCACGTAGAAGGAGTCGCTCCCGTAGTCCAGCCCCCGTGCCCGGATCCAGAGGTGGTAATCGCCCGCGGCCGGGAGGTTCACCACGAAGGTCGCGCTCCCCTGGTTGTTCCCCGCCCCGTCGGGCACGTGGACGTAGTAGCAGCCAGAGGCGTAGCGATCTATCGCCGCGATCATCGGCGCGGCCAGGGAGCCGGACTCCGCCTCAATCCCCGCCGCCCCTTCGCAGCCTGGGGCTTCCGTGGCCGTGGGCGTGGCCGTGGGCTGCAGGGTGGGCTGGCCCGTGGGTGTGGCCGTCCAGGTCGCCGTAGCCGTCGGCGTGGGCGAAGGCGTGAAGGTCGGCGTGCGGGTGGAGGTCGGCGTCCACGTGGGCGTGGGCGTCGGCGGGCCACAGGGTTCTACTCTGTACCTGGGCGAACAACCGATGCGTCGGACCTCAATGGCATCCAGGCGAGAGCCGTCCTCCCGGTTGCGGACCTGAAGCGTGTGCTGGCCCGCGCCCAGGGACCATGCGCTGCCGGCCTGCTGCCACTGCCACCCGCTGCTCACCGTGAGGTGCTTGACCACCTCGGTGCCATCCACCTTCACGTAGAAGGAGTTGCTGCTGTCGTTCAAGCCCCAGGCCCGCAGCCAGATGGCGTACTGGCCGGTCACAGGGATGTTGATGGTGAAGTTCACCGCGCCCTGGTGGTTCCCCTGCCCTTCCGGCACGTGGACGTAGCCGCAGTTGGAGGCGTTCGCGTCCGAGCCCAGGACCATGGGCGAGGTCAGGGAACCAGCCTCGGCCTCCAGGATGAGCCCCTCACACCCCGGCGCGTCCGTGGGCGTCGGCGTGACGGTGGGCGTGGGCGTCGGCGCGGGGGTGTGGGTCGGCGTCGGCGTGGACGTGGGCGCCTGGGTCTGGGTCGGCGTGGGCGTGCTCCCTGCCGGCGACGTGGAGGTCGGCGTCGGCGTCGCAGGCGGGACGCCTCCGCCGGGCGTGGACGTGCTCGTGGGCGGTGGCGTGGAGGTAGGCCAGGCCCCGGCCGGCCAGGTGGCCGTGGGCGTGCGCGTCGGCGTGGCCGGCCCGGTGGGGTTCTCGTCCACCTCGCACATGGGGTTGGCCGTGGTCAGGTAGAGGTCCGTGTTGTAGGCCTGCCCGCCTTCCACATACCAGTAGACCTCGGTGGGGTCACCGCAGGGCCCGTCGGTCAGCACGTCAAAGGTCTGCCCATCCAGGATGATGTAGGCCGAGACCTTGTGCAGGCCGTCCGGCACGTGGGTGAAGGTGAAGTGCCAGTTCTCGTCCGTGACCACCGTCGCCGTCCACCCGTTGGGGCCCTGGAGGGTGACCACGGCCGCAGTCCCCGGCCGGCTGACCTGCTGGCAGGTGGGATAGCGCTCCACCCAGCCGACCTCCCGCACCAGGGAGTCGTAGATGGCCTGCAACTGGGCCGCGTTGGCCGCCACGTAGAAGTGGGGCACGCCGCCCGTGTCCGGTGAAGCGATGGCCCGCATCACCGAGGGGTCAAAGTCGTCGCCCATGGCGATGGAGAAGACCTCAATCCCCTGGGCCTTGGCGATGTTGGCCGCGGCGATGGCCTCCGCCGAAGAGACGGGGTCGTACATCACCGGGTGGTTGTTCGGGTAACTGCCGTAGCCCGGGTTTTCCAGGCAATCGGCAAACAGGGTGCTCTGGAACGTAAAGTAGCCGATGCAGTCGTAGGCCGGCTCATCCGGCTGCGGCGCTGGGTCCAGCGCGTTGACCGGGTGCCGGATGCCATCGGTCCGGACGTTGGCCAGGCCGTCCGCCGCGACCAGGAGGGCCGTGGTATGGGTGGGCACGTGCCCTGCGCCCAGCAAGGTGGAGATCCCCTTCAGGATGCCATCGGCGAGGGGCGTGTTGCCCTGGCGGGTCATGTTATAGATCAGGTTGTTCACCGCGGCTACGTTGGAGGTCAGCGGGGAATCCACCCGCGCGTAGGCCCCGCGGTAGCCGTTCACCGTCTGGGGATAGCCGAAGGACACCAGGCCCACTTGGTCGCCTTCCTCCGGATGGAGGAGGTTGTTGAAGGCGATGAGGGCCGCCTTGGCCGCCTCAATCTTGGGCTGGCCTCCGGCGTCGCGGCCACCCCACCCCCAGCCCATGCTGTAGGAGACGTCCAGCACGTGCACCACGTCAATGGGGATGCGCTGCGAGATGACCACCGTCTCCGTGATGATCTCCGGCCCGCAGACGATGACGTTCCCCTGGACCACGCCAGAGGGCGTGTTGGTGGGCGTGGGCGTCAGGGTGACCGTGGGGGTCTCCGTGGGCGTGGCCGTCGGCTCCGGCGTGCTGTCATCCCCGGGGTTGCCGTAGCAGGTATCCTGCGTGAAGGTCACCGAGCCGATGATGCCAGCCGACTTGGCCTGGACCCGCATGCTGGTGATGGAGTTGGCCACGGCCGTCGGCAGCGTGAACTGGAAGGTGTCGGACTCCCCGTTCTTGATCCCTTCGCCGATAGTGTTGAACTTGATGGACCAGAAGGGGTCGTTGGTGGAGTTCTCCACACGGTAGTCGCGCCCCGAGCGATAGGTAGACCCGTTGCCCGGGAAGAGCGCGGTCTGCCCTGGAGGCAACTCAAAGGCGATGTTGCTGAGGGCATAGGCGTTGTTGTTGGTCACCCGGAAGGTGAAGGTCGTGACGCCCTCGTAATCCACCATGGAGAGGAACTCAAAGACGTAGCCGTTGTCCGTCACCACGCAGGGCGGCCGCAGGTACGGTGGCCCGAAGGTGGCGGTGGGCGACGGCGTGGGCGAGGGCGTCGCCGTGGGCGGCACTGGCGGCAGGACCGTCAGTTCGGGGGTGTAGATGGGGGGGCCCTGCACGCCGATCAACTTCACAATGTTCACGCCATCGCACAGTTCGTCTTCCCAACTGGGGTCGGCCCAGTCCCCGTTGGCCACATAGCCGATGAACTTGCCGTCCAGGGCGCGGTTGGAGCCCACCACGCGCACCTGGTAGACGTCAAACGCGGCGAAGGTGACGATGTGGAAGAGGTAGGTATCGTTGTACTCCGGCACGTCGGTGTAGATGGGGATGGCCCCCCTGAACCGCTCCGGCTCGTCCAGGTTCCTCTTATAGTGCCAGACATAGTCAAACACCGGCAGGACCAGGACCCGCCCCGTGGTGATGGGCGAGTAGTTGCCCACCACCCACCGCTCGTCCACCCAGCGGCCAGGGCTGTTGGGCATGCCCCCGAAGGCCACCGGCAGGATGACCATGCCCGGGTACGTCTCCTGCACCCAGGCGTTGAGCATCACCGGGTCGGGCTTGCAGGGGTAGTTGCCGCAGTAGAAACTGACCCACCCGTGGTCAATGTACTCCCCGTCGGGGATGACCTCCCAGAAGGTCTTCAACTGCCCCACTTCAAAGGTCCCTTTGCGGACAGCGATGGGGACCAGGTTCTTGGCGTGGCGCGCGCAGGCCCACATGGCGCGCGATTCGCCCTCGGCGGGGAGTCGCCCCACGCCGAAGATGCGCCCGAAGAAGGTCTGGTGCTCCGTCCTGGCCACGGCCATCACGCCCACCTGGACCCCGGCTGGGGGCATGGGCGGCGCCGGGTTGGTGTCGTCCCGGAAGATCTGCTCCAGCCGGTTGCCGTTGGCGTCAATGTACCAGGCGTAGAGGCTGCGCGCGTTGTTGCGCGCCGCATACTCGTACATGACGTTGTAGATGTCGGCATTGGTCAGGTGGACGTCCGGGTCGCTCTGGTGCAGGGAGAGCGCCCGGGCCCCGGCCAGCGCCGCGGCATCGGCTGCGTTCTGCATCTGGCGCCGCTGCCAGTAACTGAAGGAGATATCCACGGCGATGGCGGCGATCCCCAGGAGGGCGATGAGCCCCACCGCCATGATCACCACCGCCTGTCCCTTCTGCCTGCGTCCGTCGTTTCCCATCGGCCTCTCTCCCCTCCTACGGCTGCCCGCCGTCCAGGAGACCCGTACCGGGGTTTCTAACTCTCAATGTACATCGTGGATTCCCCCACGATGGTGAACCGCGGGATCAAGGGCGTCCACATGTCAAACTGGGTGCTCACCTTGACGCGGATGCGGCACCCAGGGGTCATGCACCCATCGTCCGGGTAGGTGATCTGGATCTCCGCTGAGCCACCGATGAGGGAAAGCATGCCCCGCGTCCGGTAGGTGATGTTGTTGGGGTCCGGGCAGTCCTCAGCGGTCCTGCAGGTCGGATAGATGATGCCGTACCGCGCGCCCTCGCGGGCGGCGTTGGCCACCGTGGCGTAGGTGAAGTACATCCGCCCGAAATCAATGATGCCGATCATGACGAGCACCAGGGTCAGGATCACCAGGGCGAACTCCAGCAGGCCCTGCCCCCGCTGGGAAGGGCGATCCCGAAGCCCCCTGGGCTTCGGGTGCTGGTCTGCCCGCCTCCATGCCACCATGCGCATACCCCTGGCCTCCCTCTCCCCCGCCTAAGGCCCGGTCATGATGACCATCTCGGCCGACTGCCTTAAATGCAACGTGGGCATGCCGACGATGCCCCCGAAGAAGAGGGGAAAGTCGTACTCCACCGTCACCCGGATGGGGTTCCCCCCGCGCATGGAGCCGTTGGGGTAACTGACCGTGACGTGGTCCGGCGTGAGGTCCACCCGGGTGATGTTGGTGCCCGTGCCGTTGGCCTCGTTGGCCACGCGGATCTTGATGGTCTCCACCCGCGTGGGGTATTTGGCCCCGTAGCGGGCACCCTCTCGGACCGCGTTGGTGATGCTGATGTAGGCGTCAATGGCCCGGCCCGCGTCAACGATGGCCGCAAGGAGCAGGAGCAAGATCGGGAAGGCCAGGGCCATCTCCACCAGGCTCTGCCCTCGCTCCCGAACCCGTCTGCCCTTGTTGACCATTGCGCTCCCTCTCCAGCACCCGTCTGCGATCATCAAGGCTTGGATCCCACCTCATGGAAAGCAGCGCCCCTCCTCAGGCGGGGCGCTGCTTTCCATTGGTCTTCCTGGCCAGAGCGGCTCTGGCTTAGACGTTGGCGACGATGTTGCTGAAGACGTTGCCGATGGCAGGCCCCAGGACAAGGAGGATCGCGATGACGACAATGGCAACCAGAACCAAGATCAACGCGTACTCCACCAGGCCCTGCCCCTCTTCACGTGGCAAGTAGTACATGTTCATCCCTCCTGTTGCTGTGTGACGTGCCAACCGACGACTTCTTGAGAGGCTCTACGCCCCGCCCTCCGTGTTTCCGCCTCCATTATAGGGGCGATCACGGCGCGCTACAATAGGATATTGGTACTACAACGGGTTCTGCCTGCCCAGTGTGCCTGCCGGGCACGAGGACAGCCTAAAAACAAAAAATCTTCCTTAGTTACAACCGCCGGGGCCGAAAAGCAATGCCTCAACCTTACAGTTTCACGCTCTTCATGCGCCGGAACCCTCAGAGGAACCGCAGGGGATACAGGGGTCCACAGAGGGCCCAGGGCGGGCACAAGGCCTGCCCTGACCACGACCCAGGTGCCGTGGCGGACGTAGGGGCAGGGCAAAGGCGCGCTACGGGCGCGAGGGGAGCAGCCTGGGGATGCCGCTCAGCAGGCCCTCCCGGCGTTCAAAGGGCCTGCCCACGGTGATGCCGCCCTTGCCAATGGAAAACTGCCGGATCTCCTTGGCGTGGTCGCTGCCGCGCATCTTCAGGACCACCAGGGCCTTCTCCATGCTGCTGTCAATCTCCAGGTACCGCAGCAGGATGATGGCATCCACAATGTAGGAAAGGCGGCCGACCTCCTGGCGAGGGAACTCTGCCCGCGCGTCCTCGGCCGTGAGGACAGCCGTGGCCCCCTCGCGCTTCAGCCCGTTCACCACCATGTTGTAGAGGTCCCGCAACTGGACGGGGTCGCGCGTTAGGCGCAGGAAGTGGCTCACGCTATCCAGGACGATGCGCTGGATGCCTGCCTCCCGCACCAGGCGGTTGAGTTCGCTGGTGGGCGACTGCAGCGCGGCCAGGAACACCTCGGGGGAAGTGAAGAGGATGTGCAGTTTGCCCGCCTCTTCCAGGGGCTTCAGGTCCCATCCCAACTCGCGGGCATCCCTGTAGAGGGACTGGGGGAACTCCTCAAAGGTGACCAAGAGGCCCGGCTCACCGCAGGCCGTCACCCCGTGGTACAGGAACTGGATGCCAAAGGTGGTCTTCCCCGTCCCAGGAGCGCCGCGCACCAGCACGCTGGTCCCAGGCAGGAAGCCCCCACAGAGCATCTCGTCCAGGCCGGCGATCCCCGTGGATACCCGTCTCTCCTGCGCCATTGCCCGTCCCCCCTATGCCAGGTCAAGAACCCCGTCCAGGGCCTGCTTCCCCTCCGGAGGTGGCCGACTCCAGCGCCTCCAGAATCCGCCTGGCCCCCTCCACCAGTTCCGGCGCGGCGTCGTAGATGGCCACCCCCTGCAAGTCAGCCTCAACAGCCCGGTCCGTCAGCGGCAGCGAACCCAGCAAGGGGATCTCGCCCAGGTTCGCGCGGACGAACTCCTCGTCCTCTGGCCGGCGCACCTTGTTGGCCACGGCGTAGACGCGGGGCATGCCGATATCCCGCGCCAGGCGCAAGATGGTCTCGGCCGTCTGGATGCTGCGCTTCCCCGGCTCCACCACCACGATGAAGGCATCCACCGCCTGGGCCGTGGCCCTCCCCAGATGCTCTATGCCGGCCTCCATATCCATGATGAGGACCTCGTTCCGGCGCAGCAGGAGGTGCGTCACCAGGGCCTTGAGGAGCACGCTCTCCGGGCACACGCACCCGGAGCCTCCCGTGTCCACCGTGCCCATGACCAGCAGTTCCACCCCGCGGTGCTTCACGGAGAAGCGCTCGGGGATGTCGTCCACCCGCGGGTTCATCTTGAAGAAGACGCCGTAACTGCCCGGCTGCGCGCCGGTCCGCTCGGCGATGAGGTCGGACATCTCGGCGATGGGGCGGATGCCCGCCGCGACTTCCTCTGGAATGCCCAGGGCCGAAGCCAGGTTGGCGTCGGGGTCGGCGTCTATGGCGATGACCCGCTGGCCCCGCTCGGCGTAGAGGTGGGCGAGGAGCGCGGCGAGGGTGGTCTTCCCCACGCCCCCCTTGCCCGTGATGGCAATCTTGGTCATCCGTCCGGATCTCCTCCCCAGGATCGTGTGGTCAACGGGAGCCAATTATACCACCGTTTTGGCTCATAGTGAATTCGCACCCGGTCCACCCAGACCCCGGGTTGGAAGGCCGTGACCCAGCGGTCATCTTCATCGGTCCAAACTGGCTTCCAGAGACCACCGCAATCAAAGAGGAGGACTTTGTACTGGAAGTAGCGGGCCCGGGGATAGGGCCGCTGGTCCGCGCCCACGATGGGGCCAGGAGCCTGATAGACCCATTCGTGCACCTGGGCATCAAACACCGGCCCCGTCCACGGCGACCAAGAGCCATCGGGCCAGGGCGTATCCCCCGTCCGCGTCTGCACCAGGATGCGGGAACAATAGGCCGTCACCCCCCACCAGTCCAGCAGGGTCCAGCGGGCTTCCTCGCCCCCGTCAAAGACGCGCGAGATGTAGACCCCAGGGGAAGGCGCCCGTCCAGGCCGCGCCAGGAACAGGGTGCGGATGGGCGTGCCCCCGCTGAGGGGGTCTTCGTACCGGTTGTCGTCCCAGACCACGTAGGGCACAGGAGCGGGCAGGAAACCCAGCGGAGGCGGGTCGTGGTAGGTGAGGGCCGGGCGGTACTGCCGCACCGAGGCCGGGCGCAGCCGGTCGTATGCGGGCCCCAGGTAGCGCGTCAGGTGGGCGTTGTCGTTGACGGCGGCGTTGGTCCGCACTTCGTAGATCGGGCTGTCGTTGCTGGGACGGCTGGTGTTGGCCACGTAGATCTGGACGCGCCAGTTGTCAAAGTTCCGCCCGTCGGACCAGGCGATGAAGACCCCATCCTTCCGCTCGCCAGTGGGCGAGAGGGCTGGATACCCCTGCCAGGAGGGCTCAAAGGGCCACGCATCGTCGCTGCCCTGCGGCGGCGTGTAGTCCTGGGGCTCCACCGGCGGCAGGCCGTTGACCCGCACGTTGCCGTAGATGGGGTAATCGGACCCAAAGGGGCTCTGGACCACCGGATCAAAGGGCACAGAAGGGAAGCAATCCAGGTCGGGGACGGCCTCCACCCGCACCAGGTCAAAGAGGGGCGCGAAGGTCCAGGCATAGTAGATGTCGGGCGGGCCGTGGCGGAAGTCCTGCCAGGCGAAGTGCACAGCCGTCCCCTCGTAGTAGGCGTTGAAGGTGACCGTGGTGGTGATGGGCGGCGGGACGATGCAGCCAGGGCTGCCAGGCGTGAAGACCTCCGTGGCGGTGATGACCAGGGTGGGCACGGAGACGGCGATGGCCGGGTCCGCCGCGAGGGCCCCTACAGGGGCGTCATCTACCCGCTTGTCCACGTGGAAGGTGTAGGGCGGGCAGGGGAGGTTGGTGCAGGCCTGGCCCCACACGAAATAGATGTCCCCGGGGTCCCCCGAGGCCCGGCCGCGGCCATCCTCCCACACCACGTAGATGACGGTCTGGCCCAGTTGCTTCCCCACCGCCACCGAGGGCGCAGCCTGGGACTGGCGCGTGGTAGAGGGCTCGTCGGTGACCAGGATGTTGGGCGTCCAACTGTCGCCGCCATCGTGGGAGGCGGCGAAGTAGATGTCGTCGTTGCCGTTGCGCCGGTCTTGCCACACGACGAAGAGGGTGCCGGCATCGTCCACGGCCAGGGAGGGATGCAATTGGTCAGCCCTCCCTTGGTCGTCGTTGATGGGGTTCCAGAAGGGTTCCTCCCAGGTATTCCCGCCATCGGCCGAGCGGGCGAAGTAGATATCGCCGTTCCCACGGCGGAAGTCCTGCCACACGGCGTAGAGGGTGCCAGTGGCTCCGTCGTAGACCAAGCGCGGTGTCCGCTGGTTGTGCCCCGGCCCATCCTGGTTGACCCGCACAGCGGGCGTCCAAGTGGTCCCGCCGTCCGAAGAGCGGGCGAAGTAGATATCCCGGTCGTCCGTCTCCCCGTTGCGGCCGTCTTCCCAGACCACGTACAGGGTCCCCGCGCCATCGCGGGCGATGGACGGCGCGACCTGGGTCCCCGAGATGGGCTCGGTGATGCGGAAATCCGGGTCGTAGAGGTGGGGCGCGCCTGGCGCGACCTCGTCGGGCTCCTGCCACGGCTCCTCAAAGAGGCCCGAAAGGGCCAACATCCCCCTGGGATAACTCAGGTCCAGGTTGGAGAAGCCATGGGCGAAGTCCTGGTGCGTCTCGTCCACGAAGCGGTAGGCCGTCTCCACCGGGGCCTCCACCGGGCCGAGGATGTTGTTGTCCTCGTCGGCCTCCACCACGTTGTGGTCCGTATCCACCTGGGCGTAGAGGACGTAGGTGTGCGCATCCGGGAAGGCGTACTCAAAGGTCAGTTCCAAGGTGGCCCCGGCCTTCATGTAGAAACCCTGGACCCCCTGGTAGAGGGTCCCCGTCTGCCCCGGAATGCCCGGCTTCGGGGGCTCTGCCGGGTCAATGTAGAGGTCCACGAAAAAGTTGTTGGTGGCATCCACGTCCCTTTCGCCGATGTTGGCGATGAGGACGCGGACCGTCGCCGTGATGCCCACGAAGGGATGCAACGGCTCCACCTGGATGGCCCGCACCGTCAGGTCCGGCAGGCCGTCCATGGGGCCTGCCGCCTCCGGCGCAGCCGGGAAGGCTGGAGTCGGGGTGGGCCTTGTGGACTGGGGGAAGGCCGAGGATTGCGCCTGCCAGGCCAGCAGGAGGAGAAACGCCAGGCCCAGGGCTACGGGCAGAAACCGGTGGATGGGGACACGTTCGCGGCTCATGGCGTCCTCCCTTGGGCAGGCACGGAGGGGACTGGCCCCGGAACGCCCCCTCCGCGGTGGGTTCCACCGCCCCCTAGGTCTCCGACACGGAGCGCAGCCAACGCGCCGTCACCATGGCCACCGTCAGCAGGAGCACACCCCCCCAGAGGAGGAAGTACGGACCGCTCCCCGTGGGCCCCAGTTCCCCTGGCGGCGTCGGCCGGGGCGTGGGGGTGGCGAGGGGCGTCACCACGGGCGTGGCCGTTGCGGCCGGCGTGGCCGTGCCGGTGGCGAAGGGCACCACCGTGGCCAAGGTAGGGGTGGGAGTGGGCTGTAGCGGCGGCGTCGGCAGGGGCACCAACGTCGCCGTGGGCGTCGGTGGAGGCGCGTAGGGCGTCGGCGTGGGCGGGATGGGATAGGGCGTGGGCGTGGCGCAGGGCGTCGGCGTCGGGCAGATGGGCGTGATGGGACGCAAGGTCGGCCGGAGGGTGGGCGTGGCCGTAGCGGTCGGCGTCGGGCTGGGCAGAGGGGTGTTCGTCGGCGGAGGCGTCGGCGTGGGCCAGGGCGTCCAGGTGGGGGTCCCCGTCCAGGTGGGGGTGGGCGTGACGGTAGGCGTCGGCGTGGGAGTGCGCGTGGGGATGACCAGGCGGAAGACTGCCTCAGCGAAGGTCCCGGCCGGGTCGTCCGCCCGGGCTCGCACCACGTGGTACCCCCGCGTGTCCTCCGGCGCCGTGAACTGGGCGAGGAAAGAGCCATCGCCCGCCACCCGCACATGCTGGGTCAGGGTGATGGCCTCATCCCAGGTCAGGGTCACCTCGCTTCCTGGGGGGAAGCCGTGCCCCTCGGCGCGCACTGGCGTGCCAGGCATCCCCGCGTCGGGGTCCAGGAGCAGGACCACCGCTGGAGTCGGCGTGGGACGGGCCTCCTGGGCCCAGGCCTGGCCTGTCCCCGCCAAGAGCCAGAGGCCCAACAGGACGAACAGGGCGACAGCCGTGCCCAGAGCCACTGGCACCCCCCTGCGGAGGGAGCCAGAGGACCCTGGCCTTGTACCTTCTCTGTGCATCATCGGAGCCCACCTATCCATTTCCTTGCCCGGGGGCCATGCCCTGTACCTCTCATGCTACCCCAGCCTGCGGGCAGGGTCAATAGGCCTTGCGTCCTATTCCCGCCTCCGCCAGTCCACCTTGACTTCCTGGATGCCGTAGGTGCACCCCCCTCCCCTGTCCACCCCCACAGGGGTGGAGGCCGGCCGGTCGTTCTCCCACACCTGCACCCACCAACGTCCGTTGGCGTGCTCCCCGGCAATGGGGATCTGGTAGATACCGTCCTGGTTGGAAGGCTCGGACATCGCCTCCGGGCCCCCTTCGCGCCAGACCTTGACCCGGATGCCAGAAAGGGGCAGGCCGTTGGCCGCCCAGATGACCCCGTGGAAGCCGAACCACGCGCAGTTGGGGCCGGCCCACATCCCGTCCAGCAAGTAGGGCGGCACCGGCGTGGGCGTGGGGGGCGGCGGGGCCGGCGGACGGGTCGGGCGCGGCGTGGGCGGGACGGGCGTCGGGGCCGTGGTGGGAGTGGAGGTCGGCGGCAACGTCGGCGTGTGGGTGGGGGTCTGCGTCGGCGTCAGGGTGGGCAGGCGGGTGTACGTAGACGTAGGCGTCGGTGTGTCAGTCGGCGCGCGGGAAGGGGTAGGCGTCCAGGTGGGAGGGAAGACCAGCCCCCTGGACGTGGGAGTCGGCGTCGCTGTGGGAGGAACGGCCGGCCCAGCCTGGAGCCCCCGGGGCGGGAAGGGGTTGAAGGGCGTGTACGGGTTGACGGCGATCGCCCCGTAGAGGAGGAGCACCAGCCCCGTGGCCATCGCCACGAGGACGATGAGCACCTCCACGGTGCGGTCACTGAGGCGATCCAGAGGACCGAACTTCAAGCCTTGCCCCATGTCCGAGCCTCCTCACCGGGCGACGAGCACGTACTCCACGCCGCCTCCCTGCTGGACCGTGGCAATGCGCCAAGCGGCTTCCGGATGGCTCCGCAGCCACTCGTCCATGCGCCGCACCAGGCTCTCGGCCACCTCGGGCTCCGGGTAGTTGGGATAGAGCCCCAACGTCCCCGCCTTAGCCTCCTCCCGCAGGACTTCCACCCACCCCTGCCTCACCTGGTCCACCGTGGGCAGGGCCACCACCTCATCCTGGTAGATCCCGAACAGGTCCTGGTACGCCTTGGCCAAGTCCGAGCGGATGCCCGCCGCCTGCTCTTCCCACGGGGGCACCAGGGAGAGGCCGAACCCCCTGCGTGCCACCTGGTACTTGATGGAAAGCCACTCCACCCGCCTCTGCACCCAGCCAGCGCGGACGCTGAGCCGCAGTTCCCCTTCCTGCGCCTGGCTCAGGGCCGAAGCCATCACCTGGTCTTCCTGTTGCAAAGCCCGTGCCAGGACGGCCTGCCACTCCCCACCCGAGGCCCCTTGGGCGATCCACTGGATGGCCTGGCGGGCAGCGGCTTCCCGCTCCTGGCGCGCCTGCTGCGCAGCCTCCGGCAGGTCCACCGGCCGCGTCAAGGTCGGCAACAGGGGCTCCGCCACGCGGCTCGGCGTCCCCGGCTTCGGAGCGGCCATCCTGGGGGGCTTCTCCCCCAAGAGCCGGTAGACCTCGGCCAGCCGGTCCGCCATCTGCTGGCGCAGGACGGGCTGGAGGTCGGTCGGGCCTTCCAGGAGGACCCGCGCCTCCCCCGCCCAGCGACGGGCCAGGCCGGCCTGCCCGATCTGGGCCGCGCCCAGCGCCGCCTGTGAGAGCGCATCGGCCCGCAGGTAATCGGAAAGGACCGGGCTCAGGACCGCGATGGCCTCCGCCTGCCGGTAGCACAGAAGCGCTCGGTCAGGCTGGCCAGCCTCCGCAAACCCCCGCCCCAGGAGGAGCCAAAGCCCTGCCCTCTCCCGGTCCGGGACCTCTGCACTGTGCACCAGGATAGCGTAGGCGGTCTCCCAGGCCTTCTCCGAGAGAGCCAGGTCCACCACCTGCTGCCGCGGCCACCCAGCCAGGACCAGCAGGGCCAGGCGAGGCTCCACCCCTTCTGGGCGCACCTGCAGCACAGGGTCCTGCCAGCCTGGCGTGGGCTCCACCCTGGTCAGGTACTCCACGCCAAACCACACCAGGAAAGCCAGAAGCAACAGCCCCACCGCCGAGAGGACCAAGGGCCACGCTTTGGGCCGCCGCTTCTTCACCTTCATCCCCTGGTGTGCTCCGCTTTATGTTTAGTATCGTCTGTATTGTACACCGAATCCCCGCGGGTGTCAAGCGCGGGGCCGGGGCTTTTTCAGGGCTGACTCATTCTTACAGAACTCTGACAGCCTTCCGGTGTGACAGACCGTAGGGCACGCCTCCTGGCGTGCCATCTAGCGTCCGGAAGAGCCGTTAAGGTCTTCC
>Ga0123519_10008338_pt1 | contig 15834 bp, 11 predicted proteins | sample YelNatPaOPRAMG02_FD_87396 | JGI IMG/M metagenome (GOLD analysis project Ga0123519, IMG submission 87396) | Hot spring microbial communities from Yellowstone National Park - Yellowstone National Park OP-RAMG-02 (version 2) | ecosystem: Environmental > Aquatic > Thermal springs > Hot (42-90C) ...
AACTGACTAAATTAGGAATTCTATCAGAAACCACTGGTAGGAAAAGAAATAAAGTTTTCGCTTATGAAAAATACATAAAATTATTTGAATAAAAATACCTATGAATATACAGTCAGAAGTTGAAAAATTGAGGGCCGAAGTTGAGCGGCTGAAAAAGGAGTTGAAGAAAAGGAAGAAATATGGGCTTGTTTGGGAAGATAAGCCCGAAGAAGTGGTTGAGATGTGTAAAGAAAAATTGCCGGTGCTGAAAGAAATAAAAAACAAAGAAATAATTACGGACAAAGACAGACCGGTAAATTTATTGATTGAAGGCGATAATTATCACGCCCTTTCAGTTTTAAATTACACCCACGCTGGTAAAGTTGATGTTATTTATATTGATCCGCCGTATAACACTGGGCAAAAAGATTTTATTTTCAACGACCGCTATGTGGACCGTGAAGACGCCTACCGGCACTCAAAATGGCTTTCTTTTATGGAGAAAAAATTAAAACTGGCAAAGAATTTATTGAAAGATACCGGAGTGATTTTTGTCTCAATTGATGATAACGAAGTGGCACAATTAAAGTTGTTGATGGATAATCCTGATTTGTTTGGAGAGAATAATTTTATAGCGAACATAATCCGTTTAACTGGTTCTACTAGAAATATGGCAAAAAATAAGATATACGACATGACTATTTGTTAGTTTATGCAAAAAACTTAACTAAATTCCAAATAAAAGGCTTACAACGAGAGAGTGGCGAAAGATTTCTAAATCCAGATAAAGATCCAGAAGGTGAATGGTCTACTCAAGATTTAACTGTTAGAACTGGTGGATTTGAATATGAGATTCCTTCAATAGATGGAACAAAAGTATTTAAAAGAAAATGGAGATTTAATTTAGAAAGAATGAAAATCATAATGGGTGGCAATTCTAATGAAAGTTTTGAAGATATATATAGGAAAAAAGTGCAAATGTTTAATGTTTGATGTTGAATGTTTTTAACATTAAACATTGCACATGAAACATAACACATTACACATAACACATTACACATTGAATATGAATGGTTAAATCTCAAATCTCAGTGCTTAAAAAGATATTAAAAGAAGAAGAAAATGGGAAAAACATAATAATTTTTTTGTTTCTCATCTCAATTGTTGTACTTTCTGCATTTTATCCTTCTCTTAAAAATGGATTTGTCAACTGGGATGACCCAAAATTTGTTAGTGAAAATCTTATGATTCAGGATTTATCTTTCCAAAATATAAAAAAAATTTTTACTTCTTTTCATATGAATAATTACCATCCTTTAAGCATTTTTTCTTATGCAATAGAATATTATTTTTTTGGATTAAATCCATTTTATTATCATTTTACAAACCTTATTTTACACATAATTAACACTTTATTAGTTTTCTGGATGATATATTTGTTAAGTGATAAAGTTCTTGTTTCTTTTATAGTTAGTATTTTATTTGGAATACATCCTTTACATGTTGAATCAGTGGTATGGATTTCAGAAAGAAGAGATGTCCTTTATTCCTTTTTCTTTTTATTATCAATTATTTCCTTTTTTTATTATAAAAAAATAAAAAAGAAAAAATATTATTATTTCTCTTTGTTTTTATTTGTTTTATCTTGTTTATCAAAAGCAATGGCTATTACACTTCCGTTAATAATCCTGCTTTTAGATTATTTTTTTTATGAAATTAATAGGAAAAAGATAATAGAAAAAATACCATTTTTTATAATATCAATAATTTTTGGAATTGTTAGTTTTTTTGCAAGGTCTTTTTCTAAGGATATCCAGCAAATATATCCTTTTTCTGTTTATTTTATAAGTACCTGTTTTGAAATACCTTTTTATTTATTGAAGATACTTTTCCCTTTTAAACTTTCTTGTGTATATCCATATACAGGTGAATATATAAAAAACCTGCATTTCATTTTTAAATTGATTTTTTCTTTTATAGGAATATTTTCTCTTTTTATTATTATTTTTATAGGTAAATATAATAAAAAATTTTTATTTGGCAATTTATTTTTTCTTATATCTATTTCCCCTATACTTAAAATTATTCCTTCTGCTTCAGCAATGGGAAATTCAATTGTCTATGATAGATATACCTATATTGCATCAATTGGATTGTTTTATATTATAGGAGAATTTTCCCAGTATTTATATTTGAAAAATAAAAAGATAAAAGTATATCTTCTAACAACTATATCTGGAATAATTTTATTTTTTTCTTTTCTTACATGGAAATACACTTCTATATGGAAAGATAGTGCAAGTTTATGGGAAAATGTATTGAAAAATTATCCTGATATTACTACAGCATATCTTCAATATGGTGCTTATCTTTATGAAAAAGGAGATTATGACAAGGCATTATTAAAATATAACCAAGGGATAAAAATAGACCCTAATAATGCTATGTTTTATAATAACATTGGGAATCTTTACTTCGCCCAAAAAAAATATGATGAAGCAATGAAGTATTATACCCAGGCAATCAAAATTAACCCAAGTTATGCAATAGCATATTCCAATTTAGGGGCTACTTATTATTCACTTGGTAAATATAATGATGCAATTTTAACTTATAGAAAAGCGATAAAAACAGACCCAAACTATGCAAATGCTTATTTTAATAAAGGGAACTTTTACTATTTTAAAAAAGATTACAAAAAAGCAATTTTTAATTATACATTAGGGATAAATATTACTCCATCTGCAGAATTTTTGAAAAAGAGGGCAAATCTTTATTTAAAATTAGGAGAATTTGATAAAGCATTAAAAGATTGTATGCATCTTTTAAGAATTGGGAGAAAAAATCCAGAAGTTTATAATGTTATAGGCAATGTTTTCTATTATAAAAAAGAATATGACAAATCACTTATTTATTACAATAAAGCAATTAAATTATCTCCTGGCTATTTAAATCCATATTACAATATAATAAAAATTTATACAAAATATGGCGATGAAAATAAGTTGATTGAAGTATATGAAAAAGTATTAAAGCAAAAACAAGACCCTGAAATATATAACAGATTAGGGATTTTATATACAAAGAAACAGATATTTGATAAAGCAATTGAAATGTTTAACAAAGCAATTGAAATTGAACCACTTGCACAGTATTATAACAATTTAGGAATAGTTTATATGGGAAAGGGTGAAAAAGAAAAAGCAATCAAGTTATGGGAAAAAGCACTATCAATTTCTCCTGACTTGAAAGAAGCAAAAGAAAACTTACAAAGATTTAAAAAATGAAAAAAGAAATAATAATTTGTATTTTTTTTATTGTAATTATAGTTTTGATTTCTTTTTATCCTTCTCTTAAGAACATATTTTTAGATTGGGATGATAAGGCATTAGTAGTTGAGAATAAAATTATTAAAAGTTTTTCTTTGAAGAATATAAAAGAAATGTTTACTTGTTTTTATTTTGCTCTTTATCACCCTTTTGTCCATCTTTCTTATGCGATAGAATATCATTTTTTTGGATTAAATCCATTTTATTATCATTTTACAAACCTTATTTTACACATAATTAACACTTTATTAGTTTTCTGGATGATATATTTGTTAAGTGAAAAGGTACTTGTTTCTTTTATAGTTAGTATTTTATTTGGAATACATCCTTTACATGTTGAACCAGTAGCATGGATTTCAGGTAGAAAAGATGTGCTTTATTCTTTATTTTTTTTATCCGGCATAATAAGTTATATTTATTATCAAAAGAAAAAAAATATAAAATATTATTTTTTTTCATTTTTTTTGTTTATTTTTTCTCTCCTTTCTAAAATAATGGCTATTACTTTTCCTTTTATACTTATTCTTTTGGACTATTTTGCATATAATAAAACTTATAGAAAAAAACTTATAGAAAAAATACCATTTTTTATAATATCAATTATAATTGGATTAATTTCAATTTCTCCATACTATTCAGGAAGAGAAGAAGTTTATAAGCCAGCAGGTTGTATTTTCACCAATATTCTACTTGGGATATATTGTTTGATCTTTTATATAAAAAAGATGTTAATACCTGTTTCTCTTTCTTGTATTTATCCATATCCATGGAAGGCAAATGTTAGATTTTCTTATCATGTTTTATCCTCTATAATAATTTTATTTATTTTAATTTTATTGATAACTTTTTCAGGAAGATATACAAAAAAAATTAAGTTTGGTTTTTTGTTTTTCTTTATTACAATTTTTCCTGGCATTCAAATTATACCTATAGGTATGAATATGCCTGCTGATAGATATAGTTATATACCTTTAATCGGACTATTTTATATTATTGGAGAATTTTTTTACTGGTTATATTTAAGAAATAATAAAATCATTAAAATAAGTGTAGGAGTAATTTTGGTTGGAATAATTTTGTTATTTTCTTTTTTAACAGAAGAAAGATGTAAAGTATGGAAAAATGATATAAGTTTATGGAGTGATGTTTTGAAAAATTATCCGGATAATATATTGGCTTATAAAAAAAGAGGAGTTGCTTATAGTGCTGAAAAACAATATGATAAAGCAATATCTGACTATAATAAAGCACTAAAAATTGAGGTAAATGATGAAGAAATATATTATAACCGCGGGAATGCTTATTTAGAAATAGGAGAGTATGAAAAAGCAATATTGGATTATACATATGCATTAAAAATTAAACCAAATGACCCAAAAATTTATTATAACAGAGCAAATGTATATATTAAAATCCGGGATTATGAAAAAGCAATTTCTGACTATAATGAGGCGTTAAAAATTAATCCTAATTATATAGAAGCATATATTAATCGTGGTAATATTTATTTTCTTAAAAAAAATTATGAAAAAGCAATTTCTGATTATACACAGGCATTAAAAATTGGAAATAATTATCCACAGGTTTATTTTAATAGAGCAATAGCGTTTTTTAAATCAGGAAATTATGAAAAAGGGCTGTTAGATATTGAAGAATTAAAAAAATTCGGATATCAAATTGACCCCAAAATTTATCAACTCCTTCACAATCGTTATTAATTCCCTTCAATTGTAAACACTTACTCAACCGTTCGTTTTTTATGTGTTATGTTAAAAACATTTAACAAAAAGGGTAGAAACTCCTTTATTCCCAAAATTTTTGGGATAAAATTTTTTGAAGTATTATACATTTGTGATATAACATAACAAAGTTTAAAAACTTGCAACATTGGAATTTGAGTAAATATTCGGAGGAGGTAAGATGAAAAGGTATTTTGTAACATTTATTCTAATAAGTTTTGTTTTAGCATATTTTGTTTTTGCCCAACCAGGCGCACGGCAAAGACCAAGGAAAGAACGTTTTGGAACATACCAGTACCTACCCTTGAAACAGACAATTGATATAAATCTATTAAGATTGGGGTCCAATTTTCCGAATCTCTTAAAAGGTATGTATATAAGTGTTGATGAAAATACGGGAAATGTCTATTTAGCAGGGATAAAAACACATTATATATGTGAGGCCTCTCCTGATACAGGGAAAGTGTTGAGGGTATTTGATACAGGATTAGGAGTTGGGAATTATGCCATTATGCATGTAGAACCTGTTTCTCATACATTGTTCTATGTAACAATGCAAGGCAGTGTTGTTTCATTTGACCTGGGAACAGGAACAAAGAAAGGCGAATATTCTTATAGTGAAAGTACACAACAGCAACCTATACAGAAGGAGAGATTCCCTAATGAAGGGTTACCTCAAGAGGGGACAAAGATGCCTGGGAGGGATAGTGAGAAAAAACCAAGACAAAAGATGATAGAAATGGGTAGTACAGAAGAGATTGGTGGGAGAAGCGGTAGAAAAATGGTAGGCAGGGAACCAATACCAGGGAAAACCGAGGATATGTCTAAGAAAGGTGTAAAAGGGGGGAAGATGGTATTTCCTGTGGCATTAATAGATAAAACTACAAATACCCTTCTTGCTATTTGTACGCAGGACTCTAATATATATGTATTCAATGACAGGGCGAGTTTAGTTAAGAAGATTACGACTAACGGAACGGTTTTGTATTTGCACTGGTCAGACCTATATAATGGAGTTATTGTTTCTCTATACCAGGAAGGTGTAGGTTTAAGGTTTGCACTACTTAATGTTAATGAAGGGACCACAAAGGATTTGCTGAGTATTCAAAGAGAAAAACATGAAAAGGTATTTGTAATGGATGAAAAGGGTAATTATTATCTACTCGGGAGGTCTTTATCTAAGATTGACAAATCCGGAAAAGAACTCTGGCATGTTTCTATTGGGAAGGAACCTGCTGAGGGGATGATTTATCATTCTGGTAGTATTGCCTTACTCTTTCGGGATGGCCATGCAGGAAAGAATGAAGGTGGTAAGCCATCCTGCGTAGATTTTTATAATTCTGAAAATGGCGGGTTTTTAGGAACGCAACAGATGAAATTTGAGGCACAGCATATGGTGTTAGATAAACCACATAATCGCCTTTTAGTTGGAAATGGCGGCGATGCAAGTTTCTCAGTTGTTGATTGGAGTAGTAAAAAAATAATTAATACCTATAGAGTGGGAAGTGCTGTTGAGCAAGTTATATATGATAAAGATACTGGTAATGTATATATTCTGAATAGGCTCGGTGGGAGTGAGATATATCGTTACAACCTAACAACGAACAAATTTGACACCTTGATTGCAGGTTCATGGCCTGTTGACATGGCATTTTCTCCTACACGAAAGAGGCTTTTTGTAATGAGTCATTATGAGGCTAAAATTTATGTTGTGGATACTAACACATTTACAGTAGTAGATGAGATACCATTGGGTATAATAGGTTCAAAAACAGATACTTTAAGTTATCTGGCGTATAATGATAAAACTGGAATTTTATCCGCTTGTTTTCCTGAAACTGCAGACCTTGTAATTCTGAATGTTGACACAAAGAGCATTATAAAAATAAAACCTTCCGGTAGTATGCCTCTTCTTGATAAGGGTCCTGGACAATGGCATATTCAGATATCAGGAGACGGAAGATACATCCTATTGCATATAAGTGAAAGTGGGAAGTTAATACAATATGATACAAAGGGCAATGAAATAGATTCTATTCAGATATCCCTTGATACAGGGAAGGGATATACACAGGATGTATTCAGGGCGCTACCATCTACAGGTGCACTATATTTATGTTCTTATCCAGTTAACTTGAATCCTTTAGGGGTTGGCACTCCGAATAGATTGATAAACAGAGTATTGGATATAAGCGACAATATACTTTATGGTAATCGCATTGATAAGAATGGAGAAGAATTCCTTACCTTGATAGATGTCAATACAGGTGCACCAGTGTCAATGTACAAGATAAATAAAGATACCACAATACCGAGTGCTTGTTATTTTGATATAAATACAGGAATATATTTTGTGACAGATATGACAATGGCAAAAGTGTATCTTTTTGAGATTCCACAGGTTAAATCACTTCACCCTAATCGTGCTCCTTAGTTTGTCCGAAAACTACCGAAAAACATTAACCGCAACATAAATACTCACCTAACACCGTTCGTATTTCTTGTGTAATGTTTCATGTGCAATGTGTTATGTTTTAAATACTGAGCGCCACTCGCCGTTCGCTACGCACTACCCACATTTCCCTTCGCCTTTTGCCATTTTTGATTTTTGCATTTTGATTTTGTTTCGTGCTTCGGATTTCGGATTTAGAATTTTGATTTTTGATATTTGATTTTTGATTTTTACTTTACTCCCCTGCTACTTTAAACTATGTACTGTCTTCACATAACGGGTTTCACTAAGGATTTACCAGGATATGTGGAGGGAATATATCACTTTTGAGATAAAGTATCCTTTATGAAATTACCTATACTTTCTATATCAAGCCCTATGGTCTTCAGTAGTAAATCTGGTTTCCCAGAACTGCCATATTCTTTAATACCAAACCTGAAGAATTTTCCTGTATACCCTTTTTCAGCAAGATAAAGAGCAATTGTTGCACCAAGTCCTGTATCAACACAGTGGTCTTCATAAGTTAAAATAAAATTTGTTGAGATTGCTTTTTCTATTTTTTCTTCATCTATTACAGTTGGACAACTAAAATTTAAAATTCCTATACTTATTCCTTCTTTTTTTAAATTTTCATGTATTTTTATTGTTCTTTCTAACATACATCCCATTGTTAGAATATAACCATTTTTTCCTTCTCTTATTAAATCTGCTTTTCCATATTCAAATTTGTAATTTTCATCAAAAAATATATCTCCATTTTCTTTTAAAATTATAGAGGTCTTTGACCTACCCATACCAACAAAATAGTTCCCTTGTTTATCAACAATTTCTCTTATTACTCTATCTGTTTGGTTTGGGTCTGCTGGAATAATTAACTTAAACCCAAAAAGATTTCTTAAAACTCCAATATAGTCAATACACTGATGAGTTTTGCCATCTTCTCCAACATCAAGTCCGATATGTGTACAAATAAGTTTTATATTTGTAAAATTCTGGTCATTCAATCTTTCTTGATTAAAAGTTTCATCAACTCCAAAAACACCAAAATCAGCGAAGAAACTTATTATTTTATCTGTAGAAATTGCTCCTGCTATTGTTGAAGCATTATGTTCCTGTACTCCTACCTGGAAAAATCTTTCAGGAAATTCTTTTTCAAAAAAATCAGTTTTTACAGAAGAGGCAAGGTCACAATCAAAAACAACAATTGGATATTCATTTTCCTTATTTAATTTTGCTAAATCAAGTAATGCTTTACCAAATGCAGTTCTATTATCTGTTTTCTCTTCTTTTAGATATAAAATTGGTTTTCCTTTATTAAGTTTGGGAGAATAATAAAATTTTCTTTGAGGAAATTTCCAATTTTTCTCTCTTAATTTTTTATATTTTTCAAGAGATGGTTCAAGCCCTAATTCTTTCATTGCTTTTTCATATTCTTGTTCAGTTAATGGCTTACCATGGTACTTATACTGGTTTTCCATAAAAGAAATACCTTTTCCCATAACTGTATGTGCAATAATACAGGCGGGCTTATCAATAAATATTGATTTTCTTACTGCATCATAAAGTTCTGAAAAATTATGACCATCTACTTCCATTGTTTCCCATCCATCTGCTTTATAGTTCTCACAAATTCTACATGGCATAACCTTTTCTGTGTTTCCACTTATTTGAAGTTTGTTATAGTCAATAATAACTGTTATATCTTTTAGACCATATTTAGTAGCAAATCTTCTTGCTTCTGCTACCTGACCTTTTGTTTGTTCGCCATCACTCATTAAAACAAAAGTATAATTTTTTCTATTAAAAATTTTATTTGCTAATGCAAAACCACATCCAGCAGAAAGTCCTTGTCCTAAATTTCCTGTTCCCCATTCAACTCCAGGTACTTTTCTTACAATGTGTCCTTCAAAAATACTACCTGTAAGCCGGAAAGTAGAAATTGCCATATCAATATCAAAAAAACCAAGCCGACCTAAAACAGAATAAACACCAGGAGAAGTATGCCCATGACTTACAACAATTCTATCTCTATTAAGGTCATCAATATTTGAAGGAGAAATATTTGCATAAGAGAAAACTAAAAGGTAAATATCAAGAGAAGAAATAGAACCACCAGGATGACCTGAATCTGCAAGAGTTGTCATTGTTAGAATATCTCCTTTACATAACCTGCTTAAATTTTGTAATTTTTTAATCTCTTCTTCTGTTATGTTATTTTTCTTAAACCTTTCCATTGTTCACTCCTTTTCCATTTTGATTTTTGATTTTGTTCCATCCTTCGTATTTCGGATTTTCTATATCTTATTGAATGACATTCACTTTTTTTAAATACTGAAAGCCCTTCGCCCTTTGCTATTTGTTTTTCCAATTGTGAATAATACTTTTAATCCCTTCAACAAGGACAAAGAATGCAAGAAAGATTAAAATAACAGAGATATTTCCTAAAAGATATTGGTTTTTAGGATAGAAACTTTTAAGTTGAAGAATTAAAGCAGAAATAGTTGTAACAAACATAAATATAGATGGAATTAAAGTAAAATAAGTTTTCCTCCTGCTTAATAAAAAACAACCTGCTACAAGAAGAGTAATTGCTGCTACAAGTTGATTTGAAGCACCAAATACAGGCCAAATTTTTTGCCAGTTACCAAAAGCAAGGTATCCGGAAAATATAAGTAAAAAAATTGTTGAAAAAAACCTATTTTTAAAAATTCTAATTTTCCATGTATATCCAAATAATTCTTCAGAAAGATACCTTGTAATTCTAGAAGAAGTATCAAGTGTAGTAAGAACAAAACTATTTACCATAACAATTGCAATTAATGTTCCTATTGTTTCTCCAAATATAGGTTTTACTATTTGTCCGTATCCTTTTCCAAAAGCGCTTATCCAGTTTCCTCCTTTCATCAATTCAGGATAGTTTAAAGATGAACCTGGTGTATTCCAGAAAAGGCCTGCTGTTACACAAAGAAGTGCTATAGTTGCTACTGCTCCTTCAGTTAACATTGCACCATATCCAATTTTTTTTATATGCAGTTCAGATGTAATTTGTTTTGAGGTAGTTCCACTTGAAACAAGTCCATGGAAACCACTTATTGCTCCACAAGCAATAATTACAAACATCATAGGCCATAAGTTTCCATCTGCTGCAGAAAAAGTAATAAAACATGGAGTATGTATTACAGGATGAGTTAAAATTAAGCCAATATACCCAAAAACCAAACCAAATATAAGTATAAAAGAAGAAAGGTAATCACGTGGTTGAAGAAGAATGTTTACAGGTAGGATAGATGCTATAAAACAATAAACTAAAAGAATAAGTATCCATATTGAAACTGGATTTCCATAAACAATTTTTATTGGGATATAATTACCAATTACAAAAGAAATTCCTAAAAGTATAAGAGAAAAAATTGTTGCAAATATCTGGTTAACATTTTTTCTATAAACCATAAATCCGAATAAAATTGCAATAAATATAAGTGAAAAAGAAGGGACAACAATTTTAGGCTCTTCAAAAAATGTCTTTGCAGTTACAGCAGAAAAAACAGATATTACTAAAATTAAAGCAAACCATAAAAAAAGTGAAAACACTATTTTGCTTTTTCTCCCTAAAACAGAAGAAGTAATATCTCCTATTGAACTACCTCCATGCCTTACACTTAAAACAAGAGAAGAAAAATCATGGACCCCACCTAAAAATATAGAGCCCAAAACAATCCATAAAAAAGCAGGAAACCATCCCCATAAAACTGCAGCAATAACAGGTCCTAATATTGGACCTGCACCTGCAATAGAAGAAAAATGGTGGCCAAACAGGATTGTCCAATGTTTTGCAGGTACATAATCTATTCCATCATTTTTTTCTAATGAAGGCGTTTTTCTATCAGGGTCTATTTCCCATACTTTTTCAAGTTTTTTCCCATAAAAGTGGTATGCTAAAATAAAAAAAATAATAGAAAAACCAGCAATTATAAAAGAATTCATTGTTTTTATTGCAAATCCTTACTCAACCTTTCGTATTCAATATGTTATGTTTTATGTGTTAAATACTGAGCGCCACTCGCCGTTCGCTGTACGCACCACCCACATTTCCCTTCGCCTTTTGCCCTTTACCTTTAGCCAGTTGCTATTGTCATTTTGATTTTTGCATTTTGATTTTGTTTCGTGCTTCGTATTTCGGATTTCTCCATTTTGGATTTTACATTGTCATTTTGAATTTTGATTTTTGATATTTGAATTTTGCTTTACTCCCCTGCTATTAACTATGTACTATGTACTAACCCCTATGTACTGTCTTAACATAACCGGCTTCAGTGAGGGTCTACTAATTCAATCTGGTGGACCCGGCCGGATTCGAACCAGCAACCAACGGATTATGAGTCCGCTGCTCTGCCATTGAGCTACGGGTCCTAAGTTTTGTTAGAGTTTACAGTGTACAGTAAACTGCTAACTGTAAACTTCCCTAACCCATCTTCCCTGCGGACTTACAATAGTTTATATTTAAAAATGAAAAATGTAAAATTTTTTTTTTAAACTTTTTAAGTTATTTTATTTCAAGAACCAATGATGAGTTTTTAGGCAAATTTTAACCAGCATCAGCATAACCGGAACTTCTATAAGCACTCCAACTACAGTTGCTAATGCTGCCCCTGATGATAAGCCGAATAACATTGTTGCAGTTGCAATTGCTACCTCAAAGTGATTTGAAGCCCCTATCATTGCTGATGGCGCAGCGTCTGCATAATTAAGTTTGATAATTTTGGCAAGCCAGTATCCTAACCAGAAGATAAAGTTTGTTTGAATGAAAAGTGGAATTGCAATCCATAGAATTGTTAAAGGGTTTGAAATAATTATCTCACCTTTAAAAGAGAATAAAAGTATTAAAGTTATTAGAAGTGCAATAATTGTAATGGGTGTGAGTATGTGCAGGAATTTTTCTGTAAACCATTTTTCTCCCTTTATTTTTATTATCCATTTTCTGGTAAAATAACCTGCAACCAGAGGTAAAGCCACATAAATTCCTATAGAAAGAACCAATGCCTGCCATGACACAGGAAGACGACCAACTCCTAAAAGAAAACCACCTAATGGTCCATACAGAATAAGCATTGATAGAGAATTGATTGCTACCATAACAAGAGTATGACCATCATTACCCTTTGCTAAATACCCCCAGACAAGAACCATTGCTGTACATGGTGCAATCCCTAAAAGAATACAACCTGCCAAATAACTTCGCCACAAAGGTACTGCTAACATTTTTATTCCATTATACATTACTACAGTACCTACGCCATGAGTAGCTCCGACTGGCAAATTTAACCCGAAAGGCATTTTTACATAGTCTAATGTTTCTGCACCAATCAAGTTTCTAAATAGAAATCCTAAAAAGAATAGTGCAATGGCATACATTGTAAAAGGTTTGATAGCCCAGTTAATAAATAAAGTCAGTCCTACTGGTTTAATACTTTTTCCTGCTTTTACCACTTCTGCAAAATCAATTTTTACCATAATAGGATACATCATAAAAAACAAGCAGATTGCAATTGGGATTGAGACAACAGGTGCTTCTCCTACATAAATAGCAAGTCCATCCAGAAATTTCGCTACATTAGGTGCTAATTTCCCAAGTAGTATTCCTGATATTATGCAGAGAAACACCCATCCGGTGAGATACTTTTCAAAAACAGAAAGTTTCCTTACAGCCATTCTATCCTCCTTTTAATTTTTTAAATCCTTACTGAAATCCGTTGTGTTAAGACAGTACATAGTTCATAGTTTGTAGTTCACTGTAAACTGTACACTGTTCACTGTAAACTGTAAATACGAATGGTGTTGTTTGAGTATTTACGTAATTTTTTATACCTTCACAAATTCAAACAGTTCTTTCATAATTTTTTTGTTTTCAGAAAACTTTGGCTCACTGAATAATGGTTTACAATTTTCCAGTTTTTGTTCTCCTAAAAGAAGTTTAGCAGCAAAAGCAAGACAATTTGTTTCACCACAGGAGCCACAATTAGTTTTAGGGAGCCATCCATAGATTTGTAATGGAGTTATTTCATTCCTTTTTTCATAATCTGGTTTTATTTTGTTTTTGTTCCGGTAAGTGTCATTTATCAAGTTTTTAATATCATTCAATAATTCCCATGCATCAATAATGTCATTTGCTTTAGCGACTGCTACTTTGATATTAAAAAGATTAATAATTCTATGACCTTTTGTATAAGTAAGACAAGGAAATTCTTTATTATAAGTAGCACCTTTTATTACTGCATTTAGATAAGGTAAAATTTCTGAAATATCCCTGTCAAAATAAGCAATAAGACGAATTTTTGTTTCATCAGCGATACAGGGAGCAACATAACAAAGTGTAATTGATTTCAAAAACTCTTTTTCTGTGTCAGATGGTTGATAATTCTGTACTCTTTTAAAAAAATCTTCTTCATAATCCCGATATAAAAATTTGTAATGTCCACTGATGAAAATACCTTTATCAAATAAAAGATGACAAACATTCTGGCACTTTTCTTCTGGAACTACAACTGCTAAATTAGAAATATGTTTAAAATCTATATTTTCATCAAGTAAAATTTTCTGTGCATTTAAACCTTCTTCCTGATTGGCAAAAACTATAATTTGGTAATCTTTGTTTTTATCTATTTTCATAATTTATTAACTTTAAAATTTTTATTTTTCAACTTCAAAGTTTATATATATTTCAAATATAGTTTATTAAATTTCACCTACATCAGAACCTCCAGAACAGGAATAAATCAACTTTGTCCCTTCGCAACAACATTTATCCGTCATAATTCCTCCTTTTTTTATTTAAAAAATCCCTTTATTTCTTCCACATTTAATACTTTACCTGCAGATTTGACTTCTCCATTAATTACCAAAGCAGGTGTGATCATCACACCATAGTCGGTAATTTTGCTGATTTCAGTGACTTTCACAATTTCTGCTTCTATACCCAATTCTTTAACTGCCTTTTCTACATTCGCAGTCAATGCTTTGCATTTTGGACACCCCACTCCTAAAATTTCTATCTTCATTTCAATCGCCTCCTTTTTATTTAATCCACCAACCAAATAATATACCGGTAATTGTTGACATTATAATTACCAAACTTACATATATAATTGTTTTTTTTGTACCAAGGATGCTTCTAATTACAAGCATGCTTGGTAAACTCAATGCAGGTCCAGATAAAAGTAGTGCTAATGCAGGTCCTTTTCCCATACCTGAACCAATAAGCCCTTGTAATATTGGTACTTCTGTAAGAGTAGCAAAGTACATGAAAGCACCTACTACTGAGGCAAAAAAGTTAGCAAAAAAAGAATTCCCTCCCACTAAAGTTTCCACAAATTTTGAAGGAATTAATCCTTCTTTTCCAGGTCTGCCTAAAAGAAATCCTGCCACTATTATTCCAGCAAACAAAAGAGGTAAAATTTGTTTAGCAAACGCCCATGTAGTCAGAGCCCATTCTTTTAATTCAGTTTTCTTAAACCATCGGATAATTATCAAGATTAAAAAAATTAGAAAAAATCCTGTTATAGTCCATTTATACCTAAAAATTAAAAACCATAATCCTATATTTTCTATCTGTGGTTTGGCCCAATTAGCAAAAACTAAAATTGCAACCATTGAAAAGAAATAAATCATATTTTTAATTAATGACCTGGTTTCCTTTTTCTCTTCTGAAGGGAATTCACCATTTTCATGACGTTTCCTTTCCTCTTTTAAAAAAATAAAGTGCATTAACAAACCAATAATTATACTAAAAAGTATTGCACCTATTGCTCGTGCAAGTCCAAGTTGCCATCCTAGAATCCGTGCAGTCATAATAATAGCCAAAACATTTATTGCTGGTCCTGAATAGAGGAAAGCAATTGCCGGACCAAGTCCAGCACCTCTTTTGTATATCCCTGAAAATAAAGGTAGTACTGTACAAGAACATACCGCCAAGATTGCCCCTGAAATAGAAGCAACTCCATAGGAAAGTATTTTATTTGTCTTTGCGCCGAAATATTTAATAACTGATGCTTGGTTAACAAAAACTGAAATTGCACCTGCAATGAAGAAAGCAGGGACCAGACATAAAAGTACATGTTCCCTTGCATACCATTTTACCAGTGCGAGTGATTCAAAAATAGCATTGGTAAATCGTGCTTTTTCAATGGGCATCCAGAAACATCCAAGAAATACTGCCAGAATAATCAAAAATTTTTTCCACTCTTTCATATTGATAACTTTTGTATATTTATATATTTGCAAATCCACATATAGTTAACAAAAAAATTATTTACATCTATTTTTTTCGCTTAACTTAACT
>Ga0123519_10008340_pt1 | contig 15834 bp, 10 predicted proteins | sample YelNatPaOPRAMG02_FD_87396 | JGI IMG/M metagenome (GOLD analysis project Ga0123519, IMG submission 87396) | Hot spring microbial communities from Yellowstone National Park - Yellowstone National Park OP-RAMG-02 (version 2) | ecosystem: Environmental > Aquatic > Thermal springs > Hot (42-90C) ...
TAACTCGCAGCAAAAATATATTACTTTTTGAATGGAATGATTTATTTTTATGACAGTATCCTATTGGATTGATTTTTTAAAACTCCTATTGTTTTTCTAATTATTTTCTCTTTTGGCATGGTTCAAAAAACTGGGCTTGATAAATCAAGCCCCTACAATAAACGATGAAATTTTACCCCTTTTTGCCACTTTTTGGGATAATTAATTTCGTTCTTTTTAAACTTTAAACCATGCCTCTCTTTTTATGTTGGAATATTATAGTATTTTTTCCCGGTTTTTGAAACATAAATCTAACTTAGCAGGTAAAACTCTAAAGCCTGTTCCGTGGTCGTGGGTTTTTCCGTCTTTATATTGACCTATTCTTATATCAACTAAAATTGTTCCTTCTTGTAGCAAACGGACAAATTTTTTAAAATCAAATCCGCTCAATAACCATGCTTCATTAAACCAGAATTCTTCATTAGACCCGTTTCCCCTGAAATCTGCCTTGACATATAATAATTTAGGTAATTTCCTTTCAAAAGAACTTTTAAGAGTTTCTTTATCCCAGTATCCGACAACTTCATTTTTAACAGTCACTAAATTTATTCTATTTTTCCCTATAACAATTTTAAACCCTGGTCGACCTTTCAGTGTATTAAAGCCTTTTGCAGAAACAGTTGTATGTAATTCCTTTTTATTGTTACTACGATTAGACTTATATCCAAATCTTTCTACTAAGACAGAGTTTGCTTTTGAGGGTAAGGGAGATTTTGTAAATAGAGTTAGCATACAAGAGGCATTTTTCCTCGCAGACTTCAATTCAATCATTCGTGCATTTGGGCCGGGAATATTATTTTCTCTTATACCTAAAAGGTCCTCTAATGTTTTTCCAATGCCTGCATTACCAGTTCTATGGGTTTTAACATAACCTGTCTTTTTTATTTTTTTTAATTTTTTTATAATTAAATAATAACCTTTCATGGTTTCCAAAAATCAATTATGTATTCAAAGGTTGTGCTCAGGGTTATATAGTTACTTGGATAACCAAAAATACCGACATTATTAACTAGATTTCTTTTATCCCAAATAATAATATTTCTTAATTCGTAACCTATCCTTTCCATTGCTTCAATAATATAAGAGTGTGTGGGATACCTATGATTATCTTCCCATAAATCGTTTACATTAATAACGCAATGGGCTCTTGGTCTTAGCAAAGGTAAAATTCCTTTATAAATCTCTGCTAGCGCTTCTATATATTCTTTAATTTTCATCGTGCCTAAATCTCGCGGATTGGCAGAATACTGCTGAATCTTTTTATAATACTTATTATTTCTTAACTCGCTTCGCAGACTTTTATTTAATCTTTTATGATTTAACATATTGGCGTAAGGTGGAGAAGTAACACATAAGGCTATCGTTTCATTTTCAAAATATTTGCGAACATTTATTGCATCATCACAAATAGCAATTTGTTTTGTGTCTTCTTTAAATAAAAGTAAATTAGATTCTCTTAATCTTTCGTTTGTAAAATCGATATACTTCTGATTTAAATCAAAGCCAACTGCATTTCTACTTAAATCTCTCGCCGCAATTAATGTAGTTCCAATACCCACAAAAGGGTCTAACACCAATTCTCCTTCATGAGTAAAAAGTTCAATACATTTTTTAGGCAAGGCTATCGGAAAAACAGCGGGGTGAATATCTTTGTCACGAATATCTCTCTTTTCATAATATAATTCCCAAATAGCAACTTGTCCTTTTATCCACTCTTTTGGAGTTAGGCAATTTATATGAGACGAAGGACAATTACAAGTCCTCCTGTAATTTATATTCAGCTTTCTGGTATCAGGGTAAACTTCTTCTTGCAAATTTGATTTTACTTGATTTTTTGTTTCGGGTTCTATTTTCATGTTTTGTATATTTATTTTATTAGTTCCTCAATATTAATGCCAAGCGCTTTAGAAATTTTTGCTATACCCATTATGCTCTTAAAATTGACTGGTAAAAGGATAAGTTAGCAACCGAAATTCCCAACATGCGGAGAGGCTGGGATTCGAACCCAGGATACGGTTTTTTGCCGTATACTCGATTAGCAATCGAGCGCCTTCGACCAGCTCGGCCACCTCTCCAATCTATAAATAATTTTTGTCTACCTCCTAAATTAGTACATAATTATCAACAAGAAATCAAGTTAGATTTCCTCCATCCTGACAATATCAACACCGAGTTCATCGGCTAATTTATGCAAACCATCATCGAGTTCGGCAAGGGGAAAATCCTCTGGAATCTGGACTCTAATTCGCATAGCATAAATAGCGGTACCAGTCTCAGGCGATTTTCTTAAAGTCGAATCAAGTGCTTGTATATTGATACCATGACGAGCAAGGAATGAACTTATTGCATAAACAATTCCCGCCTGGTCCATTCCTTCAAGACGAATTGTATGAATTTTAAGACCTTCGGGAGTGAAAGCATCCATAAGGCTTACCGGTCGAAACGAAGCAGATATTCCTTTCTCGGTTTCAAGCCTTCTCAATTCTCGAAGAACATTTTCTTCAAAAAAATCCCCCGGTCCGGAAAATAAAAGCATCATTACAAACTCCCCACCAAGTCTTGTCATTGTCGAATCTTCCATATTTCCGCCACAATCGTAAATTACTCTTGAAATATCAGCAACGATGCCAGGTCTATCCTTCCCAAATGCTGTCAAGATAAATTTTCTTTCCATACGATATCTCCTCAAAGATTTCGTTTTAATATTAGCATTTATAATTTAAAAATCATAGTATTTATAAAATATAGAGAATTCTTTAATATTAAAATAAGCGCTCATGGGCAAATTTTGCCAACCCCCATGGATTAAAATTTAAATTTATGGATTCCTGCTTCCGCAGGAATGACCTTCCTCTGTCATTCTCGTCCCTGTTTTAACAGGGATAAACTCCGGCGGGAATCCATATTATTTTCATGGTAAAAACATACTTAAACAAGAATTAAATTTCAATTGATAAAATTGTTCATAAAAAATATAATATAATGAATTTTTAAGGACAAAGATTGACTTTCAATAAAGAAAAAGCAATTGCTTCCGCTAAAAAGTTCCTTGAAAAAGGACAAATAGACAAAGCCATTTTGGAATACCAAAAAATTGTGGAAGCAGAACCAGATGACCTTAAAAGCGTGCAAAAACTGGCGGAGCTCTATGTAAAACAGGGTTCCAGACAGGAAGCAATAAATGTTTTCTTGCGACTTGGAGAAGAATTTCTCAGACAGGGATTTTCAAGCAGAGCAATATCTATCTACAAACAGATTCTTCAACTTAACCCTCTTTTTATCCCTGCTTACATAAGGCTTTCAGAAATATTTAAAAGCCTCGGGCTCTCAAAGGATGCAAGAATATTCAATCAGAGAGCAATAGAAATAGCACAGAAAGCTACTTCTACAGAAGACCTTTATAAGCTTATAAACAAGATAGTGAGTATAGACCCTGACGATGTAGTCTCAAGAATAGCCCTTGCCGAAACATGTCTAAAAATGAATAAAACGGAAGAAGCAATTTCTCATTTTGAGGCAGCACTTCCAATACTGAGAGAACAGCATTTGGATGACCTTTTTATCAGGGCAGCCGAGAGAATTCTGTTCCATAAACCGAACAATGTACAACTTATAAGGGAACTCGCTGTCCTGCACATGATGAGAAAAGAAATCCCTAAGGCTATGAAACTCCTTCTTCATTGCAGGAAAATCGATCCTGAGGATATTGAAACGCTTGACCTTCTAATACAACATTTTCTATCAAGTCGAAATTTCGAAAAAGCGGTCCTGGTTCTTTTTGAAAAATATAAAATTCTCAAAAATAGAGGGATGGAGGAAGAAAGCAAGCAAATCCTCTGGAAGATTCTTGAAATAGACCCGGCGAATGAAGAAGCAAAAAAGCTTCTATCGCAGAAAGAATCTTACGGCCCCGAAGAAGTTTACCCACTTAAGGAAGCTAAATTTTCAAAACCTCACCTTGAACCAGTAATGACTGTTCCTGTAGAATCAGCACTTGAAGAAGAAATAGAAGAAAAATACATTAATGAAGCTGATATATTCATAAAATACAATCTCAAAGAAAAGGCTCTCGAACATCTATTTCGAGGATTGGAAGAAACGCGAGGTTCTTTAAAAGTCAGGAAAAAACTCAAGGACCTCTATATTGATATGGGTGACCTCAACCTTGGCATTGAACAACTCTTTATACTTGCACAACAGGTTATGAATACTAATCCCGAAGAAGCAAAACTTTTTTTAAAAGAGATTCTTCTCCTAAATCCTAACGATACAAGGGCAACGAAAATGTTAAATGCACTTGGGGAAAGATATCAACCTCAATATGAGATTCAGGAGACCCAAGCAAAAGTAATTCCCCTTGATAGATTTGTACAACCAACTCAGGAAATAGAGCAACAAACAACCTTACTGCAGGAAGAAACAAGTGATATTACCTATAACCACAGTGAAAACATTGGAGAAATCGAGTCCTTAGAAGAACCTTTTAGTGAACTCGGTTTTTCTCCGCCGGAAACCCGTACAACTTACGATTTAACGACAGAAGAAATCCAGTCCCTTGAAACAGAAACCACGGAAGATAAACCTTCTATAAAGATTGATCATGGACCGAGAATCCCGGAAGTGGAACAGGTGTTAGATGAAGCAGATTTTTTTGTTTCACAGGGACTATATCAGGATGCAATAGTTTTGCTCGAAGATACTCTAAAATATCACCCATCAAATTTACTTATCCAGGAAAAAATATCAGAAATTAGGGCTAAATTAGAAGCAAATAAGTTACCTATGGAATACTTCTCAGGAATTTCTCCTGCCATTGATGAGATGGAAACAAGGTCTATCTCTCAGGTAACCAATGAAGCATTTGAAGAACTTGGCGCTCTGGAAAATATCATTTCTGAAACTGCGGAAAAGGAATTACCATCAACTCCCATCTCCTCTCCTTCAGAAATTGACATAGCGGACGCTCAAACCCACTACGACCTTGGAATCGCTTATAAAGAAATGGGTTTATGGAATCAAGCAATAAACGAATTTAAAATAAGCTCTCACAATTCTACAATGGAAGCAATGAGTCATTCATTAATTGGTGATTGTTTTAAAGAACAGGGAAATCTGGAGGAAGCAATAAAAGAGTACAAATTAGGACTCTATGCAAAAGAAAAAACTCTTGATCAGGAAATGAGCCTGTATAACTCTCTTGCAGAAGCATATATTCTGCAGGGAGATTTCAAAGAAGCATTATATTACTTACAGAGTATCAAAAAGAAAAAACCAGATTACGAAAATATTGATAATAAAATTAACGAAGTTAAAGAAAAGTTTCATACTGCTATAAAAAGTGAAGAACCGGATAAAAGCAAAAAGAAGCCTTCTTCTTCACCAGTTGAAGCAGCAAAGGAAATAGATGAGGCTTTTGACGATTTGTTTGGTGATTTTTCTTCAAAGAAAAAATAAAGGACGGATTTACTCCCCTTCCCCTTCCTCTCCTGCGGGAGATAACACGAAAGGATATGTAACAATAACCACTCCCCCTCCTTCAGGTGAGGGGAATGTCCATCTTTGAACTGCTTTTGCAATGCAATTTTCAACCTGAGCATTACCCATTGTGGAACTGGCTACTTTTGCCATCTGCACGGTTCCTGTTGGTGATATTATGAACTGAATAGCTACACGACCCTGCAAATCGGGCTTCACTGCAAGTTGCTGTTCGTAGCAGAATCGAACCTCATTAAGGTGCTGACGGATAACCCTTCGAATAACTTCTTTCGAAAGTGAACCCTTTACTTCTGCAGTACCGGGGCGTATCGTCGGAACCTTTCCACCTCCCCTTCCGTGAAGTCCACCTGCTCCCCTACCATATCCCACACCAGAACCACCACCACCACCATGACCAATTGTTCCAAGATTTCCCAATCCGATTGTTCCTTCACCTGTTCCACCACCTCCTCGACCTGTACCTCTTAACCCAAGACCACCGAAACCAAAATTTGGTCCTATTTGATTACCCATCAATGCTCCAAGAGCATTTTCCGCATCCGTTCCGAGGGCACTATCCCGACCAAAAGGAGAAGTTGGCATATTGAGAGACTGTTGAAGAACAGAAAGAATACCAGCTCCCTTCGCCAGTTCCTGCTTCTGGTCTCTTGCCATGTGCGGGTCAGGATTGTCAGCAGGACCTTTGATTCCATACATATTGTCTGTTTTCTTTGCCTTCGTATCACCCATCTGCCCTTCCTCACCCTTATGCCTCTTACCCTTCCCACCTTCCTTATCATCTGCTTTATCCTTCTTCTGCAACCACTCAGGGAGTTCCTCCTCAGGAATCACTTCCTGTGGCTGCAAAAGGAACTTAACATATCGGTTGGACTCAGAAAGCTGGTCCAAAGATAGCGTTTTTGATTCAGGCGGGAAGAAAAACACAATAAACATCAAAATCATGTGAAGCAGAAAACTCATGCCTGTAAATGATTGATTTGCCCAATCAATCACAAGAGGTAATTTTGGCTTTTTAGGAGCAGGCACAGAATTTACCAGAAAAGTCATCTCACCAAAATCTATTTTGCACCTTGCTCCCGGTGGAACCTGAAAATCTCCCTGACCGGACGGAAGAATTGTCTTGAATGACTTGACTTCACCATTTTCAAAGGTGACATCTCCTCCAGTAAAACAGGGGAGAAAATGTATAACTCCATTCCCCTCTGCAATTACAACCTTCGACTGCCCACCAAGTTTGTCGGGAGGCACCCAGAAATCACAAACAGGCTCTTCTCCAATCATAAATTTATCACTTGCCTGAGTGAGGTGCTTAACATTGAAAACAGTGGCATTCCAGACGGGAATAACTTCCATTACATGTACAGAAGAATCTTCGATTGCATAAAGGTCTACCAGTTTGGCTGCAGCAGCAAGTCTCTCTGCCTCGGTTTCTTCACCACCCATTCCAGGTATACCTGGCAACATGCCTGGAAATACAGGTGGGGGGGCAAAAGGTAAAGGAGCAACTGGCATTCCTGGTACCGGAGCAGGCTGTTTAGAAACTGCTTGAGGTGCACCTACCTGTTGAGCAACCGCTGGCTTAGGAGGTACACTACGAGCCGCCTGACCGGTTGAAGGAGCAGGAGCAGGTTTAGAAACCCCTGCTTGAGGTGCAACCCCTGCTACTTCACCCTGCACTTCTACAATCAGTTTAAAGGGACCTATTGTTAAAGTATCTCCTGATTGAATCTTACATTTATTAATAGCTTTGCCATTTACCAGTGTAGGATGGTCTGAATCCAGACTGAAAATTGAAATTTCATTTGGACCACCAACCTGAATCACAGCATGGGTCATGGCAACCCCTTCATCATCAAGCGCAATATGATGAGTTCCCAACTTTCCAATCTTTATAGCAGGCTGAGATAACACTTTCTCCCCTACAACCTCATCACCCTTGAAAATTTTAAATTTTAAATCGGGTAGCTTACCAGCCATTTTATATCCTCCAAAAAAAATTTTTATTTTTAAAACCTCTTATTTTTAAATTTATCAGAGGTTTTCCACACTCTTCAGAATCTCAGGTATAAAATGTTTTCGCACCTTAATGAGAGAACTTACTTTTGCCTTCCTTCTTGCACCTACCAGATCGCCATCAGGTCTTACCAGGTCACCAGTAACGAGGTCATCTTCAAAATCGTATTCTGTAACCTGTGCCACTCCTCCTCCCCCCCCTCCTCCTCCCCCACCACCTTCCTGCGCAAAAACGCAAGGTGCAAGCGTAAAAATTGAAACTAAAAAAATTGTCGCATAGAATAATTTTTTTGCCATGTTTAACTCCCTTACTTATCAAAGATATTTTAAAAAACCTAACTTTACAATATCTTTTACAAAAAATATGACAACTCAAGTTACCTAAATGTTCCACAATACCTTAAATTATTTTCCCTTTTTCTTCTTTTTTCCTTTTTCGCTACCTTCTTTCTCTCCTTTACCCTCCTCAGCTGTCTCCTTTTTCTCAGGATTTACATTCTGTTCTTCAGCCTGCGGGCTTTTATTCTCCTGAGCTGACTGCGATTCCTGTTTCGCCCCTTCCTTCTGTGCCCCTGCCCCTTCAGGTGGGGGTGTTGAACCAGCTTCCTTCATCAAAGTCGCTGCTTCTTTTATAAGGTCTATTGCTTTCTGGCTATCATTAATTCTCTTCTGCGCCTCAGCTACAAAGTTTTCCATAGCTTTGTTACCGCTCGCCCTCCCTAAAAACTTCTTATACCAGTCTATGGCAGAAACAAAGTTTTCATATCCGGATGTCCCTGCCTTATCGAGCCTGTAATCCTGATATAGTACACCGAGATTGTAATATGCTTCAGGTCTTGTTTTATCTATCTCTATAGCCTTCAAATATTCTGCTTCAGCTCCATCATAATCTTCGAGCCCTCTTTTGGCAACTCCTAAATTTATCCATGCATCGTAAGAATCAGGTTTCAATTCAACCGCTTTTGAAAAAACAGTCTTAGCGTCCTCATATCCTCTGAAACTTATCGCAATAGAACCAAAATTCATATATGCCTCAAACATTTTTGGATCAAGTGTAAAAGCCTTTTCGAAATATTTCAAAGCATCAATTATCTCTCCCTGTCTCATCTTCAGTAAACCCCAGACATTATAAATAGGAGCATAATTGGGGTCAATTTTTGTCGCCTGCACACAAACAACCTCTGCGAGTGTAAGTTTGTTTTTATCCTTTTCAGCAAGGTCAAGGTACAGGTACGCCATTTCTGTAAAAGCTGCCATACTCTGTGCATCAATTGCCAGCGCACGCCTCAGATTTTTCATAGCCTCTTCCTGATTTTTCGCTCTATCTCCAGTTGCTTTGGTCCTTTGAATCATCGCGAGATTCACATACGCTTCTACGCTTTCCAGAGCAAGTGGGGCACCTTTAATGACATCCTGATACATGGTTTCTGCTTTCGATACATCCCCACTCTGGTAAACATAATTAGCCAACATTGTTCGAGGTGATGCATAATTAGGGTCCATCTGTAAAGCCTGCTTGAAATATGCTCTCGCCTCATCAAATTTACCGCATTCGTGATAAACAAGACCAGCATTATAAATTGCAATTGGAAGCCCTCCCTTCTGTTCCTTCGAAGCATCCTCGAATTTTTCTGCAACATCCTTACAAATACTGTCATTCCAGTCTTTTGCCTGGCTATGCATTTTAAATTCTTCTACAGCTTTTGTAAAAATATCCTTTGCAGTGGGAGAAATTTCAGCGACAACTCCTCCTCCCCCACCCCCTCCACCACCTGCACCTACACCCCCCCCAGCAGTTGTAATTCCCTTACCGCCCGCTTTAGGACCACAGGCAACTGACACTACTGCAATACTCCCCACCAAAATCATAATTAGCCAAAAACTATTGATTTTATCCGTAATCTTCATTTTGCTAACTCCATTAATAGTATTTTTGAGTTTTTTCATTTCAGACTTTCCAACTATTCTTTTTCTTTTGCACTACTTTCCTCTTCAAGCCCGGCACCGACTTCAATTTTCTTCTCCTTAAGTTCTGATTCTGTAAGAATTTTCTCTGCAAGTTTGGGTTGTGCAACCTGATTATAAGCGAGAGTCGCTTTTGTTCGTATTTCTGCTGACATCGGGTATTTCTTGGGGTCAAGTTTATTTAATTCGCTTTCACAAAGGAGTGACCATTCATTGAACCACCTTTTCTCTTTCGATTTTTCAAGACAATGCTCAAAACCTACTATGGCTTCGTTTTTATACACAAGTGCCATCTGGTCTCTCTGGTCGTTGTAAGCATCCAGCATATCAGGGTCTTCCTTAATCATATCTGCTACCGGGGCATCGTAAAGAGCCTTATAAAATTCTCTGTACATATCACCATGTCTTGCTGCAGCAGCAATTTCCCATTGCTCTATTCCTACTTTCACAGTATTGGCAAAATATTCATCCGCTTTCTTCATCGCAGCATCTTTAGCCTGTTGCCATTCTTTCAATGATTTTTTTGTCCATGTTTGAAATTTCATCCAGTTTACAAATTTTTCCCATTCTTCTTTTGAGTTATGATAATATTTGTTTTTAACAAGTTCCTTTTCCTGCTTTGCTTTTGCCGGGTCATCGCTATAAACAATTTCTGAATTTTTCATTTTATCTGGTTTGAATTCGGGAAATTTTATTTCTTTAAACTTATTATAATAAATTTCCCCAAGGTAAAACCTTGCCTGAGCAACTGCATCGAACATTGCACGACCCCTCACAGCCTTGTCTGCTTCTATTTCCTCTGGTTTTGAGCCAACCCATTGAATTTTTGACATCGGTTCTTTTTCGTAAAGAGAATTTGCTTCATTAAAATATTTTTCCGCTTCGCTATACCTTTTTAGCTGCCAGTAAGCATTGCCTATCTCTACATTCGCTCTTATCTGAAAATCCATTGCCTGTGGGCTTTTATATTTTGCAAGGTATGCTTTATAGTGGTCTATAACTTTTGTCCATGCCTTGTTCTTCTTATGTATGGTTCCAATTCCGAAAAATACCATTGCAACCTCTGCAGGTCTTTTCATCTTTCCAGAAGAGTAATTCTTCTGGAAGAGTAACGCATTTTCAATCGCTTTGTCATCCTGACCAAGACCAAGTCGGAAGAAAGTTGCATTCTGTAAAGCCTCTGGCGCTTCAGGTTCGCCTGAATACTTCTTGGCATAAGCTTCGTAAAACTCCGCTGCCTTTTCATAAAGTGCTATTGCATGGTAGTTTTGACCGATAAAGTAAAGTGCCCTCTTTGCCCATTCAGATTTATTGAATCTCTCATCATTTATTAAAATCATCCTCGCCTTAATAGCCGCACCTATCAGTCGCGCCGCCTCAAATTCAATAGCCATGTTGTATAAAACTTCATCAAGTTTAGCATTTGTGCACTGGTGTCCCCATTTCTTATACAAAGAGTAATAAGTTAGAGCAGCTTCTTTGAACTGCTTGTTTTTATGATAATCCTCTGCTTTTAATCTTTCTATATTGCATTTAACCGTATAAACAATATCTGCAAATTGCGGGTCATTCAGATATGGCTTATATTTAGGTTCGCTGATAAACCTATCAACTGCCCCTGACAACTCATCACCGCATGTTAGTTTCTTACGCGTTAACCTCTCTATAAGATTTGAATCCGCACTACCTTCTCCTTTCATATTTTCCTTTTCCACAAGCAAATCATTCCATGTTCGTATTGAATTAAGTGCATCGAGGTAGAGGTTTGCAGCATAAATACCAACTTCGCTCGTCGGGAAATTATCTGCTACCTGTTTGAAACAATATGCAGCTTCTTCAAAATGGTTTGCCTCATAAAATATCCTGCATTTACGATACATAATATTTGGAAGGTCCTCGCTCTGTTTTACATAACATGTGTACCTCGAAAATGCTTCGAGCATTTTTTGTTCGGTGGTAGAAATCGTTTTGGGTTCATATTCGCTAATCTTTTTGGCAAGTTCATCCACATCTTTTTTAGCTCCCTTTCCCTTCTTCTTTTGCCCTTCCTTTTTAGATTCACCCTCACCACCCTCACTTTCTTTCGCCCCATACTGCTTCACTCCTGTCTTTGTTTCCCTGTCTTCTTTATGATACATATGGTAGAGGTTATTATAACAGAGAACAGAAGCATAAGCGGCGTCTGTCAAATATTCTCCCTGTGGATTCATTTCGACGACAGCATCAAATGCAGGTCCACATCTTACCCAATCCTCCATTTTCCATAGAAGTTCCGCTTTATAATATGCTATTTTATAAAGTGTGATAGCCTGACTTGGGTCAACATCCTGCGGTATTTCATCGAGATTTGGGAACTCCTTCACTATTAAATCATAAGTATCGGATGCAAGCTTCATAGTTTTTGGGTCATTTGTCCCAGGCTGGGTGTCGGTTCCAACCGCTTCTCTATGCCAGAAAATAGCCTGGTCCAAAATCATACCCACTGTTTTCTTTAAACACTCCATTTTTAAATCTTCCGGGTGCTTCTGGTCTTTGTATAACTTATACATAGCAGCAAGATTCTGAAGTTCCTTAAACTGGTCCTCTTTGTTTTTCAGTGAATTGGTAGCAAAAGTAACCCAGTACTGCCAATCACAAATTGCATCGTCGTTAGGCGATATTTCCATGAGTTTATGGTAGGTTGCTATTGCATTTGGCCACATACCCTGTCCAAAGTAATTCTCTGCAAGCAGTTGCATTTGCTTCGTGGCAAGGTCCCCTCCGTATTTCTGGAAAAATTCCCACGCGTGGTCAGGAGTGCCTATTTGTGCATAAGGCATTACCATTTCAAGGCGTGCCTGCTTCATCAAAGCAGCTGCGTTTGGGTCCTCAGGATGCTTCTGCGCGTAATCTATAACATCAATGAATTTCTGTATTGTCCCTTTATAGTCCTGCAAATTATACAGACACCACGCCCACTTATAAATTGCAAAACCATAAACATTAGAATCCTCGTATTTAGCCACCTCCTTGTAAAATTTCAGTGCATTTCCCATATCACCTTCTGCAAAATAAAATTCAGCAAATGAAAGGTATGCATTTGGCACATACTTACTTCCAGGAAATTCCTTTATCAATCTTTTATAAATATCCCTTGCTTTAGCAGCATATTCATCCTTTTTATCCGGAAAGGTTCGCGCTATTTCATCGAGTGAAAATCCCAAATAAAATAGAGCCTCATCCATTCTTTCAAAATCAGGGAATTGAGAAATCAGGTTGGCGTAAGCTTTTATCGCTGCCATTCGAAACTCTTCACTTTTTTGCAAAAGTGCTTTCTGCTTTTTCTTTAATTCTTCCCACTTCGCTTTATCATTTGCCTGTTTAGCTTCAAAAATCCTATCCTCGAGTTCCATCGCTTTGAAACCATAGCTCTGCTGTAACTCAAAATTCAATTCTGCCACTCTGAAGTATGCATCCGGTTTCTTGGGATCGTTATCACTCATATTTTTTATAAGTTGCTGTGTAAGTTGAAGTTCTTTCTTGAGAAGGTCATCAGCTCTCTTCTGAATCTTGGCACGCAATTGCTTTAAACCAGTTTCCTGAATGTCCTGAATGCCAGGACCCTTACTCCCTTTCTGAAACTGAGAAACATCAACTTCTTTCTTTTTTCTTGTTTGTGAACTAAAAGCAGAAACTGGAGCGCTGGATTTTTTACCCTCCACACCAAATGTTTTTGCACCCGAAGGGCACTGATTGACCGTGTCAATAGCCGATTGTTCAATGCATTGCTCCGCCGGAGGAACCGAAAAAGATGGGACACTCCAGACAATGAGAGAAAAAACTACCCCGTATAAACAAACCCTCAAATTATTTGATCCGGATGTTTTTCCATTCAAATTTTTTGTCTTTTGCATTTTCATCAAAACCTCCTGATACTCTCTTTTCAATTCAATTTATCCCGCTTCTAATGCGTTTTAACGCCCGCAGCGTGATACAATTACCTGTCTGTAATAACCAAGTTCATCCCTCCAGTACTCTCCCTGGAATGGCCATATATGATGTTCTGAATCTGTCTTGGGCTTTGCTGCTTTTTGAGTCGGAGCGGTAATTTCCATTTCGTTCATGAGTTCCTGTTTCAAACTTCCTCTGATTGCATTGAGTATTTCAATCTGAATACCCATTGCTTGATTGAGAAGGTCCTGTAGTTCCGAAATTAGTCTTTCAAACCTGCTCTTTGCAAGGTTACCGGCATTATCAATTGCAACACTCTTTGCTGCAGCAATGTCCTGCAAAATCCTTATTCCAATGCTCGCATTTCTGAATTCCGGAGGCATTTTTGATAATCGTTCTTCCTCCTTTTCGAGAAGTTTCACATATTCGAGATTCCTGAGCAAAGTTCTATCACCCATAGCAACATTGAGAACTTTCATAACTCGCGGGGAAAGATTTTGCGCTCTCTTCTCCGCAACTGCTTTCAAAAATTCGAAAAATTTCACATTGTCATCATACTTCGCCATTTCCTTCTGCAATTCATCCTTGAGTGGCTGATATTCATTTGAAAATGCTGTAACTGTTTCGTTTGCTTCCTCAAACCAGCAATTCGAAAAATATATAACTGACTTTAGAACCAGGGATTCAGGATAAAATCTGTCAATAAAGTAGGGTGAATTCAATGTGTGAATGTTGCCCAGTGCCTTCTGATACCCCTGTATTTTGGGGTCATCTCCTACCTGGAAATAAGCCCAGCTCTCTTCGAATAGGGAATCGAGCCAGTACTCAGATGTCATTGGAACATTTCCCCACGCTTCGAGAGCGCTATCCCAGTGTTCGGTTGAATAATAAATTCTTGCCATCGAAAGCCATGCTAAGTCTAAAAAACGCTCCTCTTCTGCAGAAAGGAATATTCTCGGAGTATCTTTGTATTTATCTACAATTTGCTTGAAAGCTTTAATAGCCGGGCTTGCCTGTCTTTCCCTTACATAAGTAACTCCAACAAAAAAGAGGGAGTGAACATAATACTTAGAACCTGGCTCAACTGCTGACAAAAAAGCTCTTGCTTTTTCGAATTCGTTTTGATTGTACCAGTAACGACCCATTAGGTACAACAACTCGTTATAAGTTTCTTTTCTTTCAGGAGTATTAAATTCCGAAAGAACTTCAGGAGTATCCCCATACTGACCTGTTAATCCAATAATCCCGGCAGGTTCTGGAAGAACCCTGCTTAGTTGTGCAAGCCACTCGAGAGTTGGTCGGAAATAAAGGTGAGATTCTCCCATCTGAACTATTTCTTCAAAAACTCCAAGAGCGGATTGATAAAATTTAAGGTGGAAAAGACTCTTTCCTAAAAAGAACTGTGCTTTTTGCTTGTTAGCCTCTGCATCTGTTGTTGCACCTTCCACAACCCTTTGAAATTGAACAGAAGCCTCTCTGAAAGCCTTCTGTTGATAAAGACGCAAACCTGCGGTCATGGCTTCAGAAGGAGGTCCTTCAGCGGGTGCAGCCTTTGCTGCAGCTGATTTTCCTCCTGCCTGACCTGTGTCTTCTGGAGTAAAAACCATATCCTGTGCCCGTGCTTGCCATCCAATTACCAATATTAGAAATAGTAATTCCATTATGGGCAAAAGAAAATTTTTATTTATGTTTTTCCTGTAGTTTACTGATGTAGCAGGTTTATTAGTGTTTTCTGTAACCATAATGATAACCTCCTTAAGTTTTAACTAAAATTAAAAGACAATTAAAATTTAATTGAAAAAAGTTGTCAACTATAAATGTACAAAAATATGAAATATTAATAACTTCGAAGGAACAACCCGAAAGCAAGAGTAAGGAAGTGCTTTACTCATTACAAAACATTCAGAAAATTCTTATAAATTTAAATAATTTTTAATCAGGAATTATTCCGGTTGTTCTGTTGTCTCTGTCGTTCCTGTCCCTTCAACTTCCGTCGAAGTTTCTCCTTGCCCTCCACTCTGGGTCTGGGTCATAGTTTCCTCTGTTGCTTTGGTAGGAGTAGTTGTTTCAGTGGAACCTTTTTTGCACCCAACCGAAAATACGGCAATGCAAAGACAAAATAAGATGGCAAACAATTTTTTCATGTTAAACCTCCTTAAAAAATGGGTTAAGTTTTTTTTGGCTATCAAATATAGTCTGGATTGTCAACAGCAACCAGAAAAAAATATTGGAAAGGAGCCCCAATATCGTATTCAGGAGTAACTAAAACTTAAAATTTTTCAGTAAAAGAAAAATTAGAATACTCATGAATTATAAGAAAAAAATATTTTACCTAAATTGAGCGTTTTTTATTTTCTTTATAGTACGGAACTTGTCCCATGTTCCTCTAAA
>Ga0123519_10008341_pt1 | contig 15832 bp, 18 predicted proteins | sample YelNatPaOPRAMG02_FD_87396 | JGI IMG/M metagenome (GOLD analysis project Ga0123519, IMG submission 87396) | Hot spring microbial communities from Yellowstone National Park - Yellowstone National Park OP-RAMG-02 (version 2) | ecosystem: Environmental > Aquatic > Thermal springs > Hot (42-90C) ...
ACCTTGGTTGGAATTGGGGCTGCGATTTACACCAGAGGCCCCAATGTATTTAAATTAATCACGGATGAAATGACAGAATGGATGAAATCTCACAATGTTAAAAACTTAAGCGAACTGATTGGCGTCGCGCATCTTTAAACAAAAAACGCAATAAAATTTGCTTGAAATAGAATTTATATTTTTCTATAATTACCCTCCTATAAGTTTATCTCAATGGTAGATAAAGATCGTATAAAAGATACAGATGATTTGCAGGATTCTTCGAAAAAGAGCGGTGCAGATAATGTTCATCGATTATCTGATGAGGAAATAGTTTCTTTAGAATTAGATATAAGGAATTATGAAGACAGAGTTGGTTCTGCTTTAGATACCGTTCCTGTTAATGTGCCTTCACTGCCGCCAGAGCCGATAAATACTCCAAGAACAGGTTCTTTATATTGCTCCTTGATATTATTAAATTTGCCTAATACAATCGTTGACGACGCAGTTTTAAGATGCGCTGCTATGCACGGTGGGATTATGGAGCGAAATGGAAATGATATAAGAATACTTATTTTTACCGGAAATAGAGTTGAGGCCGAAGCCTTGCTTTTGCTTAAAGATTTGCAATCCCTGGACTTACCCGGATTTGACGAGTCCGCAATTTTTGTGAGCAGTGGACATCTTCCTTTTTTTAAAGGCAAAAAGGCCGGCAGTGATTTTGAAGGGGCATCTTTATCAAGAATGATTGAAGTAATCACAAGGATTGGAGCGCCGCAATCAAAAATTGTCGCGGACAGCGGTTTTATAGGAGCTTTGGATAATCCCCGCAACAGAGAAAGAGTAAATGCAAGACATGAATCGTTTGGTTCAAAAGAAGATAGATTATACTCAATTTCCGACATTGAAGAAACATACGGCAGATTGATTGTTGGCGGACCGAGAAAAATGTACGGAAGAGATGCTGAAATACAAAATATTAAATCGATGTTGTTTGGACAGAAATTAAGCGATGGAACCGCGAAGATTACTTTAACATCCGAAGCAGGTGTTGGTAAAACAAAATTTATAAAACACACTTTTGATTATTTGAGTGAAATATACTCTGGATCTACTAGAATCTATGTTGCCGCATTTGCGCCGCGCAAAAATCAACCATATTTCTTTTTGGTTGGATTTGGAGGTCTCATACCACAGCTTCTTGAAGCGGCCGCAAGAATTAGAGGCATAGAAAGAGATCAATGCTATAGAGATTTAAATTCATTGATTAGCGGAAATCGTGCTTTATTGCAGGATCCAGGAGGACTTCAGGAAAGAATAAGAAATTTGATGCAAAGAATAGCCACTCCAGATCGTCCATTGTTTATAGCTCTTGATGATCAGCAATGGGTTGATGATCAGTCCGCAATTATACTGCGGAGTATTTTTGATAAAACAAACCCAATCAAAAATACAGCTATCATAGGTTCTACAAGAATTGGTCCGGAACAGCCTCCAAAAGCCCTTTCAGATGTATTTACCGGAGCTGATAATATCCGTCTTAATCCACTAAGATTGTTGGATGAAAAAGAAATGCCAAATCAGGTTTTAAAATCTTTTGTGAGAGACATGCTTGGAATAGAACATTTGGAAAAAGATCTGCCCAATACATTCTATTATTTTCTTGCCGATAGAAGCCGAGGCAATTCGCTTGCTTTGGTTGAAATAATCAATTTTATGCTTGACCATGAACCTCCATATTTAAAAAGGGGAGAGGTTTATGTAAAACGTGGTTATCAAGAGATAAGCATTCCTTCCACCGTTGAGGCCATTATCCAGGCTCATATAAGCAAATTTTCCACTGCCGCTGTTAGAATGTTGTTTTGCTTGACTATGCTTGGCGCATGTTCAGTTGATTTATTCAGAAATATTTTTACAGCTTCCGAAGACAGAGTAACAGCATTAGATCTTAGAAACAAAGGCATATTGCAGGTGTCTCCATTTGTTGAAATTTCACATCCTTTGTATCAGGATACTGTATTTAATATCTTTTCAGAAGAAACTAGAAAACAGCAAGCAGATTTGCTTGCAAGAAAATTAGAATCACTTGCAGAGAGGGGCGTTTGTAAAGATGAATGTACGCCTCTTAAAATCTATGACCTTGCTGAAATCGCAGGCAATGAAAATTTAAAAAAGAAATACGCAATTGCCGCTGGAAATGAAGCTCTATTAAACTATGATAATGATAAAGCAATCGCGATTTTTGAATATATTTTGCCCGTTGTTCAATCAATGCCAGATGATTTAACATCTGCCAGAAAATATAAATTTCTAGTTTATAAAGGATTGGCTGACGCAAATAGTCAAAAAGGCAATTATCGAGGCAGGCAAATTGGTGAAAAATATCTAAATGGAGCAGTTGATTATATTGACGAGGCGTCACATTATACAAATCCAGAAAATGTTGCAGAAATACTTCAATTTTTAGAATCAGCAAAAGAAGTTTGTTATGCCGCACAAATGCCTCGCGCTCTAGCAAGATATAATAATTTAACCCAGCAGATAATTTCTGAAATGCCTGATTCTGATTTAAGAAAGAAAACAGCGCGCACCCGCTTTTATTTTGATCGCGGCAGACTCGCATATTTAAAATCACTTGGGATTTCAGATGAAGCGCAAGATTCAAATTCTCCATCAAATGTTAATGAAGAGTCGGAATTTGACATGACAATGACTAGAAAAATTTTTACAGATTTACTGCAACAATTAGATGTCTATTCGGATATAGATCCATTCGGAGATTTGAGAGCCGAAATAGAACGTTTTATAGGTCTTACTTTTTATTATACATATAAAAAACTTGATTCCGATGCGGTTTTTGAATCTTTGATGGAAATGCCGCGCACTGAAGAATTTGCTCAATGTATAGAATATTTTGATAGATTTCTAAAAAAATATTTGGATAGAAATACAAGTTTGAAATCGCGTGTTAATCCAAAAGCAGTTGCATCTGCGCTTCGATGTGGCGCTCACGCAAGAGCCATGTTAAACCTAGATTACGCTGATTTATATGAACAAGGCGTTGGTTTTGCTTTGAGGCATGGAGATTCCGCGATGGTTGCGGATGTTTATACAATGTGGGGAGGAACTGAGGCCGTTGCTTATCATAGAAGCGGTTCAAAAGACAATAATTTAATCAACAGCGCGATAAAACATATTGAATGCGCGCAGAGAGAGCTTGAATTGCTTCAGTCCCCGCCAAGTTCAATATCAAGAGCTGCAAAATATAATCTTGCACAGGCTTATTATTTTAAAGGCGATTATAACGCATCAATGAGTATTTTGGCCGAACTCGCTCGCCATAATAGAAGCAACAAAAATTATTTTTGTTCAACATTACTGCCTTTGATTGCTTTTGTAAAAAAGGCTGGCGGGAAAACAATTGAACTCATTCCTGTGTCCGTTGGCGATATAATGAATTCAGCTTTTGAATTCCAGCGGCAAATTAATATTTGCGCTGATTATCCTTCCAAATTCCAACAAGTTTTAGGAGAAAAAATGGGCGCTTTATTTTGGATGTTAGATCAAATGGATACATCTTCTTTAACAAATGGATTTGAGGCATTTATACAACAGTGAGAACCATTCGGTAAAAAGATCGCAGACCATATGAGAAAAATGTCATCTTCTCCATTTAAAGAAATACCGCCTTCCGATTTTTCCTTGAGTATAATCAATTTTTTCATGTTATATTGCCTGTTATCGGTTTTGCGATATCTATTCTTAGAAAAAAAGGTCTTGATGTAGATTTACCATCTTGGATTGCACAAGGATTAAAATCATCTTGTAAAGAATTGCGCGATCGATCAAAGCGACCAAAAACACCGCAAGTTGTTTTAGATATATTATCCAAAGAAATCGCGGGTTTAACCTAAGATTTTTTAATACGCTCCGGGATCATCTATCTTGAGATATGCTCCTGGGTCGTCCATCTTTACATTTGTTTGTTTCAGCGCGCTTGGTTTTACAAGAGAATATGAACTGCCTTGTTTTAATACCGCGTTTTGAGCTTCCTGACCTTTCCAAACTCCATAAAGGAATATCATTGCAACGAGCAATGCTCCTGTTAGAAGTCCGAGCCAGAAGAAAACCAATGGTTGATAAGATGCTACTTTTGTTTTCATATTTATTTTATATTACAAATAAATTATAGCATAAATATTTAATTATGTAAATAGCAATCATTCTTCAGTTATGTTAAATTTTAAAAAATGAATATCGCGAAAATTTTATTAGAGAATAAAGCCGTCAAATTGTCTTTTAATCCTCCTTTTACATATGTTTCAGGCATAAAAGGGCCGATTTATACTGATAATCGCGTGCTGATTTCATTTGTAGAAGCTCGAAATGCAATTGTTGAAGCGCTAACAGCGGCAATCAAAGAAAATAAATTAAAGTTTGATTATGTGGCAGGAACCGCTACCGCTGGAATTCCGTGGGCTTCTTTTGTTGCTTATAAATTGGGTGCGCCGATGGTTTATATCAGGCCAAAACCAAAAGATCATGGAACCGGAAAACAGATTGAAGGATTTCTTGAAGAAAATAAGCGCGTTCTTGTGATTGAAGATTTGGTAACAACAGGAGGAAGCAGTTTAAAAACCGTTGATATCATAAAAAACGAAGGAAAATGCAAATGCGATGCTGTTTTATGCATATTTACCTATGGTCTTGAAAAATCAAAAAACGCGTTCGCGGAGGCCGGCATAAAGTTATTTTCACTTACAGATTTAGATGAATTGCTAGATGTTGCGATTGATGGAAAATATATTTCAGCTGATGATAAAGCAAAAATTCTTGAATATAAATCCGATCCGGAAAACTGGGCGGCTAAAATGGGATTGCTATGAAACATTTTTCTGACAGATTGATTGAGGCGGTAAAGGCAAAAAAAAGCGCTGTTTGCGCAGGTTTGGATCCGCGTCTAGATAAAATTCCTAAATTTATCCGCAAAAAATATTTTGAAAAATACGCGGAATTTCCATTAAAAGCCGCGGCAGAATCAATTCTGGAATTTAATAAAGGCATTATCGACGCTGTTAAGGATATTGCCGTATGTGTAAAGCCGCAAATCGCTTTTTATGAAATGTTCGGCGCCGAAGGTATAGCTGTTTTTATTGAAACAATAAAATACGCAAAATCACAAGGGCTTTTGACTATTGCTGACGCAAAAAGAGGCGATATCGGATCAACGGCAGAGGCTTATGCAAGGGCTTTTTTGGGACAAGTGAATTTTGGAACAGATTTTTATAGCGGTGAACAGACTGTTTTTGGAGCGGATTCAATGACAGTTGCGCCATATTTTGGATATGACGGCATCAAACCTTTTATTGAAGAATGCAAAAAAAATAATGCTGGAATTTTTATACTTGTTAAAACTTCAAATAAATCATCAGGCGATTTGCAGGATTTGATGGTTGAAAAAGACGAGAAAAATATGGCTCAACCGGTATTTCATATTATGGCGCGATATGTTGAATCGTGGGGAGCCGATGATATAGGAGAGAAGGGTTATAGTTGTGTTGGCGTTGTTGTCGGGGCTACTTATCCAGCTCAAGCTGCTGAATTGCGCAAATTGATGCCGCACACAATATTTCTTGTGCCTGGTTATGGCGCGCAAGGAGCCGCGGCCAAGGATGTGTCAGGATGCTTTAATAAAGATGGACTTGGCGCGATTATCAATTCATCGCGAGAAATATGTTTTGCTTACGAAAAATATGGTAAAGGCGAAGAATCTTATGCTGAAGCCGCGAGAAACGCGGCGATAAAAATGAGCGATGATATAAACAGTGTATTATAGACGCGATTGATTTCTCGTGTTATTTTTCAAGTATTTTTACAGCTTCTTCACGCCAGCGATTTATTCTAGCGATTTCGTCCGTAGATAAATATCCAGTTTCTACTTTTTCTTGCATTCGGCGCAAATCTTCCTTCGTGAATGAAACTTTATCCGTTGATGAAGTTTTATCTGTATTAATAAATTGATATAAAGCAAATAATCTTGCTTCAATTTCTTGTAAACGTTTAAAATCCCCTTGATTCATTGATGTTTCAGGCAAAGGTCCTTTATATATATTATTTATTGCATCTTTCAATATTTCTTCCGCCACACTTGAATCTTCTAATTCGCCATTTTCACCCGGCGTATTGTTTGTTCCGCTCATAATTTAAAATGTTAAATTATATTTAAATTTTAACATATTATTATAAATATATCAAGGATTGCTATAATTATTTTAAAAATCATTAATTATTATATTCCAATTTTTTATGCTTAGATTTTCTGGTCTGGAGAGAGGATTTATATTTGATTTGATGAGTATTTTTTCAATTTCTGATTTTTGTTTTTTTGTTAATTTCGCAAGAGTTTGCGAAAGCAGTTTGCGTTTTTGATTGAATGCCGAACGCACAATCTCAAAGAATTTTTTATAATTTTTGATCATTGGCGCGGAATGCATATCAATTTTTAATATTGCTGAATCAACTTTTGGCGGAGGCAGAAAATTTGCCGCCGGGACACGAGCGATTATCTGTGGTTTTCCAAAAACTTGCACCATCAGCGCGAGCACATTCATTTTCGGAGGCAGTGCGCATATTTTCTCCGCTACTTCTTTTTGGATTAAAAACACAATTTTTAAAGGTCTGTATGCGGCTGCAACCAAAAAATGTTTAAGGATTAAAGATGTAATCGAGTAGGGTATAATGGCATTGAGCTTGTATTTTTTATTTGGCGGTTCGATTTTTAAAACATCCGCATTGATGAATTCTATGTTTTTAAATTCACGTGTGTTTTCCTTCGCTATTTGAATCATATCGGCATCTTTTTCGTAAACGATTACATTCTTTGCATATTGCGCCAGTTCGCGCGTTAAAACCCCGAGTCCGCATCCTATTTCAATTACATTATCTGTATTTTCCAATTCCGCGGCATGTATAATTTTATCCAATACACTGCGATTTATGAGAAAATTCTGGCTGAAGCTTTTTTTCGCTTTTATATTTTTTGCGCGCAAAATTTTAAGGACGGTGTTTTTATCGGCAATATCAATCATATAATTATTTTTATCAGCTTTGACGAACTTCCGACACCATGTACTATTGATATGTTTTGAGGCGATGTTTTAAAGCGATCCGCAAGCAATTCTATGAGTTTTTTGTTTGCATGTCCTTTTTCCGGCGGCGCCGCTATTGAAATTTTTATTGTTCCATCCGCCATTTTTCCTTTTATTTCAGTTTTTTTAGCGGCCGCTTTAACCTTTACTTTTAAATAAACTGTGTTCATGCAGAAAATCTGTTTGTTATAAATTTTCTTATTTCTTCGGCAGCCATTATTCCAAATGAAAGAATTATGGCTATTCCCCATTCAGCGGCTGTAAGACTTGTTGTTCCGATATATTTTTGCATAAAAGGAATTTCAACAACGGCTACTGTAAGCAATATTGAGCTTATAGCCGCCGCGATTAAGTATTTATTCCCAAAAAAATTTATTTTGAATATTGATGTTTTTTCGCTTCTTGTATTATACGAATGCACTATTTGCGTTAAGACCATAATTGTAAATGTCATTGTCGCGGCTTTTATGCCAGCGTCAAATCCGTATTTATTAAGCATCCAAAAATATCCCGCCAAAGAACAGCCGCCAATAATAAATCCCCAATAAAAGCACCTGATTATATATTTTGCGTTTAGTATTTTATTAGAATGCTTGCGCGGAGGCGTTTCCATTATTCCTTTTTCCGCTGGTTCGAGACCAAGCGCTAGAGCCGGAAAAACATCGGTTCCCAAATTAATAATAAGTATTAAGATTGCAGTTAAAGGCTGTGGTATTGTAAAAATAATTGCCGAAAAAATCACAACAAGCTCGCCGATATTGGAAGAAATTATATATATAAGAAATTTTTTGATATTTGAATAAATTGTACGTCCTTCTTCTATCGCATGGATAATCGTTGTTATGCTGTCATCAGTCAAGATCATGTTTGCCGCTTCCTTTGAAACATCGGTTCCGCTGCCCATCGCAATACCGATATCGGCTTTTTTAAGCGCTGGAGCATCATTTACGCCGTCACCGGTTACTGCTACTATTTCATTTAATTCTTTTAATAAAGCGGTAATGCGCAATTTATCTTCCGGGCTTACTCGCGCGAAAATAATGTCATCCTTTTTTTTGAGATAATTTTTTAACTCTTCATCGCTGATGTTTTTTAAATCTTTTCCTGTCAAAATTTTATTTTTGTTTTTTTCAACAAGACCTATTGTTTCTGCTATTGCGGCTGCGGTTAAGCCGTGATCACCTGTTACGATATACAATTTAATACCAGCTTTTTTTGCTAATGATATTGATTTTTCCACTTCTTTTCTTGGCGGGTCAATAATGCCGATGAGTCCAACAAAAACAAGGTCTTTTTCAATTTCATCTTTATTGTATTTTTTAGGAACAGTTTTTATTTCTTTATATGCGGCGGCAATAACGCGCAATGCGCGCGAAGCCATCTCTTCGTTTTTGCGCAAAATTCGTTTTTTTGTATCTTCATCAAGCAATATTTCACGACCGTTGATGTATATGTGTTTGCATATTTTTATAACTTCATCAGGAGCTCCTTTTGTATATACAAGGATTTTATTATTTGAATTGTTTTTTGCTATGACGCTCATTCTTTTTCTGAAGCCGTCAAATGTGATTTCATGAAGTTTTTCGTGCGTTTTTTCAATTTCTTCGATATCAAATCCAAATTTTTTTATCAATATGAGCAATGCTCCTTCGGTTGGATCGCCGATAATGCTCCATCTATCATCTTTATATTTCAATTTTGCATTATTGCATATCGCGCTGATCACGGCAATTTGCTTTATTTCGCTTTTATCCATATTATTTCCCATTCCCGAGTCGTCTATAGATAAATCGTATTTGTCAAAAAATACCTCTTTTACCGTCATTTCGATTTTTGTGAGGGTTCCGGTTTTATCGCTTAAAATAACTGTTGTTGACCCCAGCGTTTCAACGGACGCAAGTTGTTTTATAATAGCATTTTTCTTCGCCAGTCTCTGTACGCCAAGCGCTAGAGAAATTGTTATTACCGCCGGCAATCCTTCCGGAACCGCGGCAACAGCAACAGAGGCCGCGAAAATTAATGTTTGTATGAAAGGCTGATGCTTGATTAAAAAATTAACAATCAGCAGAATAAAGATGATCGCGAACGCTATTTTTCCTACAAATGCTCCGATGCTTGCGATTTCTTTTTCGAGCGGAGATTTTTCTTTTTTGGTTTCGGATGTCAAGCGCGCGATATTCCCGAATTTTGTGTTCATTCCCGTTGCCGTGACAATGGCTTTAGCGCTTCCGTGAGCCACAATCGTGCCCATCAAAATATTATTCGCGTTTTTTGAAAATTCCGATTTTTCAACAGGCGCCGATTCCCCGGTGATGATTGCTTCCTGTGTTTGAAATTCGTTTGAATGAAAAATAATTCCATCGGCGCCGATTGAATCGCCTTCGTTTAAAATTAATATATCTCCCGGCACAAGATATTTATTTTCAATCAATTCTTCCGTTCCTTCCCTGATTACTCGAGCCATTGGAGAAAGCATGCGTTTTAGGGCTTCAACAGCTTTCTCAGCCTTGTATTTTTGCATAAATCCGATGACCGCGTTCAATATCAATATGAAGGTGATGATTGCGCCGTCCACATTTTCGCCTGCAAAAATAGATATCACCGCCGCGATAATAAGGATTATCACCATTATATCTTTGAATTCATCAAGAAATTGCAGAATGAACGGCCTTTTTTTCGGCGGAGCAAGTTCATTCAGTCCGTATTTCTCAAGGCGAATTTTAACTTCCTCGCGCGTTAAACCCGATTCGCGAGTTTTAAATTCAGCAAAAATACTTCCGAAATCATTTTTCATGCGAGTATTATAACATTTATTTTATTTTAGATGTTTTTGTCGCCACTCTGAAATTTTTTTATAGTGACCGCTCCGCAAGACATCCGGCACTTTTAGATTTTTAAAAATAGGAGGACGGGTATATTGGGGGTATTCTTTTTTTCCTCCGAGCAATTCAGAAAACGATTCTTCCTTCAGAGATGATTGTTTTCCGAGGAATCCGGGTATAAACCGCGAGACTGCATCTAGAATTACCATTGCCGGAATTTCTCCGCCAGTCAAAACATATTTGCCGATTGATATTTCTTCATCTACGCAGAGTTTTTTTACGCGTTCATCAACGCCTTCATATCTGCCGCAGATAAGTATGATACCTTTATTTTCGGCTAATTGCCGCGCTTTTTTATGTGTAAAAAGTTTTCCTGACGGACTTAGCAGAATTACAGGTCCTTTATTGTATTTTTTAACATGACGCACCGCATCATAAATCGGTTGAGGAGTCATAACCATGCCCGGTCCGCCGCCGTAGGGGATATCATCGACTTTTTTATGTTTGTCTTTGCTGAATTTACGGATATCGTGGACAAAAATTTTAATGATGCCGCGTGCTTTCGCGCGTTTAATCATGCTTTCATTGAAATATGAATCAAATGCGCCGGGGAAAATTGTTAAAATATCAAAACGCATATTTTGAATTTAGCGTTTGCTCCATTGCGGCGCCCTTCTTGCGCGTTTGAGTCCCGGTTTCTTTCGTTCTTTGACGCGCGCGTCGCGGGTTAAAAATCCAGCTTTTTTAAGAGTAAGACGCAGACTTTGGTCGTATTCAAGCAATGCTTTTGCGATTCCGTGTCTGATGGCTTCTGCTTGAGCATTTACACCTCCGCCCCTCACCACTGCTTTTATATCAAATGTTTTTAAATGGCCGACAAGCCTTAAAGGCGATTTTATTATTTCGTGGTGATAGGGGATTGTGAAAAATTCATTTATCGGTTTATCGTTTACCGTGATATCTCCGGCGCCGTTTAAAAACAGTTTTACGCGCGCCACGGCGGTTTTTCTTTTACCATTCGCATAATAATAAAGCGGTCCTTTTTCAAACTTTATTTTGATTTTTTGTTCGGATGGCGTTTCTGCGATATCTTTTGCAGGTTTTTTTACCGCGGATGTTTTTTCTGATGATTTGACTGATTGTTTTTTGGTTGGCATATTTAACGCAAAATTATAATTCAAGTTTTTCAGGATTTTGAGCCGCGTGCGGATGATCCGCGTTCGCATATATTTTTAATCTTTTTAATATTTTATCTCTTAACTTATTTCTTGGAATCATGCCTTTTACAGCATGTAATAGGGGATAGGATGGTTTTTTTGCGAGCATCTTTTCCGCGGTGGTTTCTTTTAGACCTCCTTTATATCCCGAGTGATGTCTATATAATTTATTTTGCAATTTATTTCCGGTGAGTTTTATGTACGCGGCGTTGACTACTATCACAAAATCGCCGCAGTCCACCGAGGGAGAAAAGAATGTTTTATTTTTTCCGCGCAATATATTCGCGATTTTTGACGCTAATCTGCCAAGCGTTTTATCTTTCGCGTCAACGATATACCATTTTCTTATTACCTCTTTTTCTTTTGGTGCGTATGTTTTCATATAAGTTCAATTAAGACTAAGTGTGCATTATCTCCTTTTCTATATTTTAAAAATGTTTTTCTTACATATCCTGATTTTCTATCTTTATATCTTTCCGCAAGCACTTCAAATATTTTTTTGGAAGCGTTTTTGTGCTGAAGCAATTGCTCAATCCTTCTGATGGCGTTTAGCTTATCTTTTGTTTTTGCGATATTAATCAATCTCTCAACAAACGGCATTACCGCTCTTGCGCGCGTTTCTGTTGTTTTGACTTTTTCGTGTATTATCAGCGCCATCGCTATATTCCGTATGATTGATTTTGTATGATCTTTGTCGCTTCCTAATTTTATTTTTTTAACTCCGTGCCGCATAGTTATGGTTATATTTTATATTTATTCCTCCGGTAATTGTATATTTCTTTCGGCCAACGCATGCAAAACTTCGTTTAACGCCTTCTTACCAAATCCGCGAAGATTTGTGAGTTTGGCCTGCGAACATTTTGACAATTGTTCAATTGATCCGATTCCTCCATTTATAAGAGCGTTTAATGTTCTTGGAGAGAAGCCAAGAATTTCAATCGGAGTATAGCTTTCTTTTACAGGTTTTGCTTGTTCGGTTTGCTCCTGATGTTCAAGGATTTTTTGCGGAGTAGCGATGAAATCCTGTTCAACGAGCAATCCTTCTTTATTGAACAATCCAAAATACGATTGCAGAATATTTGACGCGAATTTTAACGCATTCTCCGGTGTAATTGAGCCGTTCGTTTTGATTTCAAGAGTGAGTTTGTCCAAATTTATCATCTGACCTACACGCATAGGTTCCACATCATAACGCACCTTTTTGATTGGGGTAAAGACGGCATCCATCAATATCACATTCGGCGTTATGTCTTCTTTTTCTCTTTGCGATGCCGGAATATAGCCGACTCCTTTCTCAACCTTGATTTCCATGTTTAATTTTCCTCCTTTGTCTAAGGTTGTAATATAGACATCCGGCGTTAAAATTTCTATATCGCTTGAAGTTTTTATGTCTTTTGCGAAGAGTTTCCCTTCTTTATTAGCTGAGAGCGTTATCCATGCTGGTTCCTTTGAAGTTTTCTTGAAATCGATCATTCTTAAATTAAGCATTATATCGAGAACGCTTTCCTTTACTCCTTTTATTGTTGAATATTCATGACTTACTCCGTCGATTTTTATTGCTGTTACGCTTGTTCCCGGCACAGAAGACAAAAGCACTCTTCTTATGGCGTTTCCAAGCGTGACACCATACCCAGTGGGAAGCGGACCAAGAGTAAAAATCGTATGAAACTCTCCAAGATTGTTAGTTTTAAGCCTTGGGAGTCCGATTTCTTCTTGAATTGGGTGCATAGGATTGTTGTTAGTTGTTTATATAACGCCCGTTTTAAACGGGGAATTGATTATTTTGAGTAATATTCAATAATCAGGTTTGTCTGGATGTTTTTTTCAAAATCGTCTTTTGACGGTTCTGCTGTAATTTCGCCTTTTAATTCTTGCAAGTTTACCTTCATCCATTTTGGAGATGTGTCTTTTTTGCTTTTTACCGCTTCAAATAGTTTTGATTTTTTTAATCTTTCTTTGATTTCAAATTTATCTCCTATTTTTACTTGATAGCTTGGAGTTTTGATTTTCTTGCCGTTTATCAGACAGAGTCCGTGATTTACAATTTGCCGCGCCTGCGCTCTTGAATCGGCAATGCCAGCTCTGTATAAGACATTATCAATTCTTTTTTCCAGAAGTTTTAAAAATTCATGGCCTGTGACTCCTTTTGTTTTTACGGCAATTTTGTAATAATTATGGAATTGTCTTTCGTTTAATCCGAATATCCTTTTTGCCTTTTGTTTTTCGCTTAACTGTCTTAAGAATTCAGATTTTGCCCTTTTTATGCTTTGACCGTGTTGTCCCGGCGGATAATTTTTTGATATCATCGGACATTTTGATGATTCGCATTTTGCGCCTTTAAGATATAACTTTTCTCCAGCTCTACGGCATAATCTGCATACAGGTCTTATTGTTATCTTTGACATAAGAAATGTTATTTTACATTATACACGACGCGGTTTTTTTGGTTTGCATCCGCCGTGCGGTATAGGTGTTATATCGGTTATTGATTCTATTTCCATTCCTGCTATGTGAAGTCCTCGTATTGCCTGTTCACGGCCTGGGCCGATTCCTTTAACAAATACATTGACTTTTTCCATGCCGAATACCTTTGCTTTATTTGCGGCGTTTTCTGCCGCAACTTGAGCCGCGTAAGGCGTTGATTTTCTTGTGCCTTTAAATCCGCTTGATCCCGCGCTGGCCCATGTTAATGTTGTGCCAGATGGTTCTGTTATTGTAACTATCGTATTATTAAATCCCGCATGTATATACGCGTTTCCAAGAACAATACTGCGCCTTTTGCTTTTTGCTTTTTTTGGCGTTTGCGTTTTTTTGGCTGTTTTAGCTGATGCTTTTGCTGTTTTTTTATCCTTTTTTTCTGTTGTTTGTTGTTCCATTAAACAATAAAGATTATTTGGTTACCATTTTCTTTCCTGCTACTGTCTTTTTCTTGCCTTTTCTTGTGCGGGCGTTTTTTCTTGTCCTTTGACCTCGAACAGGAAGCCCTCTCCTATGTCTAAATCCCCTGTATGTTCCGATTTCAATCAATCTTTTTATATCACTCTGTATTTTCCTTTTTAATTCGCCTTCTGTTGGAATTTTTGAAATTCTGTCGCGGAGTCTGTTTACATCAACTTCACTCAATTCTTCGGTTTTTGTGTCCATGTTTATGTTCAGCTCCCGCAATATTTTTCTGCTTAACGGTCTGCCAATACCGTAAATATAAGTCAATGCGATTTCTATCCTTTTTCCTTTAGGCAAAGTGACGCCTGCTATTCTAATCATAGGTGTTGTTTGTTATTATCCCTGCCTTTGTTTATGTTTTTTAATTTTGCATATTACCCTTACTACTCCTTTTCTGCGGATTACTTTGCATTTTTGACAGATCGGTTTTACTGAAGCTCTTACTTTCATATTAGTGGTTTATTGCGGTAATAATGTGTTTTACGAAATTGCGTAACGCGCGTTATTTATGTCTAAATGTAATTCTGCCTTTTGTCGGGTCGTAGATGCTTAATTCAACTGTTACTTTATCGCCCGGCAGGATGCGGATAAAATTGATTCTCATTTTTCCCGATAGATGCGCTTCAATGATGCTATTTGGGTATTTCTCGTCGATAAGCTTTACTTTGAATTTTGCTCCCGGGAGAGGTTCAATAACTTCTCCCAAGACTTCTATCACATCCTCTTTTGGCATAGTTTATAATTTCCCTTCATAAGGCCTTCTTTTGCATATTTTTAAAATATAGACCTTCCGCTTTGCGCGGGTCTGAAGGGCGATAAGATTTTATACTACATAGTATAGGCACGCAATACAATTTTAAATATAAGTCAAAATTCTGTTGATAAAAAATGAAAATTATTATCTAATATTATTGAGGCCAGATCTAATTGTTAGAAAAAGTTTAGGAATTTGTTGATGTGGGTGCGCCGTGCAAAATCCCTAGCTGTTGCGGAGTTTAGGAATTTGTTAGAGCGAGCGGGATTTGCGGATTTGCGGCGGGACGCAATGTTAGTGGTTTTGTTTGATGTGCGCTTTTTAATTTGCGCTGATGTTTTATTTGCGGCGATTGTTTATGATGTTAGAATGTTGGACGCGCGCCGGATGCGCCGAATGATTTTATCCTCGCAGAACTTCTGCTATTCTTTCTCTTGCGGCGTTAATGGCTTTTAACACAGGATATTTCACTTTTTTCATTCCAAGCACCATCAGCATTGTGAGAGTCATTGCAATACTTTCTGCTCCATTCATTGAATTTGGATTCATTTTGCAGCCTCCGCCTCCTCCTTTGTTTGGAGGTTGATATGTGTCAGTGATGATTGTTTCATGAGTGTCATTTCCGGGAGTGATGTCTTTCTGTATTGCGTCAGGTTGGTTTAAATCAGGAGATGTTTCTGGACTTATGTCTGATTGAATTGTATCTGGTTGTGGTGCATCTGGTTGGGCTGTATCTTTTCCTACCTCTTCACTTGTATCAGGGAGTTCAGCGACATCTGGTTTTGCATTATCTGGGGTTTGAACTTCTTCTGGCGTACTGTCACTTGTGGATGTGAATTCATCAGAAGGTATAAATACATCTTGAGTATTTCCTTCATCAGCAGTGATGGCTTCTTCAACAGAGATGGAAGCTGGTTCTGTATGGCCAATGATATGTGTTCCTGAGACTCCGATTAAAACTCCATGTTC
>Ga0123519_10008342_pt1 | contig 15832 bp, 18 predicted proteins | sample YelNatPaOPRAMG02_FD_87396 | JGI IMG/M metagenome (GOLD analysis project Ga0123519, IMG submission 87396) | Hot spring microbial communities from Yellowstone National Park - Yellowstone National Park OP-RAMG-02 (version 2) | ecosystem: Environmental > Aquatic > Thermal springs > Hot (42-90C) ...
AAGGTGGCGTGATAAAGGGTGGACAAATCCGTTGCAGGCATTGAAAAAAAGATGGACTAATTCGTGAGTGAGAAAACTAAGTTGTTTGAAGTATTATAGATGTATTTTATGGGAGCAGTAATATGAAAAAAGAAAAGATTGCAAAGGAAATCATAAGGATTGCGGAGATGTTAGTTACTGCACAGGATTTTGATGAAGAGGAATGGAAGGAAGCAGGATGGAAAGATATGAAAGAAGCCCAGGAATGGTATAAAGTTGGTTGGGATGATCCAAAGGAAGCGTATGCTTGGTACGATGCAGGCTGGGACGATCCAGGCGACGCTTTTGATTGGAGCGATGCCGGATGGGATGACGCTGAAGATGCATATGATTTTTATAGTGCCGGTTGGGGAGATCCGTGGATAGCTCTTGATTGGTACACGGGTAGATGGAGATGGTATAAAGGTAGTTGGAAGGATGTTCCAGAAGAATCATTCAGGTGGTTTGATGCAGGTTGGGACGATTCTTACGAAGCACGTTTGTGGTATGATGAAGGATGGGAAGATCCGGAAGCGGCATGCGATTGGTATTCTAATGGCTGGGAAGATCCTAAGGAAGCATATGAATGGGATAAGTCAGGTTGGGTTAATCCATATGATGCATTGGTTTGGTACGGCGAAGGTTGGGAAGACCCAGTGGAAGCATTTAATTGGTATAATGCAGGATGGAAAAAGCCTAAAGAAGCTTTAGCTTGGTATAAGGGAGGATGGGATGATGCCGAGACGGCATTACAGTGGTATAACGAAGGCTGGGATGACCCAGAGGAAGCGTTAGATAGATATATGAAAGGAGAGCCTGAAAAAAGGTAGATATTTTGCAGTGATATAGATTTATTTTATGGGGGGCAGTAATATGAGAAAAGAAAAGATTGCAAGTGAACTTATAAAGATTGCGGAGATGTTAGTTACTGCACAGGATTTTGATGAATTTGATGAAGAGGAATGGAGGGAAGCCGGTTGGGAAGACGTAGAAGAAGCAGAAGATTGGTATAATGCGGGATGGGAAGACCCGAAAAGGGCACGTTATTGGTATGACGCAGGTTGGACAGATCCCCACCAAGCGCGTGAATGGTTTAGTGCAGATTGGCGGAAACATCCTGTGGAAGCGCGAAAATGGTATGATGCGGGTTGGGATGATTCAGAGGAAGCAAAAGATTGGTATAATGCTGGTTGGAAGATAGAAGAAGCAAACGAATGGTATAATGCAGGTTGGACAGATCCAGATGAATCAAGAAGTTGGTACAAAGCAGGTTGGGATGATCCCGAAAAAGCACATAATTGGTACGATGCCGGTTGGGATGATCCAAAGGAAGCGTATGCTTGGTACGATGCAGGTTGGGACGACCCAGAAAAAGCTTATGATTGGTATAGTGAAAGATGGAGGGATCCAATAACAGCACGTAATTGGTATGATGAGGGATGGGATTATCCAGATAAAGCACGTATTTGGTTTACTTCCGGATGGGATGATCCTGAAAAAGCAGGTAATTGGATAGATGTAGGTTGGGATGATGCCAAGACTGCTTTACAGTGGTATAAGGAAGGTTGGGATGACCCAGAGGAAGCGTTAGATAGGTATATGAAAGGAGAGTCTAAAGAAAGGTAGATATTTAATGGTATTATAGATTTATTTTATGGGGGTAGTAATATGAGAAAAGAAAAGATTGCAAGTGAACTTATAAAGATTGCGGAGATGTTAGTTACTGCGCAGGATTTTGATGAAGAGGAATGGGAAGAGGAATGGAAGGAAGCCGGTTGGGAAGATATGGAGAAAGCCCGAGAATGGTACAATGCGGATTGGGTAGGTCCCGAAGTAACACTTGATTGGTATAATGCAGGTTGGGATGATCCTACAGAGGCAGGTGCTTGGTATGATAATGGGTGGGAAAATCCTCTAAAGGCGCTTGAATGGCGCAATGCGGGTTGGGAGGATCCCCTTGACGCATTTGTATGGAATAGAGAAGGTTGGAGGGATCCGGAAGAAGCATTTGATTGGTACAAGGTGGGATGGGAGTTTCCAGAAGTAGCAAGAGATTGGAACAGTGCTGGTTGGAGAGCGGAAGAAGCAATTATTTGGTACAGAGAGGGTTGGCATGAACCAGTATTTGCGAAGGATTGGTACGAAGCAGACTGGGGAGCCGAAGATGCGGGTTATTGGAGAAGTGAAGGTTGGTCAGATGTAGCAGAAGCAAACGAGTGGCGTGATGCAGGGTGGGAAGATCCCAAGGAAGCTCGGGAATGGTATGATGCCGGTTGGGAAGATCCCGAGGAAGCTCGGGAATGGTATGATGCCGGTTGGGAAGATCCAAAAGTGGCTTTTAAAAGATACAAAAGAGGAGAGTCTAAAGAAAGGTAGATATTTAATGGTATTATAGATTTATTTTATGGAAGCAGTAATATGAAAAAAGAAAAGATTGCAAAGGAAATCATAAGGATTGCGGAGATGTTGGTTACTGCACAGGATTTTGATGAAGAGGAATGGAAGGAAGCATATTGGGGGGGATATGAGAGAAGCAAGAGATTGGTATAATGCTGGTTGGAACGATCCTGCAAGGGCAGGAGAATGGTATGATTTGGGTTGGATGGACCATCCTGTAGAAGCTCGAAAATGGTATGATGCGGGATGGCATGATTCAGAAATAGCATATGAATGGTATGATGCGGGGTGGACGATAGAAGAAGCAGACAGATGGTATAGTGCGCATTGGTATAATCCGTATTATACAAGAGTTTGGTATGATGCAGGTTGGAGAGATCCGTATATTGCTAATGAATGGGATACGGAACTTTGGAGTGCTGGGATGGCGTATAAGTGGTACAGGGCGGGATGGAAGGATGGTGGAGAAGCATGTTATTGGTACAGGGCGGGATGGGATGATCCAAAGGAGGCGTTAGCTTGGTTTAAAGATGGTTATGATAATCCGGTAGAAGCTCTTAAAAGGTATAGAAAAAGGAAAACCTAAAAGGCCAAGAGAGAGAATGATGTAGTGTTAATAACACTATAGATTGATTTAGAAAAACTTAGTTTGTAAAGGAGGTAAAGAATATGAGATTAACAATTGTAAATGTTTCGGATGATGTAGTTTCTTTTGCGGGGGTACCTGCTTTGAAGTCTGGTGAGACTTGTACTGTCGACATTGCTGATGAGATTTACTACGGCGAATCGGTCGAAGGAGAAAGTACAGCAGTTAAGATGTGGCAATCGATTAGCAGTTTAAGAAGTGCTGGAAAGATTACGGTTTTTGCTTCGCAGTCTGCTAATATAGAGCCGGGAGCAACTGCTAATCCCAAACAATCAGCGATTGCAAACTTATCGACGGTGTCTTCGATTTCAGGAACGGAATCAGTAGATTCTTCAGCAGTTTTGAATTCGATAAACAATTTGGTGAGCAAGGTGAACACGATTTTGAGTGCGTTGAGAAATGCAAACATTATTTCGACGTCGTAGTAGTTGGGTGATATGTATTATGGTTTGATTGACAAAGTTGAAGAGTTATTGGCGGCTGATTTGAGAGAATTTTTTAAGGGAAGGGTGTCTTTATATGTTGAACAAGGGGATGTGTTGATGGAATTATTGGGGAATGAGATATTTGATGTTGTTAGAGGATTTGTTCCTGAGCGTAGAAAATTGCCGTTTTGTTATGTGTTGGCGGACAGGGCAACGGTAGGGTTGTCTGGTTTAGGAGGAGAAGTAGCATATAATGAAAAGGTGGCAACTTTGACATTAAATAATGATTACTTTGACGTAACAGATGTTAGGGTAATGGAAGTCGATTACAAGGATATGGTGAGGACTTTGGAGTTGTATCCGGAGTTGTTTAGTACACCATCGTCTGTTCCGGCTATTGAAGTAAGGGATATATTGAGACAGCAATTGTGGGACGGTGTTTTGGCAAGTTTGGTGGATGGAAAAGTATTGCTGCAGTTTGATGGTGATGTGAATGTAATTTCAGTTTCTCCGGAATTAGGTGTATCGCCAGGATTTTATGAAGCGGTCTCGTACCAAGTGAGGTCAATTTTTGCTGAGACAAGTGTTGAAATAGGTTTTGGGGCCGAAAGCGAGCGAACAGTATCTCGGATTGCTGATGCGGTTTTGATGTGGTTGAAGAGTGTGAGAAGTGAAAGAAAAGGAGTAGTTTCAGAGAAGGATGGTATGGTTGAGTTGGTAATAGGCGCTGAGACATTGGGCGGGGTAGCAACGGCAAGTTTTGGAGCAGGAGATAATTATTTGCTTTTGTATCAGAGAATGGTGTCCGTTCCTGTCTCGGCTTTTTTATATGAGAGAATTTCTTTGGATAAGGTAGAAGTAAAGCAAATGGAGGTGTGAATTATGACATATGTGAAGCCTGGAGTTTATATTTCAGAAAAGTTTGGGGTAGGTGGTGTAGTAACGGGAGGATTTGTAGTTCCTTGTCTTGTTGGCGTAGGTTCTACATATAAGAGATATTGGGATGAGGAAATAGTTAAAGGAAAGTATAAACAGATAATTGTTGTGGGAGCCAATGGAGTAGCGACTTTATCTTATAAATCGACTCAAAAGAAATATGATTGTGCTTTGTATAAGAATGGTCAAAAGATGCCTGACGATGCTTATAATTTTACCAACGAAACGACAATAACAATTCAGGAAGCTTATAGAGATACATCAGCAACTTGGGAATTCGAATATTTAGCTGTGAATAAGGATTTTGATAGTTTAGCAAATGACGCAGAGAAGTTGCAATATGTAAGCAAAACTGCAGGAGGGGGAAGGCCTTATCGTTTGGGTATTGACTATAATTGGGATAAGTCTGTTGACAAGAAAAAGATAGATTGGAGTGTTTTAACAGCGGCGACGGTAACAGGGGTATCTGGACCATTTAATTTGTCAACGAATAATAAGATAAAGATTTCGGTGGATGGGAAGAGTCCAATTGAGGTTGTTATTACAGGAGCAAATCAGAGTGCAGTAACGGCTGCTGAAGTAGTGGAAGATATAAATTCAGCAGCAGGCACTGCTTGGGGAACAAGCTATAACAGTATAGCATCTGTTTCTACAAATAAGGTAGTAATAACATCTGTGTTGAAGGGTGTCAGTGGGAGGATAAATTTTTATACGCCGTCGAGTGCTGATGCGACGAATACGATATTTGGGATTGTTCCTCCAGCGTATTTTTTGGGAACTGGAGAAGCACCTCAGTTGGGGCAGACTTATTATGTTACTTATGATGCTGTGAGGCCATCTGAAGATTATAATGTTGTGAAAATGTATTTTAGTTATGACTCTGTTTTTAAGGATATTGGGCCGGTTACGAGGAACAATGATTTAATGGTGGCAGCGGAGTTGGCCTTTCTGAATGGTGTCCAGCAGTTAGGAGTTGTTCAAGTAAAGGATAGTGATGGTGATGGAATATATATGTATGGTGATTGGGTGGCGGCGCTTAATGCAATTAAGGAATCGAGAGAAGTAACAGACTTGGTTTTGCTAAATGCAGATGAGGATGTGATGTCTTATGCTGTTGGGGTAATTGAAGAGGAATCTGGTTTGTATAGAGGGCATTGGATGGGAGGTTGGTTTGGAGTTGGTTTGGATACTCCAATAGGAGATCCGGATGTGGCTGGATCAATAGTGTATACAGCGGCAAGAACACTGCAAGTATCAGCAAATTCACCTGCAAGAGGGAGAATGATTTTAGTAGCTCCGCCGAATGCGAAGTATACACTAACTGAAACAGATACGAGAATCACAGTAGAAAAGGAGTTGGAGAGTTACTTTCTTGCTGCTGCTCTGGCGGGTATGTTGGCTGGTTTGGATATAGTTTCTGATTCTTTGTTGAGAAGAAGAGTAGTGGGAATTACAGCTTCATCTTTGACTTTGACGGAAAGTGAAGCAAGTTATTTGGCAAGTCATGGGGTAACTCCGATTATAAATTCTGGAGGAGTTGCATCTGTGTTTGATTATATAACAACCGATACAATAGATGAACTGTATTCAGAACCGAACATAAGGGTGCAGAAAGATTATTTAGCAAAGAGAATACGGGATAGATTGGACGCTTACATGATAGGAATTACTCCGGATAATTTAGACGAGTTTATTCACGAATTGAAAGCGCAAATAGCAATAGAGATTGAAGCAGCTATATCCGATAAAATAATTGCTCCGTTCCGGACAGATAGTGGTGTACCGCGAGCACTGGATTTGGCCAATGATATTAAAGTATTTAGGTCACAAGTAAAGAAGACGGAGTATAGATTCGTGTACTGGTTCCAGGCGAAGTGGACAGTGAAGCGTATATTTGGTGAGTACTGGGTAGATACTGCTTTGTTAGGATAATTGTAAGGAGGTAGTAATTATGGCAATACCGCAAACAAAAGTTAGAACGAGTTTAGGTTTAGAGGTAAGGGCGAAAGGGGTGACAGTAGGGTTTATTCAGTCATGGAATGTTAGTTTGACGAGAACAGTAACACCTGTGTATGAGTTAAACCCTGTGTCAGGGGGGAAGCCAGTGGATTTGGTTCCGGGCAATGACACTGATTTGAGAATTGATGTGGGAAGGATGGATTTGCATAGGAAAAAGATGGAGGATGTTTTTGGGACAACGAATATAGCTATGTTATCTGACCAGTCGAATCCGTTTGAAGTGATAGAGAGTTGGATGAATCCTGATGGTTCTGTAGAAAGGTATGTTTACACTGGTTGCTATTTTTCGAGAATATCAAGAAGAGTAGATGCAACAGGGAATAGGACGATTGTTGTAGAAGGTACGATAAATTATGTGGAAAGGAGAAAATTATAGTGGGATATTCTGACTTGGTCGTTTTTGATGTAGTTAATAGACTGAGAGAAATGCGGGATCTGAGTAGGGAGGAGATTAGTGCTCTATTAACTGAGATGGTAAATATGGGGTTGTTGTTTAAAGACGAAATGGATGAAATTTTAAAGAAACTGGAAGAAGAAGGAGAAGGAGAAGAGGAGGAGGACGATTATGGGGAATAAATTATTGAATGTGATTAAAGACGAGTTGTGGAAGGGAGCAAGTTTTAAAGAAATAGAACTCGGAGGTCATAAGTGGAAGTTGAAAACGTTAAATGACGGAGAGACTGTTTGGAGGGACAAGTATGTCCAAGCATCTGCTTCATACAGTTTTGTAACTTCACAGAGGGCTCCTACCGTAGCGGTGTCTTTAATAGAAATAGACGGAGTGCCTGTCAGAGATTTAGTTTTGTCTGATGACGAAAAGAGCGGCGATTTTGCGGCGGCGGAGGATTGGTTGAGAGTATTGGGGTTTAGCAGTGTGTCAGAGAGGTATAAAGTAGCCGAGAAGGTTTTGGAATGGTTGCAAGAGTTGCCCACTGAGATAGTAGAAGAGTTGTACAAAGTTTGTTTGGAATTGGAAAGAAATAGAAGAGAAATTATGGAAAAAGTTTTAAAAAAAACTTTGAGTTAGATTTTATAGATAAAGTTTGTTTAGAACTTATGCTGTATGGGGTGGGGAAATGGGCTGAGTCGGGGTTGTCGTTGTTTAGAAAGATGGTGTTATATTTGGTGATTAGGGAGAGGGAAAAGGAAAGGGTCGATGTTTTAGTCTCTGTTTTATCTTCTTTGTTAGGTTTAAAGTTTTCTGGAGAAAAAGTGGTTCCACTATCTGCATTTATCAATCCCGAATTAGTTAGTAGATTGTTATCCGAAGAGACGTTGTCGTCTGGTGAACTACATTTGTCTGAAGAAGAAGTTTTAAGTATTTTAGAAAGTGAGGAACAGGATTAATGCCTGACGGCGAAAATCTGCGTGTTGGAAGAAGAGAAGTTGAAGAGATGTTACACAGATTGCGTCGAATGTCTGAAGCTTCTGTGAGTATGGAAAAGGTTGTAAGGTCTTTTGTTCAATTTGGGAACGAACTGAAGACAATTTCGGAAGAGTTAAAAAAAGCTTCAAGTGTGACTGAAGAATCGGTGAGGAAAGTTTCTGATTCAACGACATTTGCAACCAATAAGCTTCGGGATGCTTTTAGAGAAATAGCACGAGAAGGATATAATTTGTATGGCCGGTTAGGGTTTTTGGGAAGTGCTATTGAAGCTGTGGGTACTGGTGTAAAGAAGTTGATACCGGGGTTGGAGGAAAAGAGCAGTGCGTTGAGAAAGGTTGTAGATGTACTTGAAATAATGGGGATGTTGTATCTTGCTTCATATTACTATTCTTATGAAGAGGAAGCAAGAGTACATAGAGTTGCACTGGCTTATAGAGGATATGCAGGGGCTGCTGAAGCGGTTGCAAAGGTGGTTAGGGAAGAGGTTATGAGGTTAAGGGAAGTATGGGGAATGTCGGCTGAGGAAGCGGAGAGATATATAGCTTCGATGGCTGGTTTAGGCAAAGTAAATATAGGTTCTTTAAGATTTTTGGAAGATGCATTTTTGAGATTAAGTTACGCTTCTGGATTGTCTGTGGATGTACTACGCGGTTTGTATAAAGATTTAAACTATTTGACCGACTTGAGTGGCAGGGCAGGTAGTCAGATAGTAGGTATGCTGACAAATATAGCGGCGCATGGAAAATTGACAGGCATGGCGATTGGTGATTTTGTGAGAGATGTTGTTGATGCCGCGAAGGAAATGTCTTTGTTCGGAAGAAGGGGACAGGAAGATTTGGCCGGATTGTTTGAACACATGAAGAGAGTGCTGGGTGGAGGTGCTTTTGGTGTTGAGGGAGTTCGGCAGGCTTTTGGTATTGTGACAGGTACAGTTGCGCAGTTATTGAGAGATCCGGCAATGTATATGTGGGTCAGGGGAATTAGAACAGAAACACCTTATACGTCGATAGCGGAAGATGTCCGTAGTTTTTTGTTGAAGGGCGGAGGAGGGTTTGACCAAGAAAAGGTGTTTAATTTGTTTATGCAATTTGTGAACAGGTTTTTGCAATCAGGTACATTAGAGGCATTGAGAGGGTTTTTGGTTGGAGAGCGTCCTACAGTTGAAAATATTGCGATTGTGGATGCAATAATAAAAAATTTGCAGATATTGAAAAATATGGAAGAAAAGGGCGACGTAGGGAGAAGGGATTTTGAAAGAGCGAAAAGAGAATTGCAAGAACAGATTTCTCGATATGTAAAAGATTCTATACCGTTGGTAGAACGAATAACACGTACTCTTGACCAGGTTTTGAGATACTGGCTGCCTGGTTTTAGTAATGTTTTAACCAGTATTTTGATGGTGTTGTCGGGAGGTTTTGTAGGAATACTATGGTCACTTGGACATTTGAGGGAACTTTTGTTTGGAGGGGAAAGGGGAAGGCAACCATTGACAGAGATAAGGGGATTAATAAATCAAGCTATTGAAAGAGGAGCAATGGGGCTTGAGGAAATATCAAAAGGCTGGGATATATTGAAGAAGGAATTGGGGGATATTGCCAAGACAGCGGAAAGAGGGGAGACAGAAAGGAAAGAAATAACTATTGGAGAGTTTTTTGAAAAGATAAAGAAATTGGCGGAGGCAGAAGCAAAAGAAGTAGAGACAAAAGCGGGTGTACCTTATTCGATGGAAGAAAGATATAAGCAGATGGCTGAAGACTGGGAAAAAGTGTTTGGGAAGAGTTACTTCAAAGATATGTTAAAACCAGAGACTTCTCCTCCTGTTAGCAGGGGAAGGGAAGATCATTTGTCTTTTGAAACACAACCGTCTCCATTGTTTGGAGGCAGATTGAGAGCCAGAAAAGAAGTTGTTCCTGGTAAGGAGATTACTTTTACATTGTCGGTTGGAGACATAATGAGGGTGTTGTTAGGTGCCCCGAGTAGATAGAAAGGTTATTATAGATGAAATAGTAAAAAGGTCTTTGGAGTATGGAGTTAATCCAGCTTTGTCTCTTGCTGTGTTTTATGTTGAAAGTGGGTTAGATCCAATGGCATTGAACAAAGTAACAAAGGCGGCAGGAATTGCTCAGTTAATGCCTTCAACGGCAAGAGAGTATGGTGTAACGAACGTTTTTGATTATAGAGAGAATGTAAGAGCAGGTGTGGCTTTATTAAGGGATTTGATAAGACAGCATGGTTTTGATTTGAGAGAGGTTTTGAGAAGGTATGGAGGGTTTAGGACATATCGAACAGCGCAAAGATTAGATGAATATGTAAAGAAGGTAGTTTTTGCGTGGTTTTCTGTTGCAGATATTTTAGTGGAAATAGTTTTGACTAAAAGTGATTTGTTGAAGTTGGGAGTGCAAGATGTCAGAGGAAAATAAACCAAAGACAGTCAGGCCAGGAGGAGGAGGCGAAGGGAGATGGACTTTGTCTTGGGGGTATAGGACAGAGGAGGGAGGTTTGTCAAGCGCAAGAGAAGGAGGGGAAACAAAGTTCTATGTAAATCCGACTTCTGTCAGAGTTGTTGCGAGAAAGAGGCATGTGGTAACAGATACTTTTGGTAATACCGCTGTGATGCCCTGGTACGATGTAAAAGGGAAAACAAATGTTGACCACATTGATATTGAGTTGGGTGGGGTTGGTAATGTGTATTATTATTCTGATGTAGGAAAGAAAAGCAGAGAAGCATTGTTGGATTTGTATAATTTAACATTGTCTCCGTTTTGGGTAGAAAAGGACGGAGTCTATAGAGAATGTGTATGGGAATTAAGATGGAGAACACCAGTTTTTGGGAGTGAAGGGAAAGATATTGTAGTTCTTGGATACATTTTACAACCGATGGCGATTGAAGAATCGGCAGGTTCTCCTTGGTTACCGACGTGGAGATTGGTTTTTACAATAATGCCACCTTATGTAAGGGGGTTTTTGGAGAAGATTAAGAGGAAGGAAAAAGTAGCAGTATGATTTTGGTGTATGTGAATGGAGTTAAGTTGGATGTAAGTGCTATTGGTTCTGTATCAGTGAGGTATGATGTAGTCCCAAGTTTATCTGCATGTAATATAGAATTATATGAGTCAGGGGGAAGGTTTATTGTAGGTTCTTTGAGAACAAAGAAGACGGAGTATAAGGATCTATTAAATAAATCGATAAGCAGGGGAGTTAAACAAGATTATTATTTACCAGTTTTTAAAGATAATGATGTTGTTCATGTATTTGAGAGGAGAAAGGATGGTTGGTGGTGGCTGTTTCATGGATTTGTGACGAACGTTTCGTATAATTTGAGTAGTAGTGGAGAAGAGAAGATACAATTGCATTGTGAATCAGGATTGAAGAGTTTGAAGAGGGCTTTTTTGGCTGTTAATTCGTTTAGAGTTCCGGAGGAATTAACGAGTGAGGAATTGGGAAGCAAGGTTGAAGTTTTGATAGATGTGTTTCAAAATGTTCCTTTTTCCCAAAGAACGATGTCTCAGAAGTTAAGAGTACTGTTTGAGGGTGGAGGAATTGCTAAAGAGAGGAAGCTAACAGGAGAAGGAGAATTTAAAGTAATTAGTAAAATTGTAAGCACGGAAGAAGATGTATGGAAATATGTAGATGATTTAAAAAGTTTAAGTAAGATAGGAAATGTCCCCGAGTCTGTAATTGATAGTGTTGTTCAAAACAACTATGATCCTCAAAAAAAGAATATATATTTATTATTGTTAGGCGATGGCAATGTTATTGATAGATTATATAGTATTGTACTTGGAAAGTGGACATTATCTCCGCCGCCATATGTAGATAAGTTGTCAGTTTTAAATCAGATAATTAATCCTGTAAATTACATAGCTTATACTTTGCCTTGCGGCCACGTTGTGGTTGAACCATTGTTTAATGGTATCGTGGACGAAGAAGAAGTTATAGAAGATAATGATCTAAGGAATTTATCATACACGTTTTCAGGTAGTGATATTGTAACGGCCGTGATAACTTCCTATGGACCGAACATCCTGGGCAAAGAACAGAGAAGTGTTCGACAGGATTTAACAAGATGGCAGACTTTTCCTGTAGTGATGGATGAGGATGCTGTTAGGGCGTATGGGTTACGAATGATGGATATGGTAGAGGAAAAGATGGTGATTGAGACAGAGGAAATTGCGAGGGAATACGCAAAGTTTCTTTTGTCAAGATCATGGAGTATGGCAAAAACAGCGTCGGTGTCTGCGATTTGGAGGGGGAAAGGGGGATTGAACAGACCTTTGTTAGTAGGAAAAATAAAAGCAAGTTTTTTAGTGGTATCAATGTCGGTGGATGTCCAGTCGAGTGGCGCAAAGGAAGTATCCTATAGTTTAGGATATGGACTGACATGGGACGGAAAGGATTGGTCGGTTGATATGAAATGGGGCAGGTATTCATTGTTAAGTTTTCTATCCAGACTGAAGTCTATTTTGAAAATTGAAGATAAAAAGTTTGTGGTGATGTGATGGATTTTTCTTTGTTTGAGTTTAAAAAATTAGTTGATTTTTCAAAAATTTTTGAAGGGAGAATTGAAAGTGTAGATTTAGAGAAAATGTCTGTTGATATAGTTATGAGAGAAGGGGCAATTGTTGCTCGTAATGTAGGGATAAATTGTGGATATTTTTCAGAAGCAAATGGTAGCATGATGCTTTTTGTTCCACGTGTAGGGGATAGAGTGTTGGTAGGACAGAAGAACGACGATTCTTGGGAGATAGTTGGGTATTCAATAGGAATGTTTCCCGACGGGAAGTCAGCTTGGCAGGCTATTTTGAGTGATGAACAGGTGAATAAGCCTTATGTTCCTGCAGAAGGGGACTTTGTATTGGCAGTGAGAGGGGATGGAGGCAGATGCGCAGATGTTTTGGTATTGTCAAATGGTATAGTGTGGCTATCGGCGGGGTTTGTAAACCTGGTGTTAGACCAGATGATGAATTCTTTGAAAGGGTTAGCAGGCTATTTTAGATGGGATAGTGATTCCATCGTTATGGAGTTGGGAGGAGCACGGTTTGTTGAGAATGGTTTAGAGGTATCAGTTCCTTTGCAGAGTTTGTGGAAGGTATCGTCATTGTTGGATTCTGCTGAAATGTCTTTAGGATATGTAAATAATAAAGGAATACCAGAGTTAGTGGAAGGGGGGCAGGTAGTAGCAAGAGTAAAAGTTGGTCAATCAAGTATAAATCTTACGAAGGATGGTGTTGTTTTTGTAGAAGGTGAAAAACTGAAGATAAAAGTTGGAAAGTCTGTTTTGGTAATGACAAATGATGGATGTGAAATAACAACGGATAAGGTTACTGTTAAGAAGGATATGTTGGTAGAAGGGGAAGAAAAGGTGTTGGGCGGGTTGGAAGTAGAGAAAAAGTTAAAGGTGAAAGGGACTATTGAGGCGGAGGGAGATGGATTTACAGTAAACGAGAAAAAGATATCGGTGAAGGGAGATGAAGTATCTCTTTCTTCACAGAGGGTAAAAATAGATGGACAGAAAATTGATGTAAAAGGAGATGAAACACTAACAGGCAGTTATACATTGAAAGGGAGGGCTAAAATAGAAGGTGGTTTGGAAGTTATGGGAAGCGAAAAAGTTTCAGGAGATGTTTCAGGTTTTAGTTTTGTAGGAAGAAAGTTTAAAGGAGATGAAGGAGAGTTTGGAGGAAGTTTGTCTTTAATATTAGAGACAATACTGGACGCATTATCAAGTCATGTTCATTTTATTGAAGGCAAACCAACTACAGTTTCACCAATGTTACACGATTTGTCTGCGCATAAAACAAAGAAGTTGAAAGGTGTGTAGTGGCAGAGGAAAAGAGAATTCAGCAGGTATTAGCTTATTATGATAACGAAGACTGGGCTGCATGTGCATGCGAGATAGTAAGAAGGTTTGGTATCTCTGGAGGATTAGGTTTAGTTAAATCGATCAGAGAGTTGATTGAGTTTATTCGTTCAATCGAAGGAGTATTAAAACAAATAAGAGAAATGATGGATAGGGCTGATTTTTTAATGAGCGCGCTGCTTCCGTCTTCATTATGGAATTCTATGGTTTATCAGTTGATATCGAAAATAAAAATATGTCCTGCTATTACCGATTTGCTGTTGTCAATGGGAGAAGATGCCGGAGAGATTATTCGGCGTTCCAGTTTGAACAAATGGTTATCTGACAGAAAAGAAGTAATCAGCAAAAGTGTGGATGATAATATATCAAAGGTGCAGGATTGGTCTGCGTTGTTGATGAGACTGGAACAGATGATATTAGTAATGGAGAATTGTGTATCAGTTGCAACGGGTGGCCAGGGCTTTGAAGGCAATTTGTCAGGTGGGTTGGAAGTAGGGTTACCTGATTTTTCTGTACTAAAAAGGTAGAAAAATAAAATGAAGAAATTGATAGATTATTTAATAGAAGGCAATTTTTACAAAAAGAAGAGTTTGCCTTACAGATTATTGGGATATGACCTGATTATAGATACTTTGATCCCGTTGAGTGCTGTAGAAGTGAGTGTTCCGGGAGGCCAGGTTGTTGTAAAAACAGATATATCGGGAATCGCGGTAGTGTCTGCGGGACTGGTATTAGGAGAAAATACGATAAAGTGGAGAGTGGCTGGGGAAAGTAATTGGAATTGGGTGACTGTTGATGTGTCGAATTTGGCTGTTTTATTGACCTCTGTTGAAGAGGTATTAAAAGATTTGGAAGATAGTGTGGAACTATTAGTAAGTGAAGTGGTTCTAAAGGAAACATCAAGAGCGGATATTTTTAAGTATTTATTTTGGGATGAGAGCAGATATAGACTGGAAGAATTAATGACAGCGGGGTTGGTAAGGGCAGGCAGGGAAGATGAGCTGGGTTATGTGATGAATGAATTGAGTGCTGTTGATGTATTAGATTATTGTGTTTTTAGGTCTAATTATTTAAAGGGTGATTGGTATTTTGACGGGGTATCTGGGATAGTAGAATATGACGATATATTGAAAACAGATACTTTGAGATTAGGGACGTCTGATCAGGGTTGGTGCTATGATAGTGTTTTCATAGAAGAAGAGGGAAACTGGATATTGTCTGTTTGGTGCAGAAGTATTTTTGGAAGCGGGTACATTAGATTGAGTTACATGATAGATGGAAATTGGATAGATGGGAATAATACTCCAGTGTCGACCGATTTTCAGAAGTTAGAAGTTAGGATTGATGGCAAGGTAAAGGCAGTTAGGATAGGGTTGAGTGGGAATGTGGTAGTGCGGTTGTATAATTGGAAATTGGCAAAAGAGGAGAAGGTTTTGCCTGTTGTATTGGGTGGGTATAGGGGAAATGAGGTTGTAATAGTAAGAACAAGTGAAGTTTTAAATAGATTTAAGTACGTATACGATGAAATAGATTTTGTTGATTATAGCAAACTAAGTTTTTCTTTTGTTGGGCACGATTCGTTTGAGTTGTTAAAGTGTAGGGAATATCGTGATTTGATGATGTTACTACAAAATAATGTTATGGAGGTAAGTAGTGTGTCTGAAGGTTTTTGGGTATATTGGTCTTTGGTTAGTTTTGTCGTGGTTAGCGCTTTAGTAATTTATGAATGGATGACATTGGGGGTAAAAGCATCAAGGGGATATGCGATGGGAGGAGCAAAGCCTACCTATTATCTCAGTGAAATAGACGGCATTCAATTTTCAGATGAGTCAGCAATTAATCCATCAGCAACTTTGGCAGTAGCCCGTCATTCTTTGGCAGGTGTAAATTCCTCATCAAGAGGATATGCAATGGGAGGTTGGGCGGGTAGTATTTCCAGTGAAATAGATGGAATTCAATTTTCAGATGAAACAGCAATAGATCCATCAGCAACTTTGGCAGTAGCTCGTGGACATTTGGCGGGCACAAATTCCTTATCAAGAGGATATGCAATGGGAGGCGAGAACAGCGGTGATTATTCTAATGAAATAGATGGAATTCAATTTTCAAATGAGTCAGCAATTAATCCATCCGCTACTTTGACA
>Ga0123519_10008354_pt1 | contig 15813 bp, 15 predicted proteins | sample YelNatPaOPRAMG02_FD_87396 | JGI IMG/M metagenome (GOLD analysis project Ga0123519, IMG submission 87396) | Hot spring microbial communities from Yellowstone National Park - Yellowstone National Park OP-RAMG-02 (version 2) | ecosystem: Environmental > Aquatic > Thermal springs > Hot (42-90C) ...
TCCAAATTTCTTGCGATTTAGAAATATGAAAAAAATAAATTCATCAACATTTATAAAATTTGGATTTTCCATTATTACCTTCAAATCTTCTCTTATTTTTGATAATGCATCAATACACTTTTGATAATCTTCACCAGTTAGTTGATACCTAAATACTCTTGCAGGCAATAAATAATCAAGTTTTAGTAGAGGTAAAACTTTCTTCGGCTTTAAATTCCAAATACAATATTTATCTGGATCTACAAAAGCCATAATTTCAGTGATGAATGAGTCTCCCAATCCTTTAATTTGCCTTCTAAATTCGTCATATCTTTGAGATAATGGTTTATTAGCATAAAATAAATCTTTAAAAGCGTTTTTTATCTTATCAATTCCACCATTTTCCTTCAAAATTTGCTCTGCTTTATAATCCTTTCGCTTCCAAAACGAGGCAGCCCAAGAATTCTTAAAAATTTCTATAAATATCTCGTCAGTTAATTTATCTAAATTTTCAAGTTTAAATAGATTAGAAAAGTATGCTATTCGATCTTTTCTCTCATTCCTATAATTTTGCCACTCATCAGATACAATGGATGTTCTATACTCCTCAATAAATTTTTCTAATTCTTTCATTTTTCCCTCAAATATGGTTTTAATATTTAACTATCGTTAAAAATTTTAACTATAAAATACAGCTGAAAGATAACCAACAACTTGGTGTTTGTCTCCACTCGCTTCACTCGAGTCGTTTCTATATAAAACTTTCGATTTAGTCGCACCCAAAAGTTTAGAAGTTTTCATTACTGTTACAATTGGACCCCCACCACATGCCTGAACTTTTTCCCCTTCAAGTTCATCCATTAATCCTTCATCATTAAAATCATTTATGAATTTTTCTACTCGTGAATCGAGACTATTTGCAACTTCGTGAGAGAAATAATGTGAAAGATCTGAGCTTGCAACCAGCAGAACATTTTTATTTTTCAAAACTTCAGCAAGGACTTCAGCTAATGCGTAAACAATTTCTTTACTTTGATCTCCCATCACAACTGGAAGTAATTTGAATTCGTCTAATACAACTTGAAGAAAAGGTAATTGAACTTCTAAAGCATGTTCCCTACCGTGACCTCTTTTCGAGAATTCTATGATGCTATTGTAATCTTTCAATTCATCTCGAAGTTCTGTATCAATTGGAACAATTCCGAGTGGAGTTTGATATGCGGTCCCATTATAAACTGAAACACCACGAAAATATTCATAATGGCTTGGTGAAATCACAACAACAGTATCATATTTTTTTCCTTTAATAAGTTTATAACCATAAGCAGCTGTTTTTGCAGAATAAAAGTAACCTGCATGAGGTGAAACAATTCCTATGATCTCACCTTCAATTTTTGGTGGATTAGCTTCTTTCAAATAATTCTCAACAACTTTTTTGAGGCGAACAGGTTCTCTATCATAGAACATTCCAGCAACTGCTGGTAAGCGAACTTCACTCGTCAACATTGTTCTTCCCTCCTATTTCGTTTTCGGAAAAAACTTCAGCAGAGAAAACTTCAATTATAGTTTGAGGATCTTTCCATTCGGTCTTGCTCAATCCAGCTTTCAGACAAGTATGTTCTAAAAATTCTTTTACTGACCAATTATATTTAGTGGCAACTTGCGGTAGTAATAATCCATGAAAAGGTCCTTTGCGAATTATTAATCCATGTTCTCCTATTTTTATTTCATCAATTGATTTAATTCGTTTAGGTGGTGAAAGGACTGAAATTTCAATTTCAATGTGATCTACTTCTTCTTTTGTTAAGGGATAAAATCTTGGATCTTCAAATGCTGATTTTTTAGCTACCTCATACACTAATTCATAAAGTGGTTTTTCTCCAATAATGTAACCGATACAACCTCTGAGTTCACCATCAATTGTTAAAGTTACAAAAACACCGCATTTCTGTTTGAGTGCTTCTGGAAATTCCCTTTCAAGATCAACAACAGCAAGACCAAATTCTTCTTTGATTGAGTCCCTTGCAATCTTCAAAAGGATTTGTTTTTCTTCATCAGTGAATTTCATAACGCCTCCTCTGAATTTAGTCTGTAAGCAATAAGTTCAATTTTATCTTTGATAAAATACAAATCATTATCATACATAAAGAATGAGTCTGGAATTGGTGCTGGAGTTGCTTGATTCAAAGTTTCTATTAAAACAGGTTTTCCTTCAATTTTATCGATTACAATCAGTCTGTTAATTAGACTTTTAGGATTTATTTTATCATAAACATTAAAAATCAAATAATTCGATCGATCAATGTATTCGCAAAAATTAGTGTAAAAACTATTTGATACAAATTGATTAACTAATTTTGAAATACTATCATTATTCAAAGAACTGTTTAAATTCTGAGTGAATGAATATCTTGAGTAATCTTTTTCTCTGATGGAATTTAAAAATGGTCGAGCTTCTTCATCATTACCAAGATTACCCACAATTTCACCATTTTCAATTGCTAATTTGAAAAACTCATTATTCTCAAATCGGGGAATAAAGCCATAGACATAATTTTCATCAAGGTCATAAAAAGTCAGGTCGTCATTAATCCAGAGAATTTCACCGGAATTCAAATCAATAGCAATTATTTTTTTATGATTTGGCATATCTGGCTTTTCGAACTGATGAAGAATAAGATAATTTGAGGCAGTCCCTTCAATTCCTATCCAGAATTTTTCATCAAGGAATGTTTTGTTTTTCCAGAAAAATTCACCTGTTACTCTATCAATACAAGAAAAATACACTTCTTTTTTATCAACATCCCTTTCTTCAATTACAATTTGATCAAGATCGGTAAGAATTATTCTCCAGATATTTCTGCCCTGATTAAACGAGAAAAGTTTTTGAATTTTTGACATATTAATGCTCTCTTTCTACTAAAATTTAGAAATTTATCTTATTTAATTCCAAATGTTATTGCAAGGGAAAATTTAAAGGCGAGAAATATAACAAAAGAAGCGAGGCTTAAACTAAAGACCTCGCTTCAAAATTTCTAAAATAATCAGTTTACTTTCTGTACTCACTGAAGACAAAATCTTTTTCTTTTGCCTGCATATGACAGGCGAAGCATTCACCCTCCATATTCTTTACAACTCTATTTCGGCTATCTCCAGCAAATCCTTCAAATCCCCAGCCACCAGTGTTTTTATACTTTTTTGAATTTTTAACCATTACACCGACAACTTTTCGGTTACCCTCAGTGATTGCGTTATCTTTAGAAACTGCCTCAAATAAATCGAACACAATCACTGAACCATCCTTAAATTTATTGCCGGCTTTATAACCAGCAAGAGCTGTTTTGTTTGCGTAAACATGGTGAATGCCTCCAAAGGCATCATAAAGAGGATGACCTTTTTCCAGAATCATGGATTTAATGTGGGTCCATCCTCGATAACCTTCTGGATACGGAACATCAGCTCCTTGCGGATAAAAAAGAACAAATCCAAGAAGGCCTATTGAAAGAATGAGTAAACCGAGTTTGAATTTTAGTTTGTTCATAAGTCCTCCATTTGTTTTGTTTTTGTTTATATTAGGATTCCTAAGCATAATAATAATTAAAAATAAATTTGTCAAGTAACTTTTATTTCTCTTTCAAATAATGTTAGATCAGGCTGGAAAGATTGGAGATAGCTTCATCAAATTCTTTAATCAATCTGTGAAAAACATCTCTGACTGGTAAAATTTCTTTAATCAAACCGGCAGATTGACCGGCTTCAAGTGCCCCTTCTTCAATATCTCCATCGAATATCCCAAGTTTTTCACGTTTCTCGCCCCAAATTTCTCTTAATTTTTCTTCATTAGCACAATTTCTTTCAGCTTCAATTGAACGCAATGCAAAATTGTTTTTCAACATTCTCACAAGGCCAATTTTTCTGAAACCGATTACAGTTCCATTGTCCTGAGCTTCAACAATCTTCATTTTGTAATTCATATGAGCAGACGATTCAACTGTCGCCGCAAATCTTGTTCCGATTTGCACACCCTCAGCACCTAAAGCAAACGCAGCGGCAATTTGTTTTCCAGTTGCAATTCCACCTGCGGCAATTACTGGAATCTTCAAATTTTCAACAAGCATCGGGATAAGACAAAAAGTTGTAATCTCATCGCAGCCATTGTGACCCCCAGCTTCATATCCTTCGCCGACAATTGCATCACAACCAACTTCTTCTGCTTTCTTTGCATATTTTACTGACGGTACAACATGTACAACTTTGATTTGATTGCTTTTCAATTTTTCAATGAATTTTCCAGGATGTCCTGCTGATGTAAAAACAATCTTTACACCTTCCTCAATCACAACATTAATTAAATCTTCTGCATCACCTCTGAGTAGCGGAATATTCACTCCAAATGGTTTTGAAGTTTTCTCCTTAGCTTTTTGAATATGTTCTCGTAAAAGATCTGGCTTCATCGAACCAGCACCAATTAAACCAAGTCCACCACATTCACTAACTGCAACCGCAAGTTTATAACCAGAAACCCAAACCATTCCTGCTTGAATAATTGGATATTCAATTCCAAAAAGTTCAGTGACTCGATTTTTTATTCTCATATGTAAACCTTTTTATTCTAATTTACTAAAGTTTGATTTTACCTTTTTGAATTAAAAGCTTTTGATTAACAAACCAAACATTAATAATCACAAAACAATAAATACTGAAATGGCTTTAGATTTGATCACAGGAGAATTTATTGGGAAAATATTTTTAAAATGATCAACAGAGACAAAATTGAAAGTCAGGATATTTTAAATTCCTTCTTCCTTTGGTCTGCGCGTCATCAAGTCTGTAGTTGCCAGAATTGGATCTTTATCTTCATAAAGTATTTTATAGACTTCGACACAGATGGGAACTTCCACGCCAACTTTTTGAGATAGTTGATAAACACTTTTGGCAGTTGTAACTCCCTCAGCAACCATTTCCATTTCTGCAAGAATATCTTTCAATTTTCTACCTTTACCAATTTGCTCTCCAACATAACGATTGCGAGAATATTTACTCATACAGGTCACAATTACATCACCAATTCCGGATAAGCCAGCAAAAGTTTCAGGTTTTGCGCCGAGTGCAATTCCGAGTCTTGAAATCTCAGCAATTCCACGAGTCATAATTGCAGCTTTGGTATTATCTCCAAAACCAGCACCATCACAAATTCCTGCGCCAATGGCAATCACATTTTTCAACGAACCACCGAGTTCAACGCCAACAATGTCAGTTGTCGCATAAACACGGAAATAAGGATTCATAAATTCATTCTGAACAAACTTTGCTGTTTCAATTGATTTTGAACCAACAACAACAGCAGTTGGAATTTTTCTCGCAACTTCTTCGGCGTGACTTGGACCAGAAAGAGTAGAAATTTTTGTTTCGTCTATTTCGGGGAAAACATCTTTAATTATTTCTGAAACTCGTTTTAATGTTGAAATCTCGATTCCTTTTGCAACATTTACAATTACAGCATTTTTAATCAGGTTGAAATCGATTTTTTCAATTACACTTCTGATGTATTGAGTCGGAATCGCAAGAACAATTATGTGTTTATTTTTTACAGCTTCTTCAAGATTTGATGTAATCTCAATTTCGTTAGGGATATTTATTCCAGGTAAATAAGTTTCATTAATTCTTTTTTCTTGAAGAAATTCAGCGTAGTCTGGTTTGTATTCATATAATGTAACTTTGTGACCATTATCGTGAAGAAGAATTGAAAGAGTGGTGCCCCAACCACCCGCTCCAAGAACTGCTATATTCATGCTTACTCAGATTTTTTATGAATGAGTGGAATCCTTTTAACTCTGTTTTCTGTTCCATCAATTATTCTTTTGATATTAGAACGATGAGTGTAAATAATAAATAAGGCTATGAAAATTGAAAAAGTAATTAATGTTGTGTAGCCTTGAATATGAACATGAAATACATTCTCACGAATGAAAAGTATTATTGGTAATGCGACTGCTCCACTAATTGAACTGAGAGATACATATCTAAATTTAATCAACATAAAAAGGAAGACTGCAGTTGCTATTAAAACATCAATGGTCATTAAACTTAAGGCCATACCAGCTGCTGTTGCCATTCCTTTCCCGCCTCGAAATCCTGCAAAAACAGTAAACACATGACCTATCACAGCAGAAATTCCAGCAAGCAATTGAACAAAAGTGAAATCATCAAATGGAGTTGGATTATCAAAAGGCATTTCAGTTAAGAAGAAAAGTCTCGCAATGAAAACAACCGCAACGACACCTTTAAAGGCATCAAGAAGCATTACAAGAGTACCATATTTCCATCCGAGAACACGGAATACATTTGTTCCGCCAGCATTACCACTTCCATAATTACGAATATCAATTCCAGCAACGAGTTTACTAACGATAATTGCTGTTGGAATTGAACCAACAAGATATGATAAAAGCAGTATTAAAATTATTGTTAACATATCAACCTGTTATTTTTTTAGACTTAATTAATGTCTAACATATTTATTTAATTTCGATTTAGCAAGTGTTTTACTTCAAAAAAATTCTTGCGAATGACAAATCTTCCTTAACTGTAATTTTTCTGTTTTCGCCTTTGACCTGATAAAAATAAACTTTCACACCAAGTCTCTCAACAAGTGATGATTCATCAGTTCCATAGAATTTATCTTCATAAGCTTTTTCGAAAGCTTCACTTAAAATTTTATAAGTAAAGATTTGTGGAGTTTCAACTAGCCAGATTTTCTCTCTATCTAAAGTACCTTCAACAAAGTTGTAGCCGGTCTTTACTGTATCGATGGCTTTCTTTGCAGCGATAACAGCTTTTTTCTTAGTTGCAAAATCAATCAATTCATCAATTTCTTTTGATGAAATTAAAGGACGAACAGCATCATGAACACAAATCAAGTCTGATGGTTCAGCTTTTATTGATTTTAATGCTGAGTAAACTGAATCCTGTCTTTCCTTTCCACCTTCAACAACTTTCACAACTTTAGTAAGTCGATACTTCTTAACAAGATTTTCTACTTTTTCAATAAAGTCTTTATTTACTGCAACAACGATCTTATCAACATTTTTTGATTTTTGAAATTTTAAGATCGTGTGTACAAGGATATCAATTCCATTAATCTTCAAAAATTGTTTAGGAGTTTCAGAAAGAAATCTTTTACCTGAACCAGCAGCTGGAATTATTACAATTGTCTTCATTTCAAGTTTTCTGATTTTTAGAGTTTATTTTGAGATTAAAATTCATAAAGAACTAATTAATTTTACAGAATTAACATTGCATCGCCATAACTTAAGAATCGATAGCCATCTTTTATGGCTTTCTTATAAGCTTTCATCGTGAATTCGTATCCGGCAAATGCTGCAACAAGCATCAACAAAGTTGTTTCTGGTGCATGGAAATTTGTAATCAATGCATCAACGACTTTGAAATCATAAGGTGGAAAGATGAACTTATCCGTCCAGCCCTTATTTGGTGCAGATAATCTACTAGCAGTTACGCTTGACTCAAGAGCTCGAACTGTGCTTGTTCCAACTGCAAAGACACGACCTTTATTCAAAATTGTTTTGTTAATTGCTTCAGAAGTTGATTCTGGTATCTCGTAATATTCAACATCCATTCGATGTTTTGTGAGATCTTCAACTTCAACTGGTCTGAATGTTCCCATTCCAATATGTAAAATCACGGGAACGATTTTTACTCCTTTCTTTTCAATTTTCTTAAGCAATTGAGGAGTAAAATGAAGTCCAGCAGTAGGAGCTGCAACCGAACCAGAAACTTTAGCATAAACAGTTTGATAATTCTTCTTATCAGCTGGAACTGGATCTCTTTTAATATAAGGTGGAAGAGGAACCGTACCTATTTTTTCAACAATTTCAAAAACATTTTTATCAGTTAAGAAACGAATCGTTCTTCCGCGAGAAGTCGTATTATCAACTATTTCGCAAACAAGACCCTCGTCAAAATAGATTTTATTTCCAATTCGAACTTTTCTTGCAGGCTCAACAATCACATCCCACAATTTTTCATTAGGATTCAATTCTCTCAAAAGAAGAACTTCAATTTTTGCTCCAGTTTTCTCTTTTCTTCCAAAAAGTCTTGCTGGAAATACTTTTGTTTGATTAACTACCAGACAATCTCCTTTCTGGAAGTAATCGACTATATCGCTGAATTTTTTGTCTTCAATTTCCTGTGTCTCTCTATGTAAAATCATCAATCGACATTTATCTCTTGGAGTGACAGGAAACTTGGCAATTAAATTTTTTGGTAAAACATATTTGAAATCTGATAACTTTAACTCTCTATCGCTCAAATCGAATTCTTTCATAAGCTTCTCTCTAATTTGTTTTTGATGAACTTTGATTAAGTGATTAAAAACTTCAAACTCAATCCCCTTAAACAATACAAAGAGCTTTCAGCCAGTGAAAGACTGAAAGCTCTTTTTAAACTAATCACTTATTTCTTTCTTGCCTTCTTAACTGCTGATTTCTTTGTCTTAGCTTTATTTGATTTCTTAACCTCAGTTTTTGGCTGTGAAAGTTTTTCAAGAACAACTGCTCTTGCAGCAGCAAGTCGAGCAATTGGAATTCTAAACGGTGAACAGCTTACATAATCCAGTCCAATTCTATGGCAGAACATAACTGAATCTGGTTCTCCACCATGTTCACCACAAATTCCAACTTTAAGTTTTGGTCTTGTAGATCTTCCTTTTTCAACGCCAATTCTCATTAATTCACCGACACCATTAACATCAATTGATTCAAATGGATCTCTTGGTAAAATATCGTGCTCGACATAAGCTGGCAAGAATTTTCCAGAATCATCTCTTGAAAGACCAAATGTTGTTTGAGTCAAATCATTTGTTCCAAATGAGAAGAACTCAGCAACCTGTGCAATTTCGTGAGCAGTTACACAGGCTCTCGGTAATTCAACCATTGTTCCGATTGTGTATTCAATTTTCTCGCCCATTTCATTCATAACTTCTTCGGCTACTCTACGCACAATCTTTTCTTGAAGTTTCAATTCATTAACATGACCAACAAGTGGGATCATAATTTCTGGGAATACTTTAATTCCCTTTTTCTTAACATTGCATGCTGCTTCAAAAATTGCTCGAGCTTGCATTTCTGTAATTTCTGGATAACTAATTCCAAGACGACAACCACGGAAACCTAACATCGGGTTGAATTCTTTCATACTTTCGATTTTATTTTTCACAGTCTCAAATGATAATCCCATTCTATCTGCAAGCTCTTGAATGTCTTTATCTTCGTGAGGTAAGAATTCATGCAATGGTGGATCGAGTGTTCTTATTGTAACTGGTCGTCCTTCCATTACTTCAAAGATGCCTTCAAAGTCTCCTCTCTGAAGTGGAAGGAGTTTATTCAATGCAGCTTTTCTACCTTCAACTGTATCTGCAAGGATCATTTCACGAACAGCTTGAATTCTATCGCCTTCAAAGAACATATGCTCGGTTCGGCAGAGACCAATACCTTCAGCACCGAAAGCAATTGCATTTCTTGATTGATCAGGAGTATCAGCATTGGTTCGGACTTTAAGCCTTCGCAACTTGTCTGCCCAGCTCATCAAATCAGCATATTTCTGATAAACTGGTGCATCTTTTGGATCAAGAGTTTTCTCAATTAATACTTGAATAATTTCAGATGGTTTAGTTTCAATTTTTCCTAAGAAGACTTCACCAGTTGTTCCGTCGAGAGAAATGTAATCACCTTGCTTGATAACAACATCTTTATTTTTAATTTTCATTTCCTGAGCGGTGTAATCAATTTCGAGGTCGCCACAACCAGCAACGCAAACTTTACCCATTTGTCGAGCAACTAACGCAGCATGTGAAGTCATTCCACCACGAGCGGTTAAAATTCCTTCAGCTGCATTCATTCCTCTAATATCTTCTGGAGAAGTTTCAATTCTTACTAAGATTACTTTCTCACCATTCTTTGCCCATTCTTCTGCATCAGGTGCACTGAAAACAACTCGACCTGTTGCAGCACCTGGACCAGCATTCAATCCTTTTGCAACCAATCTACCTTCTTCAATTGCTTTTCGTTTTTCATTATGATCGAAAATTGGTCTGAGCAATTGATTGAGTTGATCGGGTTCAATTCGTCGAATTGCTTCTTCTTTTGTAATTAATTTTTCATTCACCATATCGACTGCAATGTTAATAGCAGCAAAACCAGTTCTTTTTCCAACACGGCATTGCAACATCCAAAGTTTACCCTGTTGAACGGTAAACTCAATATCCATCATATCTTTATAATGTTTCTCAAGGATCTTTCTAATTTTTTCAAGCTGATTATAAATTTCTGGTTTTGTTTCTTTCAATGTTTTGATTGGAAGAGGAGTTCTAATTCCAGCGACAACATCTTCACCTTGAGCATTGGTCAAATATTCACCATAGAATTCATTTTCACCAGTGGCTGGGTCACGAGTAAATGCAACGCCTGTCAAAGAATCTTCGCCCATATTTCCGAAGACCATTGCCTGCACATTAACAGCAGTTCCCCAATCTTCTGGAATGTTGTTTAACTTACGATATGCTTTTGCTCTTTCGTTATTCCAAGAACCAAATACAGCACCGATTGCACCCCAGAGCTGTTCCCATGGATCTGTTGGGAAATCATGTCCAGTTTTTGCTTTAATTTCTGCTTTGAATTCTTCAACTAATTCTTTTAAGTCTTCTGTTGTTAATTCGATATCCTGGGTAATTCCTCGTTCGTGTTTCTTTCTTTCGATTATTGCTTCAAATGGATCAATTTCATCTTTCTTTTGAGGCTTTAATCCAAGAACAACATCACCATACATTTGAACAAATCTTCTGTATGAATCATAAGCAAATCTTGGATTGTTAGTTTTCTTAATTAAACCTTGAACAGTTTCATCGTTTAATCCAAGGTTGAGAACTGTATCCATCATCCCGGGCATTGATGCACGAGCGCCAGAACGAACTGAAACGAGCAAAGGATTTTCGGGATCGCCAAACTTGGCTCCCATAATTTGCTCAACTTTTTTGAGAGCATCTTTAACTTGTTTTTCAAGTTCTTTTGGATATGTTTTATTGTGTTTGTAGAAATATGTGCAAACTTCAGTGGTAATTGTGAAACCAGCTGGAACTGGTAAGCCGATATTTACCATTTCAGCAAGGTTGGCTCCTTTACCACCGAGAAGTTCTTTCATATCGGCTCTACCTTCGGCTTTCTTACCACCGAAGAAGTAAACATATTTTTTTACTGCTTTAGCCATATTAACTTTCTCCGTAATTTGTTTGACATTTAATAAACCAGTTTAAAATTTCTTTTGAAAAAGGATTTTTGTTTTTGTCTTTCATTCTTTCTGGATGCCATTGAACAAGTAGAAGTGGTGATTTGTTTGTTTTATCTTTCCATTCAAGTGCTTCAACAATTCCGTCATCTGAATAAGCTGTTGCAATTAAATCATCAGCAATTTTATCAATTGCTTGATGATGAGAGCTATTTACAATTCCTTCTTCTGATTTTACTATTCTAAAAAGTTCTGAGTTGGATGCGATTTTAACTTTATGAATCAAGTCTTCGTCACTTCCCGAATTTCTATGATTATCAATGTGTTGGAATAGTATCCCACCCAAATGAACATTTACAAGTTGAAATCCTCTGCAAATTCCAAGAATTGGTAAATCATTTTTCAAAGCAACATCAATTAATTCTCTTTCAAATTTATCTCGAACTTTTGATTCATCTGTAACTTTAGATAGACCTACATTTTCCTGATTATAATTTTGTGGATGTATATCAACACCACCGGGCAAAAGTAAACTATTACATTTGAGAAGGTCTTCGGCTTTGTTTGTGGTATGATGAAGATTTAAAACCTCAACATTTTCTGAAAAAGACTTAAGCCAATCTATATAATTCTGAATTTTTGAACCGTAATAAGATAAACCAATCGTTACTTTTCTTTCAGACATAAAATCTTGTGGATTAAATTCTCCTCGCTATAAATTTTCGCTGTGATTTTCGCATAATAGAGGAAAACCCCAGCTCTCTTAAACTCATTTTGAAATTTTGTAAGTCGGACAATGTCCTTTTCCGTAGTTATAAGGTGATTACACCCAAATTTTTTTACAAATTTAATCAATAATTTGCAATCTTGTTCATCATAAAAGTGATGGTCAGGGAAAGTTTTGAAAAAAACTGGAAAAATTTGAGTTTTTTCAAGCAATTTTTGAAAAGAGACGGGCTGAGCAATTCCACAAAAAGCCCCAACTTTCTTTTCCTTTAGGCTTTCCAAACTGACAAAATTTCCTTCCAGATCTTGAAAGGAATCAAAGCAATATTCTGAAATGACAAAGCCCTTTTCATCATTTTCTGGAATTTCTAAGTCGTCAAATTTTTTATTATAAATTACAAAGTCATAATCAAAAATTTTTTTCTTTGGTTCTCTTAAATTTCCAGCTGGAAGTAAAAATCTCTCAATCAAATTTTTCGAAAAGAAATTTCGATCGATCAAGACTATGGTAAGATCTTTGTGAACTTTCAAATTCTGTAATCCATCGTCCATTAAAATGAAATCTGTTTCACCTTCTTCGTTTATTTTCTTCAATGCCAATTTTCGATTTTCTGAGACAAAGACTTTTGCGTTGGGAAGATTTTTTTTCAAAAGGACAGGCTCGTCACCAAATTTTTCTACATCAAGTGAAGTTACTTCGAAAAAGCCTTTTGATTTTCTCCTGTAACCTCGAGAAAGAATTGCAACTCTTTGTTTTTTTTCAATAAACTTTCGAGCAAGTTCTAAAACAATTTGTGATTTTCCTGTTCCACCAACACGAATATTTCCAACACAAATGACTGGAATCTTTGAGCAAAAAATTTCAATCCCAAAAATCTTTCTCAAAAAATCTGAAGTGTAAACCAATTTTTTAATCTTTATTGCAATGAAATAAATCAATGAAAATGGTAAAAGAAAAATTCTGAGATAACTAAAAATTTTCATCAAAATTTCTCTTCAGAAAGTTCTCTTAAATTTTTCTCAAGTTCTTTTCGAATTTTTTCATATTCATCTTTTGTTAATCCAGTCGGAAATAATTTTGGTTCAGACAATCGAATTTTTACTTTAGAAAAAAACTTTGGCAGTTCAAACTTATCCCAGCTGTTGAAAATTTTTTTCTTCTCATAAACTATTCCACACAACACAATTGGTTTTTGTGCACGAACTGCTGCAATCAATCCTCCAATTTTCATTTCTTCTCTTGGTCCACGAGGTCCATCAGGAGTAATTGCGAGTGAATAACCCTTCTGCAAAACCTCAACCATTTCTCTCATCACCTCTTTTGAATCTTTTGAGCTTGAACCTCTAATCAATTTGAAGTTCCATCTTTTCAATAAACGAGAAAGAATTTCTCCATCTTTACTCTGACTTACAACTGCGCAAAAATTTTTATTTCTACCAAGCCACCAGCCAGCTAACATTTTTCCATGCCAGAACATCAGAACATAATTTCCAGATTGGAGTGACTTCTCGTTTTCAATTTCAATCTTCAAAGTTTTAGTTAATAAATCCAGAAGTGGTGGAAGAATAATCAATCCAAGTTGTTGAATAAATTCCTTCATATTAAATCTCAGATAAAATTACTTGAGCAGCTCTTCTTGATGCGCCTTTTTCACCAAGCATCGATTTTATTTCTTTCAATTTTTCTTTGAGTTGAACTTTCTTCGTTTCATTGAAAAGAATTTCTTTAACCTCGTCATAAATTTTTTGTGGATTACAATCTTTTTGAATTAACTCAGTTACGATTTTTTCACCAGCGACAATGTTTGCAAGCGAAATCCTATCAATTTGAATTAAATTTTTTCCAATTAAATAACTTAAATAGGAAGTTTTATATACAACTACAAATGGCAACTCAAACAATGCTGCTTCAAGCGTCGATGTGCCAGATTTTATAATTCCAGTATCTGCATATTTCATCAACTCGTAATTTTTGTTGAGAATGAGTTGAAATTCATCGCTGCAGTATTTTCTGTAAAATTCCTGTGGAATTGAATTAAGTCCAGCAATGGCGACATTCAAGTCGAATTCTTTTTTTAATTTGAGAGCTGCTTCAGAAACAACGGGTAAAATTTTTGTCAATTCTTGTTTGCGACTTCCAGGAAAAATTGTGAGTAATTTTTTTGTCAGGTCAAGATTATTTTCTTCGAAAAATTTTTCTTTTGGTTCGAACTGATAATCATCAATTACATCAAGTAAAGGATGACCGACAAAAGTTACATTTACATTTGCATCACGATACATTTTTTCTTCAAATGGAAAAACGACAATCATTCTGTGAACTACTTTTTTAATCAAATCAATTCGGTTTTTTCCCCACGCCCAAATTTGTGGTGAAATGTAATAGAAGATTTTCTTACCAAGCTTATGAAGTTCTTTTGCAATGCTAAGATTAAATCCTGGATAATCAATTAAAATCACAGCTGATGGATTTCTCTCTTCAACAATTTTAATTAAGTGTTTTTTGACTTTTTTCAGATAAGGAATGTGCTTTAAAACTTCTACAAATCCCATAAAGGCAAGTGAGTTGATATGATAAATCAATTCGACACCGGCTTCCTTCATTCGGTCGCCACCAATTCCAAAAAATTTTACTGATGGATCAAATTGATTTATTGATTTGACAAGATTGCTTCCATGCAAATCCCCTGAAGTCTCACCTGCTATGATTAAAATTTCTTTCATCAACTAAATAAGTTTTAATTTGATTTTTATGTTCGTTATAAAATTGAAGATGTAAATTTCATTGACTGAATTTTAGTTCACAATTTCAAAAACCAAATCGGTCAAAATTAACAGTGATTTAAACTGACAAATTTCAAACTCTTCGAATTATCCAGATTAACAATAAAATTCCAATCACACTCAACGATGCCTGGATCGATCTGATTTCCGATTGCCAACCTTTTTTCCACGAAAATTCTGGTTGTTCAATTGAATTGTTTGAATATTTTTTCAACTTAGGCAGAAATCGATTTACATTTCGGCAATAATCTTCGTAAGCCTGACCAAATTTTGATTTCAAAAAATTCTCTTCTTCTTTTACTATTTCATAATACTGATAAAAGAAATACAAAAGAGCAACAATCTGTAAATAAGGAAATACTGCGTTCGACATTATTCCAAGTCCGAAATAAATAAGAACATTTCCGATGTAAAGTGGATTTCTAACATAAGCGTAAGGTCCGTTTATCACCAGAAATGTTCCACCAACTCCACCAGTAGTTCGAGTTTCAGAACCAGCCCATGAATTTGCCCAGATACGAATAAATTCTCCGATGCAAACAAAAACAAAACCAATCAACATCGAATAAATGTTTGGATTGGAATACAAAATCATCAAGATTAAAAATGGAAGTGGAGTATAACTCCGATACTTGAAGAAAAATTGTCCTGCTTTCATTTTATGGCTCCAGTAAATATAATTCTCTTCTTTTTAATACGGCAGTGTTTCTCTTTTTAATTCTCTTTTTACTTAAAAGCTTTTCAATTGCAATTTGAACAGATGTGAAATTGTCAAATGGGAAGTAAGAAATTCGATTCAATTCACAGTGTTTTAGTAGATGTTTTTTTGCAAAGATGTAATCAACATATTCGATTGGACAACGATCGGAGTGTCCATCACCAATGTAAATTGTAATGTCGTCATCCGATGAGTTATTGATGATGTGATTTCTTTTACAATTTGCACATTTCAAACAAACTGAGTCCGAATAAGGATAAATCATTTCCGCAGTTCCATCATCATTGATGCTAATTGAATTCGAA
>Ga0123519_10008355_pt1 | contig 15812 bp, 12 predicted proteins | sample YelNatPaOPRAMG02_FD_87396 | JGI IMG/M metagenome (GOLD analysis project Ga0123519, IMG submission 87396) | Hot spring microbial communities from Yellowstone National Park - Yellowstone National Park OP-RAMG-02 (version 2) | ecosystem: Environmental > Aquatic > Thermal springs > Hot (42-90C) ...
ATGGGAAGCGGCAAAGGCGCAAGCGAAAAGGCGTGTGAACCGATTGGCAAAAGGCAGTGAATTGTTAATCCTTGCCACCTCCGGAATTGCCGGAATCTACCAAGGTAAGAATCAAAAAGACGCCCTTGATTTTATTGATTCGCTTTCGCTCTCGTATTTCAGCAATGATTTGCTTAAAAGTTTAATTCAGGCACAAACTATCTTAGAGAAGTCCAGTTTTGCCAATAAGGAAATTTTTGTTATAACCGATTTACAAAAAAGGGCATTTTTGGCTGTGCTTCAAGACTTCAAGCCAAAATTTCCGACCACGGTGATTGATGTTGGTCAAAAGACCGCAAATTGTGCGGTGAGCGCGGTCTTTTTATCCGAGCACTTTCCCTCTTCCGAAAGACCGGCCAAAATCGGTGCTAAGATAAAAAACTATGGTGAAAACGAAGTCAACCAAAGGGTAATTTTATCCCTTGGGGATAAAACCGAGGAAAAGCAAATTAAAATTGGCGGAAGCGAAGAAAAGAGTTTGTTGTTTGAAGCCGAAGTCAGTGCCAGTGGCGAATACTACGGTTCAGTGCGAATTGAACCCGATTCGTTAACCGTGGATGACCAACGCTATTTTGCCCTAACGATTGCCGAAAAAATCCCCGTATTGCTAATCTATTCCCAACCGTCCGAAATCTTTTATCTAAGACTGGCTCTATCGCCAGCAACCGAAAACACCTTTTCGGTTACCACAACTGATGAGAATGGTTTTCGCCAAAAGAATCTAACCAATTTTGCGGTTATTGGTATTCAAAATCCGATAAACTTTACCGGTTCTGATTACGATCGGCTAAAATATTATGTAGCAAAAGGTGGCAAGGTCTTTATTGCGCTCGGTAGCGAACCAAAAGATCAGACCGGACTTAAACCATTTATAGAATATGAGCAGAGGCAAGGTTTCACTGGATTTGTCTCAATTGATTGGGTCAAAACCGACCATCCGATATTTGAGGTCTTCACCGGTATTGATTTAAGCACTGCCAAGTTCTTCCAATGGTCAAGGCTGAAACCAAAACACGCCCAGGTTATTGCCCGTTTTTCTGATGGCAGTCCCTGCCTTGTCGAAAGTGATGACCACAACTATATTATTGCTGGAATGAATTTTGAACCATCAGCCACTGACCTGGTTTTTAAACCAACCTTTTTGCCGTTAATCCAAAGAATCTTTTTCTATTTGGCTAAAGGCAATCTTAAGACCGAGTACCAAGTTGGCGACACAATCACCACCGAGGTCAAGACTACGGGTTTGGTTAGAGTAAAGACACCAAAAGAAGAATATTCGGTTATGCCCGAAATCAAAGACGATAAAAAAGTAGTTAGGCTTAAACAAGTGTCCCAACCGGGTATTTATCAAATTGGCGATAAGACCTTTGCGGTAAATGTTGACTCCGCCGAATCGGATTTAAAACGGGTCTCGGAAAATGAATTGGTCAGAGCCGGATTCAAATTGAGTAAAGAAGGAAGTGCCAGGGCGACTGATTTAACTGGTTTAGCCCTCACGCTTGCCTTTCTTGCCTTAGCCTTAGAGATGTTATTGCTCCTTATCTAACAACAAAAAGATTCCTTGATTTTTGGTAATTTTATGTTATAATATATTATGCTTAAGAATTCTTATCTACTCATTTTTTGTTTATTCGCCTTAGCCGGAGTACTCTTTGCCCAAACCAGTAATCCTCAGCCGAATGAACCACACTTGTTGGTTGATGATGGCGAAAGTATGATGATGAGTTATGCCGATGCCAATCTAATAATGACCAATAAATATTTTGGGCTAAAAGAACGCTTAAACTCGCGCCGCTGGCAGGGCTATCAAGGCAATATAAAAGTCGCTGAGCCAAAGTTTTTTGAAATTGCCGGCTTTAACGAAGAAGCCAAATTAGCCGCAAAGTATCAAATTGTTCGCCAAACCGTATTTTGGAGCGGTGCGGGAATGATTTTTTTAGGTGGTTTGATAACTGTAACGAAGACGAAAAAGAACGACAACAAGTGGCAATTTCCGGCGGTAGGCATTGGGTTGCTTGCCACTGGGATTGGTTTGGATGCGATATGGTATTTTGCCCCACCCAATCACTATCCGCTCAGCAAAGCCCTTGCGGCTGCTACTAAATACAATAAAAAAGAATAAAAACCAAACCTTAGCAAAATATCTCCTGAATCCAAATATAACCACAGATACTACGCGAAACATCCACCGAATGAAAGAAGAATGAATGGAGACCACAGATTAATACAGATAAATCCCCCTAAAGCGGAAAGGGTACCCTACAATCCACTGAACTAAAACTATCCCTATCCCCTATCTCTATACCCGATTCAGGCAAAAAATAGAATTCGCTCAGGTTGCCTCCATACTCTAACTTGACATCTTTTATGAGAATCCTTTTAATATTATGATGCTTAAGGATAAAATTGAAAAAGCCCCTGAACGACCTGGGGTCTATCTTTTAAAAGATAAGAAAGGGAAAATCGTTTATATTGGCAAGGCACGCAATCTAAAAGACCGCTTGCGCGCCTATACCACAACCCAAGAAGACCCCAGAAAAACTTCCCTTATCAATCGGGCAACCGACCTTGATTTTATTGTGACCAATTCGGAAGTTGAGGCATTAATCTTAGAAGAAAATCTAATCAAGATTAATAAACCAAAGTTTAATGTCCGTTTAAAAGATGACAAGAAATTCCCTTATCTTAAAATCACAGTCCAGGAAAAATATCCAAGGATTTTTCCAACCCGCAATTTGCGAAGCGATGGCTCAATCCTATTTGGACCTTTCACCTCAGCCAAGGCATTACGAAAAGCGCTAAGAGGGGTGAAAAGAATCTTTCAAATCCGAACCTGTAATAAAAAACTGCCCAATCCTTCTCCTTTAAGACCCTGTCTCAATTTCTTAATGAACCGATGCCTTGGTCCTTGTCAAGGCACCGTGCCCGAAGAAATATACCGAGAACGGGTCAATAATGTAATCGCTTTTTTGCAGGGTAAAGAAAATAAACTATGTAACGAATTAGAGAAGCAGATGTTTGAGGCATCAGCCAATGAAGATTTTGAAAAAGCCGCAATCCTTCGTGACCAGTTAATGGCATTAAGAGAGATAATGCGCAACCAGCCTTCGTTCTTTTCCGACCGAGTTGCCCGCGACATTTTTGGCATCGCCAAGACTGATACTTTAGCCTTTGCCACCCGGTTTAAAGTGCGTGAAGGTAAATTAGTGGGTAAAGAAGAATACCCCTTAACTTTAGCCAAAGGAACTAAAGATAGTGAAATCTTAGAAAGTCTTGCCCGTTCAATTTATACCCATACCTTTGATTTGCCTGACGAGGTGATTTTGCCGGTGGAATTAGAAGAAGAAGTGGCAGAGCCCTTGATTCAGTGGTTTAAGGCGCAACGCGACCGAAGCGTCAAAATTTATCGTCCCCAAAGGGGCGCCAAACTCAGGCTTTTGAATTTAGCCAATAGCAATGCCGAAGTTGGGTTGGCTGAGATTGTGCCGGTGCCAAAAATTCACCAGGCAAATCTTGATTTACAACACTTCTTAGGCTTACCAAAACCACCCCGCATCATTGAAGGGGTTGATATCTCTAATATCTCAGGCAAAAGTGCTACGGGTTCAATTGTTGTATTCCACGACTATTATCCCTATAAACCGGATTACCGATTATTTAAAATTAAAACCGTGACCGGTCCTAACGATTATGCGATGATGGAAGAGGTATTAAGCCGAAGGGTGAAAAGACAGATTAAAGAAAATAAGCCGTTAGCCGATTTGGTATTGATTGATGGTGGCAAAGGTCAACTCTCAACCGCAATCCGTGCTTACCAAAAGACGATTAGTGAATCAGGAAATCCAATCCCAATGCCAGTAATGTTAGCCTTTGCCAAAAGAACCGATACCCTATATTTTGAAGACGGCCGCGCGATTTCAATTCCTGCCTCTTCACCAGCCTTAAAATTATTAAAAAGAATTCGCGACGAAGCCCACCGCTTTGCGATTACTTATCACAAAAAATTGCGCGGTAAGACCCTATTTCTCTCCGAACTTGATGGTCTGGTCGGGATTGGTGAAAAACGGAAGGTTGCCTTGATTCGCTATTTTGGCAGTTTGGAGAAATTAAAGTTAGCCACGGTGGATGAAATCGCCAAAGTAAAACTAATTGGCAAATCCCTTGCCGAAAAGATTTACGAATATCTCCACGAAACTTAAAAATCAATAAGCCAAAAGACCTTTAAACTTGGGCAAAGGTATATAAACGACATCCAATGCGAAGCAAGAAGAAAAATAAGTCTAAAGCACAAAATAGCATGTCCAAGTTTCTAACTTTGTGAAGTCCTTTCTGAATTCAAAATTAAGCAGATTAGCCTAAGCCAATAAGCCTTGGTTATTCAATAAGATAGAAATTAAAATTATTTATATTTTTCCGTTTGACATTTTTTTGGTGTTAATATAATTAGGGAATTAATGCCTATGAAGATATTTAGTGTTCCCATACTTTCCTTTTTTGTAAAAATTTTTCCGCCCAAGGCGGATTGGAAAGGGGGTGAGAAACATAAAGATTTATAATAACAAAATAGTCTTATTCAAAAACCATAAAAGGAGGCTTTATGGTTAACCGGTTTTTAAAAACAGCATTAGTTCTTTTATCTACTGCATTGGTTCTCTATACCGGCTGTAAGAAGAAAAATACCAAGCCCGATAAACCGGTAATTACCGCTGGTGTTTCCAGTGGTAGAGTGAATGTCTCCTATGAGTTCTCAGCAACAACTACTGACCCGGATGGCGATAGTATCTCAATCCGGTTTGATTGGAATGACGGCGATACCTCAGATTGGAGCAATTATGTTGTCAATGGTGAGACAATAAAAGTTTCTCATATCTGGCAAGACTCTGGCACCTACTCGGTCAGGGCACAGGCAAGGGATAAAAAAGAGGCAACATCTGACTGGTCAGAACCATTCACAATCACTATCATTGCCAATCAGCCACCCAATCCACCAGCAACCCCAAGCGGACCGACAACTGCCTTTAAAGATAGCCTCTGTTCATTCAAAACAGGGGCTACTGACCCGGATGGTGATAGTGTCGCAATCCGATTTGATTGGGGTGATGGTGATACCTCGGATTGGAGCCCTCTTGTTGCCAGTGCCGAGACCGTTTCGCTATCGCATAGTTGGCAGACCGGTGGGACATATGCAATCAGGGCGCAGGGAAAGGATAAATACAACGCAGTTTCTAACTGGTCAGGTCCGTTTGAGATTACGATTATTGCCAACCGTGCACCCAATCCACCAGCAACCCCAACCGGACCATCACAGGGAAGAAAAGACAGCGTTTATACCTTCTCAACCGTAACAACCGACCCGGATGGTGATGCGGTCTGTTATCGTTTTGCCTTTGGTGATGGTGACACTTCAGATTGGACAATTTGGGTTCAAAGCGGCACCCCGTCGACCATCACTCATTCTTATCAAAACTCAGGCACCTATTCAGTAAAGGCACAGGCAAAGGATGTCAATGAAGTGTTATCTTCTTGGTCAAACTCCCACCAAATAGTCATCACCAATTTCCTACCCGATACGCCAGGAACCCCGTCCGGACCATCTGCTGGATTTCGGGATACCTCTTATAACTTTTCCGTATCCGCCACTGACCCGGATGGTGACAGTGTCGCAATCCGATTTGCTTGGGGCGATGGCGATACATCAAATTGGAGTGTTTATGTTCCATCTGGTCAAACCGTTACAATGAACCATTCCTGGCGGGATTCTGGAATTTATTATGTAAAGGCGCAGGCAAAAGATAAAGAAGGCAGTGTTTCTTCTTGGTCAAGCGGTCATCAAATTGCAATTGAGATACCCTGGCGACTCGCCACCTCTTCTGCCGGCTGGTCACCAAGGTATGGACATACTTCAGTTGTCTTTGATAATAAAATCTGGGTGCTGGGTGGATATGATTATAGAAATGATGTTTGGTATTCTTCAGATGGGGTGAATTGGACAAGGGCGACTGCTAATGCAGGCTGGTCACCAAGGTATGTACATACTTCAGTTGTCTTTGATAACAAAATCTGGATACTTGGCGGAGATGATGGCAGTAGAAGAAATGATGTTTGGTATTCTTCAGATGGGGTGAATTGGACAAGGGCGACAGCTAATGCTGGCTGGTCACCAAGGTATCAACATACTTCAGTTGTCTTTGATAATAAAATCTGGGTGCTGGGCGGACACGATGGTAGTAGGAGAAATGATGTTTGGTATTCTTCAGATGGGGTGAATTGGACAAGGGCGACTGCTAATGCTGACTGGTCACCAAGATATGGACATACTTCAGTTGTCTTTGATAATAAAATTTGGGTGCTGGGCGGAGATGATGGTAGTAGGAGAAATGATGTTTGGTATTCTTCAGATGGGGTGAATTGGACAAGGGCGACTGATAATGCTGGCTGGTCACCAAGGTATGTACATACTTCAGTTGTCTTTGATAACAAAATCTGGATACTTGGCGGAGATGATGGTAGTAATAGAAATGATGTTTGGTATTCTTCAGATGGGGTGAATTGGACAAGGGCGACTGCTAATGCCGGTTGGTCACCAAGAAATGCTCACACCTCAGTCGTCTTTAATAATAAAATCTGGATACTTGGTGGATATGATGGTAGTCGTTGCAATGATGTTTGGTATTGGCCATAACGATTCTAACAACTTGCCAATACCCCGTGGCCTAAATTCCATCATGACTTAAAAACACCAGCAGAGTCGGTGGACCGTAAGCCTAACTGATTCGGGTATAATTTACCGGTAATGCGAGGCGCAAGCCTCGCATTTTTATATTGTGAATTATGGAAGTTTAACTTCAATAGCCACAAAAAGTTCATTGTTGTGAAATAAGGAGGCTACAAAGAAGGCTGAGGAATGGGCTAATCCCAAGTCTAACCATAATTCTAACCCTGGGCCTATACACTTGCCTAACCCAAGTCCAGCCAATGCCCTACGCTTTGGTCCTGCCTTTAGCCAAACATCTTGCCTATCTTTTACCCTACCTGTTTGGCTAACCCAATCCGCCATAGGCGGACTACCCTCTATACCGCTTCCAACTCGGTATAGGGGCTAGCCCCACCCTAGCCCCCAATGATGTGTCAAGAGGGATTTTAGATTGAAAAATCAAGGACTTAGATGATCCGCCTCAGGCGGATTAGAAAAATTAAAGAAAAATGCAAAAATCCGCCTTAGGCGGATTTCCCTATAAATTATCCTCCAAGGTCGTTTCTCAGTAATCCACTAAGGTAACTTTTCATTTTATTCTTGGTTTATTGGCAAACCTAAGTTGCACTTCCTTTTCTTTCAGCCCGAATCGGGCCCTACTTATTGCTTTTAACCCGATTCTGGTTTGTCTTGTGTTAATCCCATAATTTCAATTCAAAGTGAATTTTGCGATGGGATAAATATATTAACTACCGGCTCTGGTTACAAAATCAATTTTCCAGCGCTATAGTGGGAAAGGATTGTAGTTTAATTACATATTTAATCTATCTAAAAAGGTAAAGTGACCTTTGAATGGGGCAGGACGGTAATCGGGCAGAAGTTTCGGTGATTTTCGTTCCTTAGGGATACCAATCGCTTCCAGTTCTTGGTGATATTTTATAATATGAGTTAGACCAATCTTGGAATTTTTTTTGTTGGGGAAAAGTCCCAACGCTACTTGTGCGGAAGCCCTGCCCGCACGACGGCCAAAGACCAAGATGTCAAGTAAGGAATTGCCCATCAAGCGGTTTCGGCCATGAATACCACCCGCCGCTTCACCGGCAACATAAAGCCCAGGGATATTTGATTCACCTTTATCGTTAATCAGAATGCCACCATTTTGATAATGCTGGGTCGGATAAGTCAGGATTGGTTCCTTGGTCATATCAATACCAAAATTGATAAATTGACGATACATTGCCGGCAACTGCTTTAAGATTGTGCCTGGACCGCTAACGATTTCAATCAGCGGGGTATCAAGCCAGACTCCGGAATCACCGGTCGGTGTTGTTACGCCTTTTTTTCTTTCCTTACATTCTCTAATTATTGCCGAGGCGACCGTGTCGCGGGTCTCAAGTTCATAAATGAACCGTTCGCCTTCGGCATTGACTAGTTGGGCACCAATGGAACGGGTCTTTTCGGTAATTAGTTGTCCGACAATTTGGGTGGGAAAGGCAACTCCAGTTGGATGGTATTGAATTGTATCCATAAAGACCAATTTTGCCCCAGCCCGATAGGCAATCACTAAGCCATCCGCAGTTGCACCATAATGGTTGCTGGTCGGAAATCCTTGGACATGGAGTCTACCAGCACCACCAGTAGCAATAATTGTGGCTTTTGCTTGAGCAACCAAAAGTTGTCCATTCTCCATATTTAAGAGCAATGCACCAGCACACCTACCATCCTCATCGGTTAAAAGTTCAATAGCAGAAGTAAACTCCATAATTTTTACCTGACGGTTGATGATTTCGTCTTTGATACAACGCATAATTTCCAGACCAGTATAATCACGACAGGCATGCATCCGCTTCCGCGAAGTGCCGCCACCGTGAATTGTCTGCATCGTGCCGTCCGGGCTTTTATCAAACATTACCCCAAGTTCCTCAAGCCAGGCAATGATTTCTGGGGCATCCATAACCAATGCCCTCACTAAATCTGGGACATTTTTATAGCCACCGCCGCCCATCACATCTAAATAGTGAATTGCTGGTGAATCGTTCGGTTTATCTGCCGCTTGAATTCCGCCCTGCGCCATCGTGGTATTGGCATCAGCAATCCGCAATTTGGTCACTAATAAAACTTTTGCCCCAGCTGCTTGTGCCTCAAGTGCGGCAGCACAGCCTGCGCCACCGCCACCAATGATTAAAACATCGGTCTCAATATCCGGTTTTTTTATTTCAATTTTTTGAGGGTCAATAAGACTATAGGCTTCAAATAAGTCAGCAAATTCATGGGGCGTCCGCTCCCCTTTATTCGGACCAACCTTAATCTCCCGCATCGCTTGTTCAATATAATCAGGATGAAATCGCTTTAACAGGTCCTGCTTGGCTTCGGGCGTTAGTAAAGGAATCTTTTGGGTCATTCGGAAGTTTCTGGTTTCATTCAATTTCTTAATTGATTCCTGCATTGATTGGGGATACATCTATCCTCCTCTAACCTTACTTCTCAATATCTCGTTTATCGTAGAGTTCTTTAAGTGCCTTGGTATCCATCGCCATAAGTTTCGCAATCTCATCGTCAAATTTCTTTTCTGCCATTTCTTTTTGTCGAGTTTTTAAATGCGGAGCCGGTTTGGCGATATAAGCACCGTAAAGTCTACGGGCTAAAAGCCCAACATAGTATTGGACTATTTCGGCTGGACATCTTGTGGCACAGAGCCCACACATCACGCAGTTGAATGATAAATCAGCGCACTTAGCAATATCACCCCTTATTGCGGCATTAACATAGTCCATCACCTTGATGTCTTGGGGACAGATTTTGGTGCAGGAGTTACAAGCAATACAGCGCATCACTTCGGGATAAAGGGCAACCAAAGTCTCGCCCGTTGGCGCGAGTTTTTTAAAATCGTAAAGCGCTTTGTTTGCCGGATAAAAAGGTAACTGAGTCAGATACATTCCATCCTCAATTACAGTCTGACAGGCTAAACCGACTTTAGTTTTATAAGAATCGCGGGTTCTAAAGACCGTGCCACAAGCACCGCAAAATCCACCCCGACAACCCGCGCCACGCACAAATTGGTAACCGGTCTCTTCCAAAGCCTTCATAATCGTTAAACCTTTTGGTACCTGGTACTCTTTACCCATCACATAGATTGTCACATATTCCATCAATAACTCCCTTCCCACAATAATGGACTTTATATCTGCCGATATTTTTTCATCCCTTCTTCATAGAGGTCATTGCCATAACAATCATTCACCACAACGACGGGAAAATCAAAAACCTCAAGTTTCATTATCGCCTCTGGTCCTAAATCTTCATAGGCGACCGTTTCACACTTTTTGATTCTTTTGGCAATTAACGCTGCTGCCCCACCCACCGCAGCAAAATAGACTCCGGTATATTTCTTTAACGCCTCAATCACCTCGGTTGAGCGATTGCCCTTACCAATCATTCCTTTCATTCCATAGGCAAGTAGGGTTGGTGTATAAGGGTCCATTCTTTCCGAAGTGGTTGGACCAGCAGGACCAATCGGATAACCGGGTTTGGCTGGGGCTGGTCCAACATAATAGATTATCTGACCTTTTAAATCGACCGGTAACTTTTCGCCTTTTTGCAGGGTTTCTACCAAGCGTTTATGCGCTGAATCGCGTCCGGTGTAAATAATGCCTGTAATCAAGACCGAATCACCGGCTTTCAAATCTTTAACCGTAGCATCGGTTAAAGGGGTAGTAATTTTTTTCACTGGCATAAAACCTCCTTATAGGATTGCGGTTTTGTGACGTGCCGCATGGCAGTTGATGTTAACTGCACAAGGCATACTGGCAATATGACAGGGATAGGTTTCAATGAAGACCGCCAGTGCCGTCACCCTACCACCAAATCCTTGTGGTCCAATTCCAGTCTTATTGATTCGCTCCAGTAAATCTTTCTCCATTTCGGCATAGAACGGGTCAGGGTGAACTGAGCCAATCTCACGCAGTAATGCCTTCTTTGCCAAATAACAAACCTTTTCAAAAGTTCCGCCGATACCAACTCCAACTATAATTGGTGGACAAGGATTGGCTTTTGACCTTAATACCCGGTCAACTACAAAATTCTTGATTCCTTCCGCACCAGCCGCTGGTGTGAGCATCTTAACTTCGGACATATTCTCACTGCCACCACCTTTGGGGGCAACCGTAATCTTTAGGTTATCACCGGGCACAATTTCGGTATGGATTACCGCCGGTGTATTGTCACCAGTATTCTTTCGTCGTAATGGGTCAGCGACGATTGATTTGCGCAGGTAACCCTCTTTGTAACCTTTTGCTACCCCAGCATTAATCGCATCAAATAATTCACCGCCCGTAATTTTCACACCCGAGCCCAGTTCCAAAAAAACCACTGCAAAACCAGTGTCTTGACAAGCTGGTATCATCTCGCGTTTGGCAATCTCGGCATTTTCAATCAGTTGATTTAAGATTTCTTTACCGGTTGGCGATTCTTCAATCTTTAGTCCATTTTTAAAAGCATTGATGATATCGTCGCCAATCAAACAATTGGCATCAATGCAAAGTTTAGCAACAGTATCAACTACCTTTTGATAAGGTATCTCTTTAGCCAAAGTTCCTCCTTATTCTTTGTATTTATTCATACTTCAAGACCCAAATTTCCATTTGTTTTGGTAGATTTGACTGGTCAACTTCCACTTCATTGGACTCAATTCTTTTTACAATCTTCTTGCCTTTTAGAAAATCATCAACTGGTGCAATCGGGAAACCACAGTCCGCTGTTTTGTAATGCATTGGGATTACCAATTTCGGGTTTAGGATTTGGACGACTTCAGTGGCTTGTTTCGCATCAATGGTAAAAACTCCACCCACCGGAATTAAAAGTATATCAATTAACCCAATCTTTGCGGTCTCTTCTTGAGTTGGAATATGACCCAGATCGCCAAGATGGCAAACCGTAAGGTTGTCAACGGTAATGACAAAAACTGTATTTAAACCGCGCTCTCTACCGCGCGATTGGTCATGGCAGGTTGTGATTCCGGTGATTTTGATATTCTTGACGGTCTTGGTGCCAATTTCTCGCACCACAAAAGGTTTACCACTGATTTGAATTGCATAATTATGGTCGTCGTGCTCGTGACTGATTGTAACAATATCCGCTGATTCTTTGATTGGTTTGTAACTCAATGCGCCATTAAAACAGCCTGGTTTATAAGGGTCGGTGATGATTCGAGTTCCGTCCTTAGCCGTAATCAAGAACGCCGCATGACCTAACCACCTAATCTTCATACTCACCTCCAATTCATTTCAATTTCAACACCTCCCGATAACCTGGGATATCCATAAAGCCGTGACCGGAAACATTAAATGCAATCGTCTTCTTTTCGCCCGATTCTTTACATTTCAGTGCCTCGTCAATGGCGGCGCAGATTGAATAGGCTGATTCTGGTGCCGGTAAGTAGCCTTCAGTTTCAACAAACATTTTGGCGCGGGAAAAGACATATTGCTCATCACCCGGATAAGCAACATTATCCACAATCCCTTTGTGTTTCAGATAAGAGATGATTGGTGAACAACCGTGATAACGCAAACCATCACCCCGTATTGGCTTCATCTTTATTTTATGACCTAAAGTATACATCTTGAGCATCGGCGTAATCTCAGCATAGTCAGCAAAGTCATATTTGTATTCACCGGAGAGGTTTGGGGCAACCTTACTTTGCGCCGCAATAAATTTAATCTTCCTACCCTTCTTTAAGACATCGCCAACAAAAGGGAGAACAAAACCACCAAAATTTGAACCACCGCCTAAACAGCTGACCATAATATCCGGGTAATCATCAAAAATCTCAAATTGCTTTTTGGTCTCCAAGCCGATGATGGTTTGATGAAGCAGGACATGGTTTAAAACTGAACCAAGGCAATAGATGGCATTGGGGTCGGATTGGGCATCCTCCAGTCCTTCACTGATGGCAATTCCCAAAGAACCAGGATGATGCTTATTTTTCCGATAGAGCGAAAGTCCGAATTTAGTCTTTGGACTCGGTGAAGGATAGACTTCACCACCCAAAAGTTGCATAAAATTCCGTCGGTCCTTTTTCCATTCATAGACTGCTCTAACCCAATAGATTGTACATTTGAGCCCGACCAGCGCCGCGGCATAAGCCAGTGCTGTTCCCCATTGCCCAGCACCAGTCTCAGTCGTTACCCGCTTGTAGCCTTCTTTTTTCGCATAAAAACACTGGGCAAGCGCGGTATTGACTTTATGGCTACCGGTTGGACTGAAAAATTCGCCCTTGTAATAAAGTTTTGCCGGAGTATCTAATCGTTTCTCTAAGTTTAGGGCTCGAAAGAGGGGGCGTGGACGAGCGGCTTGGGCATATAAGTTCAAAAGTTCATCTGGAATCGGAATCCACCGCTCAGTGCTCATCTCCTGTTTTAAACACTCGGCTAAGAGTAGTTTCGGGAGATTTGCCAATCGGGAAGGACCTTTGGGTGGGTCTTGAGGTGGTGGTAGCGGTTCAGGTAAATCGGCTAAAATGTTATACCATTGTTTCGGCATTTCATCAAAACTAAGATTTACCATTCTTCTTTCCATTACTACCTCTCCTTTCTAAACTGCTTCAAGCAGTATTCACGGATTAGACCCTTTCGCGCCAATAATCAAGTAAATCACTCATTGTCTTTGGGAAAGGTATCTTTGGTTGCCAGCCGGTTTTCGTGATGAATTTGGTAGCATCACCGGCTAAAAGCTCAACATCGCTTGGTCGCATCCGCTTCGGGTCAACTTTAATTTCGATCTCTTTCTTACTTAAGCCAAGTAAAATGTCTAAGACTTCTCTTAATTTGTATCCTTTACCGCTACAGATATTATAAACTTCGCCTTTTTCACCTTTTTCTAAACTTAGATAGTAAGCAACTACCATATCGCGAACATCGGTGAAATCACGAACCGCTTCTAAATTACCAACATAGATTATTGGTTCTTTTTTTCCTTTTTCAATCTCAGCAATTTGTTTGGCGAAATTAGAAGTAGCAAAAACATCCCCGCGTCGTGGTCCGGTATGGTTAAACGCCCGCGTCCGCACAATAAACATATCATAACTCTTAAAATATTGATAACCCAAGAGGTCTTGGGCAACCTTGCTGACTCCATAGGGACTGATTGGCCGTAATGGATTGGTTTCGCGAATTGGTAGTTCATTAGGTAAAACCAAGCCGTATTCTTCACTCGACCCGGCGACTTGAATTCGACAATCAATTCCTTCGGCACGTACCGCTTCAAAAAGATTGACTTGGCTAATAATATTGGTAATCAAGGTTTCGGCTGGTGCAACCCAGGACATCGGCACATAACTTTGGGCGGCTAAATGGTAAATCCGGTCAGGCTTAACTTTTCTAACTACCTCGCGCATTGCGGTGGCATCTTTTGAATCGCATTCGTATAATTTAATTTTATGGGCAATGTGTTCAATATTTTCTGTTCTTGACCGCCAGCGGAAAATCCCAAAGACCTCAACATTGCCCAAGTTAAGAAGATATTCGGCAAGATGACTGCCCACAAATCCAGTTATGCCTGTAATAAGTGCGCGCAAGTTATCTCCTTTTTATTATACCCTAATCGGCACTAATCGACCAACCTGCCAAAAGGCGTTGTCAGATTTTTTCAACCTTCCCCGAACGCAGGCAGCGGGTGCAGACCCAAACTTTTTTCACCACGCCACTGAGTTTAACTTTTACTCGTTGCAGGTTCGGTTCCCAGCGCCGTTTCGTCACATTGTGGGCATGGCTGATGTTCGAACCAACCACACCAACTTTTCCACAAATTTCGCAATGCTTTGCCAATTAAACTCCTTAGTCCATTTTATCATCCGCCTTAGGCGAATACGGACCGATTATAGACTAACAAAATATTTCCCAATGTCAAGAACGATACTTACTCAACCTAAGGCTTGACAAATAATTATTAAGACATTACAATATAATTAATGAATCAAATTAGAAATCAAAGTGTTCAAACCATAGTTTGGAATTGCGCTGAGCAGTTAAAAGGAGGTCTTAATGTCAGGACATTCCAAATGGGCACAAATCAAACATAAGAAGGCAAAGGCGGATGTCCAAAAAGGTAAGATTTTCTCTAAGTTAATACGAGAAATAACCACCGCGGCGCGCCTTGGCGGTGGTGACCTTGATGCCAATCCTCGGCTTAGGACCGCAGTAGAACAAGCCCGCGCCGTAAATATGCCCTTAGAAAACATTGAACGCGCTATCAAAAAAGGAACCGGTGAGTTACCCGGCGTTACTTATGAAGAAGTAGAATACGAAGGCTATGGTCCGGGTGGGGTAGCAATGATTGTCAAAGCCCTAACCGACAATAAAAATCGCACGACCGCTGATGTTCGGCATCTCTTTGAAAAGTATGGTGGTAATTTAGGTGCGACGGGCTGCGTTGCTTGGCAATTTCTCCCCAAAGGGATTATTACGATTGCTAAGGATAAAGCCGATGAGGATAAAATCTTAGCATTAGCATTAGAAGCCGGTGCTGATGATGTAAAGAGTGAAACGGATAGTTTCCAAATCATCAGTTCGCCCGAAAACTATGAACAAGTAAAAAGGCGTTTAAAGGAAGAAAATATTGAATGGTCAAGTGCCGAATTAACCCGAATCCCCCAAAATACGATACCATTAGATGAGAAAAATGCCGAAAAGGTTTTAAGACTTTATGAAGCCTTAGAAGAACTTGACGAAGTTTCGCAAATCTACGCCAACTTTGATATTGCGGATGAATTGATGGAAAAAATTTCGTCCAAGGTCTAGGCAAAAAGAACTTGAAGATTTTAGGCATTGACCCCGGGCTTTCCGCAACTGGTTATGGTTTTTTATCTAATGGTCGGTATACGAGGTTTGGTGTCATCAAAACCTCACCGACCCAAAGCCTATCCCAAAGGATTAAAAATCTTGTCGCCGAATTAGACCAACTGATTGATAAAGAAAAACCCCAGGCGTGTGCAATTGAGACCTTATTTTTTAAAGTAATGGGTGGTGCCCGTTCCGTCCTTCTTTCTGCCCACTTGCGTGGGGCGATATTCTATCTTCTTGCCCAA
>Ga0123519_10008357_pt1 | contig 15811 bp, 14 predicted proteins | sample YelNatPaOPRAMG02_FD_87396 | JGI IMG/M metagenome (GOLD analysis project Ga0123519, IMG submission 87396) | Hot spring microbial communities from Yellowstone National Park - Yellowstone National Park OP-RAMG-02 (version 2) | ecosystem: Environmental > Aquatic > Thermal springs > Hot (42-90C) ...
GCTACGAATTTTCTCAAATTCTTGTTGAAGCATTGCCTTATGTTCAGGAGTTAATTCCCGTCCACAAATGGGGCATACATCAGCCTCAGATATTTTGGATAATTTAAACTCAATATCCTTAATCTGTCCTTTAACTATTCCAATTTCTTGTTTTATTTTGTCAGCCTTTTCCTCTAACTCGCTCCTCAATTTTTCAAATTCGCCTTTCTTGGTTGCCAGAACCGAATCAACGTTTTCTTGAGTGACTTTCCCTCCGAGAATCTGCGAGTATTCCTCCAACTTTTGTGAAATGTCCTTTAGTTTTCTATCTCGTTTCTTTAAGTCGGTTCGAAGCTGCTTTTCTACCCTTGTAAGTTCTTCTCTCGATCCTTCGTAATTTTTCCTTTTTTCTCTCTTTTGCTTAAGAAGTGCACTCTTTGCGAGGTAGGCGTTATAAGATTCCTCATTCTTTTTCAATGATTCATTTAAGCCTTCTACACGTTCAAGTTTTTGTTGCTCGGAAGCCTTGTCTTTCTCTTTCTCAATCACTTTCCTCAGTAGGTCCAGATAATTCTCCATCAAAGGAAGTTTTGCCACACTCTCTTTAAGTGACTCCACTTTAGCGAAGGCCTTTTCAGCTTCTGTCAGCTCAGCTTCTTTTCTCTTCAAGTTTTCGTCTAAACTCGAGATTTTAGTTTCCAAAACAGCTTTTTGAGAGTTCAGCTCAACAAAGGTTTCCTTTTTTTGATCAAGTTCTTTCAGCTTGGCTTCAAGGATTTCAAGTTCGCTTTCAATTTCGCTAAGCCTATTATTTTCCTCTTTAAGTTTCGCATTTAAACTTTCCACTCCTGATCTTAAGCTTTGGAGTCGGTTTTCGACTTCAGGCTTTCTTGCAAGTTCTCCGCTTAATTTAGAAGCGATTTTTTGATATTCGTTAATCACTTCTCTCATGTGCTGGTAAGCCTTTTCAAGGTGTTCAATGCCAAGCAGCTTTGAGATTATCTGTTTTCTATCCGCAGGAGTTGTGGTGACAAGCTTTTCAATTTCTCCCTGTTGAACATAAATGGATTGCATGAAAAGGGTCTGATCCAAGCCTGTGATTTTTTCAACCTCTGAAGTTATTACTCGTCCGCCACCTCTGGCAATAATGGATTTTTCACCATTTTTAAGTTTAAATAGGACACCTTTCGCCTGTTTTCTTTTTCGGTCAATGTCCCACTCAACCGCATAATCTATTCCGCCTTCGTTGAACTCCACAACGACCTTTGATTTTTCAGCTCCTCTGTGAACAAGATTTTCATTCTTTCCTCTACTGTGAACATTGAAAAGTCCAAAGCTTACAGCGTCTAAAATTGAGGTTTTTCCCGCCCCATTAGGACCGGTAATAACGTTTATTCCGTAATCAAACTCCAGCTCGCTGCTTTTATGTGAAATGAAATTTTCAAGATTAACCTTCTTTAACAGCACTCTGTTTCATCCTCCGGAAATATTCCTCCGCAATATTTTTCGCTTCTTCAACATCTCCGAACCTTAAAACCCTGAAGAGTTCGTAGCCGAACTCCGCTATTTTTTCGTCTTTCAAATACTCTTTTAAAAGCACATTTATGTTAACTTCTCCCGGCTTCAGTTCAACAAGCCTCTTTTCAGACTCCTCAACAATCTGGGATCGATAATGCAATACTTTTCCGGATAAAGCCTCATTCAATGCTTGCTGAACCTTCTGCCTATCAACTTCCCTTCCTTCAACAACTATGTGCGCTATTGGAGGTTTCGCATAGCTTGCAAGGGAATCGGCAAATCTTTTAAGTTGCTGGTCGAAATCAGCATAGTTCATTTTAACCTTTAACTGTGGTCTAACATTTTCGAGGTTAATTTCTCTAATGCTTACTTTACTGCCGTCAAGGTCTACAATGTAAAAGCCCTTACCATACTTTTCCCATTCGCTAATCTCGTTACTTCTAATAATTTCAGTGGAGCCAGAATAGGCAAGCATTCCATTGCCAAAGGATGCTTGCACCTTGTTATGAAGGTGCCCCATAGCATAATACTTGAAATTCCTTGGCAACTCATCCATCCTTAACTCAAAAGCTTCTTCAAGCCCAAAAAATCTGTCAATAGCCTGGTGTAGAGCTACTATGCTCACTGGATAACTGGCAGCGACAGAATCAATCTTCTTCAACTCTTCAATAAGCAAATCTCTATATCGGCGTCCAACATGGGATATTCCTGCAACTAAAACGTCCTGCCCATTTAAATGCAATATTTGATGTTCTCCGCCGACTAGGCCTAAAATCTGTATCCTATCATCGAATAGTCTTTGCGGAGGCATGCCCCGACGCTTAGGCGTATCATGATCGCCTAATATCGAAAACACCTTTGTCTTACCCTCAAGCTTGGCGAGAAACCTTTTAAAGGCGTAGTATGCTTGAGCGGTAGGCCTCGGTGAATCAAATAGATCGCCTGTGTGAACAACTATATCTGCCCGTTCCTCAAGGATTTTGTTAGCTATTTCATCCATAACATCATAAATGTCCTGCTCCCGTTCGTCAAGATTATACTGCCTAAAACCGAGATGGGTATCTGCAACATGGGCAACTCTAACCATTTATAATCACCATCAGCTGTAAATTCCCTTTAGTTCATCCCTCAGCTTTTGAATTTCCTTCTCTCCTTTACTTTCGCTTCCAACAGCTAAAGCCTCCTTTAACTTACCTACAATGTCTATGTCTGCTCCGCCTTCTCGAGTTCGCCGCTTCTTAACTTTAACCATGACTGGAGCCCTAGTCATTTCTCCAACGATAACAGCTTCGCCAACATTAAGCCCAGGCAAATCGTCAAGAAGATCGCGGCTTATACGCTCAGAGCTTACTGAAACTGCCCTCTGATCTTCAGGGTTAGTTATTCTCATTATTATTTGGCTATTACATTGGCTTAATGCATCAGGGTGAATCTTTGAAGGTCTCTGGGTTATGAGAATTAGGAATATGCCGAATTTCCGCCCCTCGGCAGAAATCTTTCTAATAACTTCGCTTGAGTAAGTCTTTCTGTCAGGCGGAATGAAACGATGAGCTTCTTCAACAAAAATAAATATGGGATATTTGAAATCTCCGCTGGCAGCCTTATCGTAAATCTCTGAAAGAATTTTATATGCGATGTAATCGGAAACTTCATCTTCAAGCCCAGAGAGATCAACAACAGATAATTGCATAGGCTTTAACATCCTATCGATAGACGTAGAAACATTTGTGAAAACCTTCATCCCTATTACACGCTTGATATATTTTTGGGCGGAACGGGCTCCAGACTTTACCTTTTCATCGACCTCCCACATATCTGCCCGCTGCAACTCTTCCAAAACATCTCGAGGCGCGAAAATCTTTCTATTTTCCTTTAGATTTGAAATGGCATATTCAAGTCCGCTCCTTATGTTCACATAGGTAGGGCTTATTCGTGCAATGAGGCATACTTCGTCAAAGTCAAGATCAGAGAAGCAAACCTCGTAAGGCTCAACTTTTCCAACTTCTTCAGCTGAATATCGCCCTGTACTCGCTGGGTTCCGAAGCACAACAACATTGTCTGAAAGCTCATGCCTTTTTCCATCGCTTGTTCTCGAAAGAAAAACGTAGTCTGCGTGCGGGTCTAACATTATCACGGTTGCGCCTTTCGCGAGAAGCGCATCAGCAAGAACACCAGCTAAATAGCTTTTTCCAGCTCCAGTCTGGGCTATTATTGCAAGGTGCCTTCTAAAACCCTTTAGAGAAAGATATACCGGGACATCACTTCTTGTAATTAAATTGCCAACATGGATAGCCTCATCCTCTGAGAAAGAATAAAATTTTTCCAAGAGATCTTGTGGTGCCATATAAACGGGCTTTCCAGGAGTAACAGCTTTTCTCGGCTGAAGTACGTCACCCGTTTCAGTTAAATAACCTAAAATTCGGGCTTTACACCAAACCTTTTTATCAGCAATTCCAGCCTCTACAAGCTTCTTGCTAATGTCAAAATCAAGCTCCTTCGTTAACGCTTGGCTCGCTGATACTACCCCTTGCACTTGAGTTATAACTGTAACTTCCTTCAAAACACCGCTAACATCCTCCAACGAAGAAACAACTACATATTCCCATCTCGAAGGCATATCTTCCGGTTTAGAAGTGAAATAGAACTCGCTTGGACTGGCCTCGCCAACAATTATGCCAATTTCCTTAAGGGTATTTAACACGCCTATAACTCCTCCCACGAATTATTTTCTCCCCAAACAACTTTTCCAAATATGGAAAATAAATATCATCCACAACCTTCCGCCTCAACCTAACCTTCTCATCAGCATTCTTAAGCCAAAGATTATAAGCATTCAAACCACAATAACCCGTAACCATAATTTTCAACAATTCACTAATATCCAACTCAACAGGCTCAGGCCAGCCAACCTCAAAAAACAACTTACCATAATATGGCATATCAACACGTATAGGCGAATCCCTCAGGTCCAGCAAAATGTAAAACGAAACAAAACTTGGAAACTCAACTATGCTCTTGAGAATCTCTGAAGCCCAACGGATAAAATCTTCGCCTTTTTCCATCGTTAACCTTGGAAAATATTTCTTAACGGATTCTTTTGGATTTTTATAATACTCTTTTAAGCGTCTTGCCATTCTAATAGATGGGCCTAACCATAATGGACGCATATATCCAGTTGAAGAAACATAGTTCATGATTAATTGATAATCAGGTCTTGAAGACGCCAACTCTCTAAAAATCAATTCAATACCTTCCAATTTATCCTCGTATTTCTCCTTAAGCTTGGAAAACTTTCCAAACGCAAGCCTTTCCACATCAAGAACTTGAAAAAATATCTCTCTTAATCGCTTCTTATCACTTTCTTCAACATCTAACTTCTTCAACTTTTCATCAAATATTAAACTCAGCAAATAATCGCGATAAAAAGTCGACCTACTCTCCTTGCTTACTCCAACCAAAAGAACACCCGATCTGGAACAGGCATCAAGCAGCGCCTTATAAACCCTAAAATAATGCAGTAGAACATCACGTTCCTCTTCAACCTTATACTCTATAGGAACATGGGAAACCCTTCCATAAAGAGATCCATCCAACAAGATTGCATCTCCATCGAAACCACCCTTCAAAGCCTCAAGAGCAACCTCAAACTCCAACATCTCCATCTTCGCCGTAATAAGCTCACGAATACGAGACATTTTATCCCTGCTAAAAATCACATCAGACTGTATCCTCTTGCCAACAACATCCTCCTGGACGGCTAAAGACCTAATAATATAGAACACCCCGCCATTAGAAAGTAAATTCGTATAAACACTCGAATCAACAGCCAACACATCGAACTCACTTGGGCTAACGGAAAACTCGCTTAATTCCCTCAAAAAGATCCAGTGAGTAGATACATATTTTCTAAAATCTTTTTCTAACCAGTTAGGCTTACCAGTTAAAATTTTATCCTTCAAACAGTCCTTTTTATTGTTAACTAGACATGCAAAATCTTCGAGAAAGGTTGGCAATAGTGAAACTCCCCATCACTTTCATTAATTGGATAAAATTTAACTTTATGCTTCTGCCTGAACGGATGTTTTCTTTCCATCTTGGTGTATGATGTTCAATTGGTATATTGCAATTTTCTTCCATATTGCTTATGTGCTCTAGATTGAGTGCCTCGCCAGTGCTTTCTGCAAACTTTGCGAATGTAAAATCGGGCATGAAAAGGCCGTCGCTTTCACGAAATGTTTCAACAGTTAAGTCTTCTGGAAAATAAACAGCTGTACCTGAAATCCTAGGTTTATCTTGATTCATTTTTTCACTTCTACGCGTTTCGTATGTTGTGGTATCACCTACAAAAAAATTACGAATTCAAAATCCATAAAATCCATAAAATAGGGCGCGCCTTAACAACAACAAATGAGTTTAAAATAGAAATTTTCTGTCTGGTTCTCTTAAAGCCCATAACCTTTTCCAAAAATCATAGCATTCGCCACTTTTCTTCCGAAATTTCTTTATCACGCGATAATACTTTTCATAGTCATTCACTTCTTCTTATTTTGTCGATTTCCTTCATTAATAATTTCTCTTGGCACAAAGTTAATAAAAAAAGACTGTCAAAAATTAAAGACACAGTCATAAATAAATGCTTTTTTTATAGCGTTGTTCAACTCTATCTGCTCTATTAACTATTTCATCATAGCCATAGTAGTATCAATCAGTATTGAGCTTTCATAAAAATAAAATCATGTAAAATTCATTAATTATTATGAACGCTCATTACAAATGATAGTGAGAGATAAAATGGATACGACAGAAACCAAAGAAAAGAGATTTCGTTTCATAGAGCCAGTTTTACAAATACCTCCTAGAAGAAAGAGAAGACATAGCGTCTATGATGAAATAATTGACGAATTTATAGAATCAGGTCTCAGATGTGTTGAAGTTAAAAATTTTGGTAGGAATCCGATAATTGTTTGTACAGCATTAAAGTCAAGGTTAAAGAAAAGGGGCTTAGAAAGTGTAAAAGTAAGAATTAGAAATCAAAAAGTATACCTTGAGAAAGTAGATTTAAAAAACCTAAGTTTTTACATGACAGAACATGGGACATACTCCTCGTCAAAAATTGATTGATGCCATATTCTGTTTAAGCTACCTTCGCGGTTAAAGTTCCCTTTTGAATTTTCTGATATCTTCTCTTGTTTTTAATTCACCTTTGAGTAGTTTTTTGATAACTATCTCCTGAAGGGGACTACTTTTTATGTCCAAGATCTCTTTGTATTTGTCCCAGCTTATTTCTGGATGTACTTGTTCTTTCTTAGGAAAAGTCCGAATAAATTCAATAAGATAATTTACTTGCCGCACGGAAATTCCCAAGTCTCTAGAAAGAGCCGAAGAAAAGTTGGCGAAATAATAGCCGCGGTTTTCAACTGACCGTATAAATCCATATAAAGTATCCGCCAAGCGCCATTTTAACAGAGGATCGCCACGTGTTTTACGGCTAGATTCGAGTTTTTTAAGTTGGGCTTTGCAGTCTTCTATAAGCTTTGTATAGGCTTCTTGGATTTCAATCATCTCTTTACTTAACGCTGGTTGATGCATGACATCCTCAAAGGATAGAACTAAACGAAACCTTTCCACATTGTCTGGATCCCTTATCTTGTGTATAACGAACGGAATCACGGGCCTCACCATAGGACTCACCTTTTGAAGATAAACTAGGTATTAGTTTCTCCACCGCTTATAGGGAAAAATACGCCAATTTGCTGCTTTGTCTGCTCATCAATTGAATGATTGAACCATTGCAGTAAGATCTTATTTTCGACAACTTCTGAATTTTCTTCAGCTTCCTTAGACAGAACTTTAATAACAACCCGCAAAACGTGATAAACCCACACGCTGAACACCTGTCCTTCTATACTTAAACCACATGCAATCTTATAAGCTGGGTGCCCAGCATTTATCGTAATGGTTTGGGATGCAGGGTCTATCCACCCTTCATTTTGATCGTCTGGTTTTTCGAAAAAGCCGATTTTTACACCGCTTTTCATTCGTCTTCTCACTCTTTCAGCCTTTATATCCCCAAGATCGCTTTCAATTATTCCAGTTCCTTCTTCTGGACCTATTGTTTCAACACCAGCCCCCTGATTTGGTCCTGTTAATGTGCCTGATATTTTTTGTAACCCTTCAGCTTCCTCGCCCATAACTCCTCCAACATCGCTTTTGATAACGGTTGATCTTTTCATAATATTTTGAAAAATACTATTAGCTAAGTTTAAAAGTTCAGGGGTGTTCGTTAAAATATTGTTTATGCTCCTCTCAAGTTCCTTGACGATTCTGCTTATATCTGACGAAACCTCAGGTAGAGCTGGCTTGGCTCCTATTTCTTCTAACCATTTTGAGAATTCAATACTTATTTTCGCGTGAAATTTCTTCCAGAGCATAGACGTTCTTACAAGTTGTGTTTTAGAGGTAGTCACAATCTCTATTAAATGATCCGCAATAATTAAGCCCGTAATAGTGTCGCTCGAGAGGGCAAATTGTTTGAACCATTCTTGTTTGAGAACAGTTTTTCCGCAAACCACAACCGAAATACCTTGAAATTCATCTGGCAAAGAACACTTTGATTTAATGAAAAACCCTTTTACAGTGTGCCTTCCGATTTTAATGGTAAAATCATGTTTTTTAACAACTTCTTGGGGCTTCCACGGTTCAACTTTTTCACCATTAACTTTGACTTCTCTTACACAATAATATCCCGACAAAACTGCGTTATAATTGTCTCTTAAGACTTCAATAATCGCATTTTTTGTTAATTTTCCACTATCTTCTGGATTCAACTTTACTTTTACAATTGTTCCGGTATTGGTAATGTTTCCTGTTGGAGGTATTATTTCCCATTGAGGAACTGGATTATTTTCAACAAATCCCCACTTACTTGCACCATAAAAATCCCTGGATTTGGTTTCAGTAATTATGTGTTCAGCGCGATCTAAGTAAATTTTGGCGCCAACACCAGCAAAGCCAATTCCGCCTTCTCCCTTGACTTTCGTTAAAGAGGCAACGTTGTGATATTCCTTAAATTCATAAGCGCTCATTCCCTTTCCATTGTCTTTAATTTGATAGTGATTTTCATCTACATAAATGTCTACATTGGTTGCTCCTGCGTCCAGCGCATTTGCAAAAGTTTCTATGATCAATGTACTTAAAGGATCATGAGGATATTGTTCTCTCAGATCTTGTATTAACTTCCGATAATTTGTCTTGGTTTCATGCTTGCTTCCAAGGGTAAGTTCCATTTTTAACACCGTTTAATATTCTACCTTTGTGGATCATAGTTTTATTTTATATTAACAATGATAAAACTCTTTTCAGTTAATACTATTATTGTATAATCTTTCTCTAAAATCTTAAGTTGAGCTTTGAACCACTTTAGAGTTTCAAACTGCAAACGTTTCCAAAACTTTTTAATGAATATTATCTAGAAGTAATTTTCATTCGGAAAATACCAAGGATAAAACTGATAAGCACTAAGGCTTGTATAAATCATCGCATCGATCAGTATTCCGAAAGGAAGAAAGTAATGTCGTCAAAATTTGGACTGCAATAGCAGGTATTACACTCAATTTAAATATCTCTCTATTAGATTCCAATTTCCTTTACGATGCATTTTGTTCGTGTTCGCCTTAACACTTTTGCTTAACAAATTGCCTTTGATTTTATGTTTTATAGAAGTCTTAACGGAGATCTTCCGAAAGGTTTTTGCACAACAATTATTCCTGCCAGCTTGAACGAATCTTCATGTTTTTTCCATGTTACGTCATTCCATTGCATAGTATAGAAAATCACATATTTCGTTGTTTCACGACAGCGTGCGGCGCAATGCTCAATGGCTTCAAGTATTCGAATTTCAAAGTCGTCTGCTTCGCCAATAAAAACTAAGAGTATTTCAGTACAAGGACCTACCCTTCCATATGGAGGAATCACATTTACGGGTATGCCACGAACGCTTTGAGGAAAGTCTTTGTGAGGGCCAAGAATACCCCCGCTTATGGCATTTGATAGCAAATCGCGACCCGAAAGACACCGAGTTCTAGCATGTCGCGCCCACTCTTGCGCAACATGATGTTCCCTGTGCCATAATTCCTCCTCTTTAATTCTATCTATTTCCTCTAGATACCCCAAAATCGGCAACAACAATTCCGGTATTCTTTTAAATTCCGTGTGCATACCTGCAAAATTGTAGAATTTTGTATTTAATTTTTATCCGTGCTTTTTCTATAGTACCTGATAAAGTCAAGATGAAAGTAATGTAAAAATTAAAAAAGATGGATGTACGTAAAATCCAATGGGAGAAGTTTATGACGAAAACTATTTCATTCATTAACTACAAAGGAGGGGTAGGTAAGACTACCACGGCTTATCATATAGGTTGTGCATTAGCTTTGTATCACAATAAGAAAGTTCTTATGGTCGACGTTGATCCTCAAACAAATCTCACGTTCCTTTGCGTTAGCCCCCAAAAATGGGAGGAATTTAAGGAAACACGAGGTACTCTTGCATCACTGTATCGAGCTTTTCTCAAAGACGATAGAAAATATGACATAAAAAAAATCCTGTGGTCTTCGCCTGCACCCATAAAAAATTTGGATCTAATTCCGTCGGATATTGAGTTGTTAGCCGTGGACTTAGACTTATTGTATAAGTTAAGGGCTGTTGCTGATCCTAGAATGAGAGATCGAGGGGACATTGAGATCAGAACGATTCTAGGAAGGGCTCTTGCAGAACTAAAGGAGAAAAAAAGCATATGACTTCATATTGATTGATTGCCCACCAAACCTTTATTTGGTTACACAGAATGCTTTATTTGCAAGCGACTTTTACGTGGTCACTGTTCTTCCAGATCATCTTTCAACAATTGGTCTCAATATTCTATACAACCGAATTCAAGAGTTAAAGAACGAAATGAATAAGCTTGCATTCGTTTATGGGGTCCCTATATCGGAACCTGTCTTAGGCGGGGTTATATTCGTTCGCGTTAGACTTGGTGCGGGTTTTATTGTGAGACATCATTCTGATTACATGGACAAGAATGAAAAAATTATGGCCTCAGCAATTTATAAGAGAAATAGGTCAGATGATGGAAAAAATGCCAACAGACGAGGAAAAACAAAAAATCATAAAATCCATAGATGCGTTGATTAAATTTTTGCAGGATATCGAAAAGAAAGTTGAAGCGATGCCTAATGACTCTCAGCGGGAAGAAATAAAAAGAGCCGTACAAGTCATTAATTCTTTTCTCGAAGAAACCCGCATAGATCCGATAAAAGCATCTATACTAGGCTTATCGATTTTTAAAAGAACAAAAAGTCGTAGTGCATTTGTCACTTTAAACGAAGAGGAACTGCAAAAAGCTGTCAAGGAAATAGAATCAACACCTACTTCTGGACTAACCACAAAACTGATGACGTACAGTAAGCCTCAACTAATTTATCTAGGTAAAAAATTTCATACGCATGTAACGGAAAAAATGTCCAAAGTTGACATTGTTAACAAAATAGCAAAAGCACTAGAAAACGTAAGAGGATATGAACTACTAAGGACGCTTCCATCCGAAAAATCGGAAAGCTAAAAGTAACTTTTGATATCCATAGTTTTTCGCTGTTTCCCGTTATTTTCGCTATCGTTTTCCGAAAATTTCCGTTTTTCAGATTATTTTCAAAAACTACAAGTTTCATATTATCACACGTAATACCTATAACGATCTTGCAGGTTGATGTCTTCCAGAGTTCAGATAGAACCTTTCCAACCCTTTGTGCAAAATCAAGTGTAATGGGCGATTGTGTAGAAAACTAAGTTGCATTCCAATTAAGTTTCGTCGGGCCGAGTATTTCTGCGCATATTAGCTTGATTTCTTAATCGCCATGGTGCGTTATTAACAATGGCTTGGAAATTCTTAACCCGGATAGCCGCTATAGTGATTGCGTTTTGTTTGAGACTGATGAGGTCAAGACTGTTGATATAGCTAAATTTTGTTAGCTTTAATTGGGCGGAGGCATCGGTTGTTTCTATGCCTGCGTCATTTATTATCGATAATTTCTCTAATTAAGCTCGGTTTCTTGATTTGGCGTTCAAAAGGCTTTTTGAATTAACCCTTGCATATGACTAATTGGAGCATCATTATGGGGAAATGCAAATCAAAGAGAAACGTAAATGATAAAAAAGAACAGAAATACTACTGTTCAGTTTGCGGTCGAGAAATTGATGAAGATGAGTATGAGAGTTATGATGGCATATGCTGGGAATGCTGGGATGACCAGTTAACCGAAGAATCTGAAGATATGTTTGGAGATGTAATGTAAAATGATTGAGGAATTGAGGAAAGTTTGCGAGTGCTTGAGGTGCGTCTGCAATTTGCATCATGCACAAAATTTCAAATATTGCTAAATGCAATTTATCATGGGTATTTGGCTTGGATAGTTGTCCATTTTGTGGTAACAGCAATTATACAATTCTAAGCCAAGGTAATTGTTCAAGATGCCACGGTCAAGTCAAGAAAATGTATTGCCCTCATTGTGGGCGTATGCATTACTTTACAATCAACGAAGGAAGACTTGGTTGCTGGGGCTGTCAACACGTGTTTAACTCTTACAGCGAGTTTCGCAATTACGGTAGAAACAGACGCAAGACATCAAATATACACCTTCACATCAAACAATAAAGCCTTCACAACCTTCATTAAGAGAAAAGTTGAATGGCATATGAGGAGTTAACTTGATAGTTAAAGCTGTTCGTGTTCAAAATTTCCGTTGCGTCAAGAATGAGACTCTTTTCTGTAAAAATCTGACAGTACTTGTTGGAGCTAATGGTTCAGGCAAGTCTACATTTCTACGTGCACTTGATATGTTTTATGAGCCAAACGCTGAATACATAGAAGAGGATTTTTATGCCCGAGATACCTCTAACAGCATCATAATAACGGTAACATTCACAAACCTTACTGAAGATGAAAAAAGAATCTTTAAAAGCTATGTTGAAAACGGAGAACTGACGGTTGAAAAGGAGTTAACTTGGCCGCCATCTAGAGGTAGCCAAAAATATTATGGAACAAGCCTCATAAATCCTGATTTCCAAGCTTTTCGTATAGCTAAGGGCGAGAATCTTAGAAAAGAGTATAATAAATTGGGTGCTATGAGCAAATATTTAAGCTTACCTCCTTACATAAACAAAGAAGAGGCTGAAAAAGCCCTTAAAAATTGGGAGCAGCAACATCCAGAAGAATGCACACGACAGAGAGATGGGGGACAATTCTTTGGATTTAAAGAGGTCGGTGAGGCTCGTTTAGAACGTTTCACCAGATTTATTCTTGTCCCCGCTGTTCGAGATGCATCACAAGATGCATATGAGAAAAGGGGATCTGTTATAACTGAGATAATGGATCTTGTTGTCCGAAAGACCTTGGCCCAACGAAAGGAACTGATGGAATTCCAAGAGGAAGTCAACAAGCGTCATAGGGAAATATTTGACCCTTCCAAAATACAAGAGTTGCAAGGTTTAGAAAAAACCCTCACAAACTTGCTTAAACTTTATGCTCCAGATACAAGTGTTAAATTAGACTGGAGAAAAGATATAGAAATTGACATTCCAATGCCAGAGGCTAATGTAAGTCTTGTAGAAGATGAGTATCCTTCCTCAGTTAGCCATGCAGGACATGGCACCCAGCGTTCATTCATACTCGCAATGTTGCAATACCTCGCTTTTGCAGAAAAGTCTGCTGAACAAGAAACCGAAAGCATGGTAGAAATCATGCCAACCGAGCTACCCGGTCTTATACTAGGCATCGAGGAACCAGAACTCTATCAACACCCAGATAGAGAGCGATACTTGGCAAGAGCATTATCAAAATTAGCTCAACAAGGCATTCCAGGAGTAGCAAAACAAATACAAGTGATATATAGCACTCACTCTCCACTTTTCGTAAACCTAGAACATTTCGATGAAATCAGAGTCTTTAGAAAAGAAAAGGAGGATGAAAGTCTTCCAAAACAAACAAAAATATACCATACAACTTTAGATAAAGTTGCAGAAACACTTGAGAAAATTGATAACAAACCAGAAGGTTCATACTCTGGCGAAACGCTGAGGCCTCGCCTCAGAGCGCTAATGAGCCCATGGGTAAACGAGGGCTTCTTCGCAAAATTTGTTGTGTTAGTCGAAGGAATAAAAGATAGAGCAGCGATACTTGGTGCTGCGCAGGCCATGGGATACGATTTAGAAAGCATAGGTGTGGCTGTAATTCCTTGCAAAAGTAAAACATGCTTAGACCGAGCAATAGTAATCTTCTCAAGCTTAAACATCCCGGTTTACGCTATATGGGACAGTGACTACCCCAAAAATAATGAAAAAGAAGTTAATCGCCGTCTCCTCAGAATTTTTAATCAACCGGAAGAAGACTGGCCAGAAAAAGTCTGTAAGAAGTACGCATGTTTTAAACAAACCCTCATGCAAACATTAAATGCCGAGTTAGGCACCGATTTGAACGAGGCTCTTCAAGAGTACTGCCAAATCTACGGCATAGACAAAACTGAATATGCTATTGAGGATCCAGCAGCATTTAAACATATTTTTGAGGAATGTAAAAAGAAAAGTAAATCAAGCCTTACATTAGAGAAGGTAATTAAAGAAATAATGTCAAACGTGCCTTAGCTTTTGAACTCGAACCCATTTGGGTATAAATCCCACCGATCAACCAAAATGCTTGTAGCATCCCAAAGCTGAACTGAAAAACGCGACGCGGGTTTTCAAGTCACACGCATAAGACTTGCAATAGTGAACATCAAAGGTGAGGTAAAAATTATAGTAGAGCAGAAAATAACAAGAGTTATTGAGGAAAGTTAAAGCCGTGAATTTGGTGAATAGTTACCAAAGGTTTCTAACACCTACATTTGAGCCCTTTAATCCATTAGAACTTGCAGAAGAGACAGAGAAAATTGTGACAAGACCCAGCGGAGAGGGCTTAGAACGAAAATACACAGACTTCTACAGTGTCCCGGTTTATGGGGGTATTGCGACGGGGTACGCTGCTGGGTGCTGTTTAAGATGTTTTTACTGCTGGTCTAACTGGTCAAGAGACTTCCCGGAAAAATTCGGCAAATTCTGCTCGCCGAGGCAGGCTGCCCAAATGCTTTTTAGGGCTGCAGAGGAAGGCATACGGTATTCTAAGCATTGGCGGAAACTTATACCAAAAATAAACAAGTTGCGTCTATCAGGATGTGAGCCAACAATAGGCAAAGAGCACCTATTAAACCTATTAGAATTCATTAAAGAATCCAAATATCCGCTGTTCATTCTTGAAACAAACGGCATAATCTTAGGAAACGACAAAGATTACGCAAAAAGGCTGTCAGAGTTCAAAGAGAAACTCTACGTCAGGGTTTCCATAAAAGCCGCAACACCCGAAAGCTTCACATTAAGAACAGGGGCAAGGGGCGAATTTTACACGCTCCCTTTCAAAGCATTAAAAACCTTTTAGACTATGGAATATACGCAAGAGCAGCAGCCATGACCGACAGCAGGATAATGCCACAAGAGGAAAGACAAACCCTAATTCATATGCTTGACGAAATAGATCCAAAGGCAAACTATCCAAAAACATTAGAAGAAGAAGAAACTATAGACGCTTACGATACGACAATAAAAAGAATAAAAGCCTTCAAAAACGAAGAATATGCCAAAAGGCTAATGCAAGAAATTCTAAAAAGTAACATCCATTAAAGAAGAATCTCGAATTTAAGTCATAGAACATTAACATTTGCGTTTTGAAACAACTCATATAAGCTTGGCAGAGGTTTTACATATCGAGGAGAAGGATATGAAAAACATCAAAACTGTTTTAGCGATTTTAACAATATCACTTATCTTTTGTGAATTTACAACCGCTGTTTCCGCTAAGCCTTCAAAAGCCTCATGGACATTTATGGTGTACCTTGACGCCGATAACAACCTAGATCCCTTCGGTCCCGCTAACATTCAGCAAATGAGCAGCGGACTAACGCCGGAAGCAAATTTAAACGTCATAGTATTAATGGACAGGTTGAACCAGCCAGCATATCTGTACAGGGTTACGCACAACAAGGTTGAAGTGATTCTATCCCTTGAAGAAGTCGATATGGGCTCACCACAAACCCTCGCATGGTTTGTAAAATACACTCTCAAAAACTATGAGGCGCAGCATTACATCCTTGACCTTTGGGATCATGGTGGAGGCTACCGCGGAATCTGCTGGGACGACTCAAGCGGAAACCACCTCTCACCACATGATGTAGAA
>Ga0123519_10008361_pt1 | contig 15808 bp, 12 predicted proteins | sample YelNatPaOPRAMG02_FD_87396 | JGI IMG/M metagenome (GOLD analysis project Ga0123519, IMG submission 87396) | Hot spring microbial communities from Yellowstone National Park - Yellowstone National Park OP-RAMG-02 (version 2) | ecosystem: Environmental > Aquatic > Thermal springs > Hot (42-90C) ...
GGAAGATACCGGAAAACTCATTCATTCAAAAAATGGAACTTTAGTTGATTTTAATCGCTGCGGTGTCCCTTTGGTTGAGATTGTGACTGAGCCAGATTTTGATAATAGCGATGATGTGAAGGCGTTTTTGGAAGAACTTCAGGTAATTATCCGTTATCTTGGGGTATCGGATGCCGATATGGAAAAAGGGACGATGCGAATGGAGCCGAATATCTCTATAAAAAATCAAAAATCAAAAATCAAAAATCAAAAATTACCAAATTATAAGGTTGAGATTAAAAATATCAATTCGTTTCGCTTTGTCAAGCAGGCGATTGATTATGAAATAAAAAGTCAGATTGAAATTTTAAAATCAGGTAAAACTCCCACCCAAGAAACGCGCGGGTTTAACGCCGAAAAACAAATTACCTACCCGCAAAGAACAAAAGAGGAAGCGGCTGATTATCGTTATTTTCCTGAGCCTGATATTCCTCCTTTAGTTTTTACTCAAGAATATATTGATTCAATTAAAGTACCTGAACTTCCTTTGCAAAAAATCAAACGATACATTTTCGATTTTGGCATCCGCTTTGAGGATGCTTTTATTTTAACAAGGGATAAAAAAGTGGCGGAGTATTTTGAAACAATAATATCAAATATCAAAAATCAAATAGCAAAATTACATATCAAAAATCAAAATTATAAACAAATTATTGCTAATTTTATTGTTAATAAAAAAATTTCTACTGATTTGCCGGTTGAGGAGTTTATTAATAAAGTAATTGAAGATTTAAAACCAAAGGAAGTAGATAAGGGTTTATTGGATGAAGCAATTGATAAAGTTTTGAAAAATAACCAAAAAGCAGTGGAAGATTATCAAAAGGGAAGAACTAATGCGATTATGTTTTTGGTAGGACAGGTGATGAAGGAGATGAAAGGAAAAGCTGAAGCAAAAATCGTAAGAGAAGAGATCGAAAGAAGAATAAAGAGATAAATTGAGATAAGTAGAGATAGATGGAGATTGATAGAGATTGGGAAATTGGTTTAATTTTATGTAGAGACACGCCATGGCGTGTCTCTACAAAGACTCTTTGTCATCCCGACTTAGTCGGGACCATATAATTTTAACAATACAATCTTATAGATTCCTTAACAAGCCTGCCCTCCGATTCGGAGGGTAAAGAATGACAATTTTATAGATTCCTGATCGGAGTCAGGAATGACAAAATTCTACTTTTGTCATTCCCGCGTAGGCGGGAATCTATACAATAATACCTTAAAAAGAGGTTAAAATTTTATAGATTCCTGATTAAATCAGGAATGACATTTTTTGTCAATTAGAAATTAGGTTAATTAGATTAATTTAGATTAATTTAATTTTAACTTTTAACTAAGTTTAACTTGATTTTGAGCTTTGACCAAGTCTGACTTGGTTTTGACATTTGAGTTTTGAGTTTTAAATTATATGTCCTTCGTCCATTTACATTTACATACCGAATATTCTTTACTTGATGGAATGTGCCGGATTGATGAGGTGATAAGAAAAGCTAAGGAACTTGGGATGCCGGCGTTAGCCATCACTGACCACGGCGCTTTATATGGCGCTTTTAAATTTTATATCAAAGCTAAAGAAGCTGGTATCAAGCCAATCATCGGTGTTGAAATCTATAAAGCAAAAAACTCACGTTTTGATAAACAACCTGGGTTAGAAAAAGATCAATATCACCTCGTTTTGTTGGCTAAGAGTTTTAATGGGTATAAAAATTTATTAAAACTGGTTACGGCGGCTCATTTAGAAGGATTTTATTACAAGCCGCGGGTTGATTTTGAAGTTTTAAAAAAATATCGCGATGATTTAGTAGTTTTGTCCGGTTGTTTAAATGGAGAGATTGCAACGTTAATTTTAAATGATCAAGTTAGTGAGGCAGAGAAAGTTTTGCGAAAGTATTTAGAGATTTTTGAGGGAAATTTTTATTTAGAACTTCAACGCCATCCACAATTAGAAGATTTTGAAAAAGCAAATCAAGGATTAATTAAACTCTCCCGCAAATTTGGCATTCCGCTGGTAGCGACCAATGATGTGCATTACTTAGATCAAGAAGATGCCTATGCTCAAGAGATTTTGCTTTGTATTCAAACTTTACGGACAATTTATGAAAAAAATCGAGGGATATCGATGATTGATGTCCCTGACTATTATTTTAAAAACCAATCACAAATGAAAGGCTCATTTATTGATTTACCCGAGGCAATAGATAATACATTAAAAATCGCTAATCAATGCAATGTTGAAATCCCCTATGGAAAATGGATTTTACCAAAATTTGATACACCAAATAATGAGCCGCCTGAACTTTATTTAAGAAAACTTGTTGAAGAAAGAAAAAACCAAAGATTATCTTCTTTTTCAGAAGCATTAGTTCGATCACGGATAGATTATGAACTTAAAATAATTATTAAAAAAGGTTATGCAACATACTTTCTAATTGTAGCCGATTTTGTTAATTGGGCAAAGAATAATCGAATAGCCGTTGGCCCTGGTCGTGGATCAGTCGCTGGTTCACTGGTTGCTTATATTTTAGGGATAACTGATATTAATCCTTTAGAATATAATCTGCCGTTTGAGCGATTTTTGAATCCGGATCGACCTACTCCCCCAGATATTGATATTGATTTTGCCGATGTTAGACGAGACGAAGTTTTACGTTATGTGAGCAAAAAATATGGGGAAGATCGGGTGGCGCAAATAATTACTTTTGGGACAATGGAGGCAAGATTAGTGATAAGAGATGTAGCACGGGCTTTGGGATTTTCTTATTCGCAGGGCGATCGTCTGGCAAAAATGGTACCGATGGGTAGACAAGGTTTCCCAATGACTATAGCTGCCGCTTTAGAAGAATCACCTCAATTAAAATTTGCCTACCAAACTGAACCAGAAACAAAAAAGGTGATTGATATTGCAAGAAAATTAGAGGGCTTACCACGCCATCCTTCGGTTCATGCGGCCGGTGTGGTAATCGCTGATAACTCATTGACCGAATATGTACCTTTACAGCGGGAATCAAAAGAAGGGAGAATTATCACTCAATATGATATGTATTGTTTGGATTTAAATGCCGTATCAAACCAAAAAGCAATCGGTCTTTTAAAAGTTGATTTTTTAGGGTTAAGAAATTTAACTATCATTGAGAAAGCGCTAGAATATGTATTAATTACTACCGGAAAAAAAATAGACATTCACCAAGTAACCCTTGATGATAGAAAAGCTTATGAGTTAATTGCCAATGGCAATACAATTGGTGTTTTTCAATTGGAATCAAGCGGAATGAGGCGATTAGCAAAAGAATTAAAGCCGAATAAAATCTCCGATATTGCGGCTATGGTTGCTTTGTATCGGCCCGGACCAATGGAATTGATTCCCGCCTTTTTGGAAGGCAAAAGCAATTCAAAAAAAATTAAATATCTTCATCCAGATTTAAAGCCGATCCTTGAGGAAACTTATGGAATTTTAGTTTATCAAGAGCAAGTGATGGAAATCGCCCATAAATTAGCCGGTTATTCAATGAGTGAGGCTGATAATTTAAGAATGGCGATGGGAAAGAAAAAAAAGGAGCTGATGAAGAAAGAAAAGGAAAAATTTATTGCCGGGTGCGTAAAAAACGGCTATCGCAGACAACTGGCGGAAAAAATTTTTAGTTTTATGGAAAAATTTGCCGCCTATGGTTTTAATAAGCCTCATTCGGCTTCTTATGCTCTAATTGCTTATTGGACCGCCTATATCAAAGCTAATTATCCGGTCGAATTTATGACGGCTCTTTTAAGCGCTGAACTTTCTGGTGTCGCTGGGCCGCAACGAGAGATAAAAATGTCAACCACGATTGAGGAGTGTCGGCGAATGAATATTAATGTATTGCCGCCTGATATTAATAAATCAGATTTTGGTTTCAAAATTGAAGGAGGAAATATCCGTTTTGGATTATCGGCGATAAAAAATGTCGGATCAGCCGCAATCGAAAGTATTCTTGAAGCAAGAAAAGAGGGAGATTTTGTCAGTTTCAAAGATTTTTTAAATCGAGTTAATCTGCAAAAAGTTAATAAAAAAACAGTTGAAAGTTTGATTAAAGCCGGGGCTTTTTCTCAATTTGGTAATCGGGCTACTCTTTTGGCTTACTATCCAGTGGTAGTGCGGGAAATTCAAACTCAAAAGCAAAAATTAGCAAGAGGACAATTTAACTTATTTGAACAGCTGGATAAGAAAAATCAAGAAATCAAAGATGATTACCAAGTCCTCCCTGAATTTACTGAAGAAGAAATTTTAGCAATGGAGAAAGAAGTAATTGGTTTTTTTATCAATCAAAACCCATTGGCAAAATATCAAAAACTAATCAATCAAAAAATAACTAAAAAAATCGGTGAAATATCAATAGAAGATGTCGAAAAAAATGTGATAATTGCCGGATTAATTACCTCCTTTAAGACATTAATTACTAAAAAGGAAAATAATCAGATGGCTGTTTTTAATCTATTGGATGAAACCGGTAGTATTGAGATTCTAGTTTTCCCAAAAACTTACCTTAATAGTAAGTCAATGCTTGGCCTTAATAAAATTGTTCTTCTTAAGGGCCGTGTAAGCGAAAGAGACGGGCGAGTTTCGGTTATTTTGGAAAAAGTGGTTGATTTAAGTAAAGTTAAGATTAACTAATTTTTTTGCTGTATGAAAAAGATTTTTAAAGTATCAGCCAATTTTGAAAAAGTTAAAATCGAAAAAAGATCTAATGTTTCAAAAAATAAAAAAAATAAATTTTTACTTGCAAAATTCATCAATATTGGTTATTATTTAATAATACCAATCTTAGTGGGTATCTTTTTAGGGATATCCTTAGATAAAATTTTTCACACGCAGCCCTTTTTTTTAATTGTTTTTTTATTTTTTGGGGTAGTTAGTTGTTTTTATAATTTAGCGAGGCTGATTGAGGAAGTAAAAAATATCTAATTATGACAGAAATTAGCATTAAAGCTGAGGAAATAGCAGAAATTGCTGGTTTCAAAATTACTAACTCATTTTTATCGGCCTTGATTGTAATTTTATTATTTCTCTTTCTTTCTTTAAAATACTTTAATGATTGTCGAGCCAGTAAGAAAGGTAGTTTTTTTTATTTGGTTAACTTTATTTTGAAAAATATCTATCAGCTTTTTTATTCGGTTTTAGGTGATAAAACTGATTATTTTTTTCCTTTGCTTTGTTCTTTTTTTCTTTTTATCCTTTTTCAAAATTGGTTTGGTTTACTACCAGGCGTTGGTAGCATATTAATCGGCCATGTGCCATTACTTCGTGGCGCCAATGCTGATTTAAACACCACTTTGTCTTTAGGATTAATTTCCGTTGGTTTAATCCAAGTATTTGGAATAAAATTTTTAGGTTTTAAAAATTATATCAGTAAATTTATAAACTTGACTAATCCAATCAGTTTTTTTACCGGAATCCTTGAAATAGTTTCTGAATTTTCAAAAATTATTTCTTTTTCTTTCCGGCTTTTTGGTAATATTTTTGCCGGTGAGGTTTTACTTTCCATTATGGCTTTTCTGGTGCCAGTCTTAGCTTCCTTCCCATTTTTATTATTAGAGTTGTTCGTTGGTTTTATTCAGGCTTTGGTTTTTTCGATGTTAACGGCGGTTTTTTTAAATTTAGCCATAAGCAAAGCTCATTAATAAAATTTTTAATTTTGAAGGAGGTGAAAGAAATATGCAAACTGAAGCGGCAAAATTAATCGCAACTGCACTGGCAATTGGTATTGGAGCAATTGGTCCGGCAATCGCTATCGGAAATATCGGAGGAAAGGCAGTTGAAGCCTTAGGGCGTAATCCGGAGGCAGAGTCAGCTATCCGAACTACAATGATTTTAGCGATTGCTTTTGCTGAAGCGGTGGCCATTTATGCTTTAGTTGTTGCTTTAATATTAAAGTTCGTCTAATATCATTAAAAATTTTTAAAAATTTAAAATGGAGAGTTTAGGTATCGATATAAAATTACTGCTAGCTCAAATTATAAATTTTACTCTTTTCTTTTTTATCTTTAAAAAATTCATCGCTACCCCTTTTTCTAATTTTTTAAATGAAGAAAAACAAAAGGAAATAGAGAAAAACGAGCTTTTGGAAAAAGCGAAAAAACGGGAAGAAGAGTTAGCGCTTGAGGAGAAAAAAATGCGAGAAAAACTGCAGAAAGAATACGAGCAAAGTTTACGCCAGATGAAGGAAGAGATTGAAGAATTGAGAAAAAAGATGTTAGATCAAGCCAAAAGAGAAGCCGAGGAAATCAAAAATAAGTCCAAATTATATCTAGAAGAAGAAAAACAAAAATTAGCCAAAGAAATCAAAAATAAACTGGGGGATTTGAGTTTATCAATCACAGAAAATTTTCTTAAAGAATTTTTAAATGAGGACTTGCAAAAAAAAATTAATCAAAATATTATCAAAAATTTAACCAAAAAATTAAATTAAAAAAATTGGCTTATGAAAATTGATTTTCGTTTGAAAGAAGAATTGCGTAAATATCTTGAAAAAAAAATTAATGAAAAAAAACAGATTGTAAAAGTAATCTCTGTTTATCCATTAACTGAAGCAGAGATTAATCAATTAAGAAAAAGTTTACCTATGCTTAGTGAAAGAAAGATGGTTAATATTGTGGATAAAAGTATTATTGGCGGGTTGATAATCAAATTTGATAGTCAGGAGATAGATTTATCAATTTTAGGCCAACTAAAAAATTTTAAAAATTTATTAATTAAATAAATATATGTCATTGATCGATCAATATTTAAAGGAACTAGAAAAAGAATTATCAGGAAAAAAAATTGATTATCAACTAAAAGATACCGGTGAAGTAGTGGAATTAAAAGATGAAATAGCGTTAGTGGCAGGATTATCAAATGTTTCTTACGGAGAGGTGGTTGAATTTGCTAATGGCGTAAGAGGCTATGTGATTGATTTAAGCGAAGATTTTGTGGGTGTAGTAATTTTGGATCAATTCATTGGGGTTAAGGCAGGTGATAAAGTATATGCCACCGGAAAAACTATTTCAATTGGTGTTTCTGATAAATTGTTAGGCCGCGTTATTGATCCTTTAGGGCGGCCATTAGATAATTTGCCCCCAATTAAGCCGGATGCTTTTTATTCATTAGAAAAAATCGCTCCCGGCGTCGTTTACCGGCAGCCAGTCAATACACCACTTCAGACCGGAATCAAATTGATTGATGCCTTAATTCCAATTGGGCGAGGACAACGTGAATTAATCATTGGCGATCGCGGTACAGGTAAGACAACGATTGCTATTGATACAATTTTAAACCAAAAAGGAGAAAATGTAATTTGTATTTATTGTGCTGTAGGACAAAAAAATTCCAAGGTAGCCTCCATTATTGATCTTTTGAAGAAAAACAACGCCTTATCCTATACTGTCATTATCAACGCTTCATCTTCTTCTTCAGCGGCCTTGCAATACTTTGCTCCTTATGCGGCTTGTGCTATCGGTGAATATTTTATGGATCAAGGAAAAGATGCATTGGTAGTCTATGATGACTTAAGTAAACATGCTTGGGCTTATCGGCAAATATCTTTGATTCTGCGTCGTCCAGCCGGGCGAGAAGCTTATCCGGGTGATATTTTTTATCTTCACTCAAGACTTTTAGAGCGAGCTTGTCGCAAAGATGAAAAATATGGTGGAGGGTCATTAACCGCTTTACCGATTGTTGAAACTTTAGAAGGCGATGTTTCTTCTTATATTCCCACCAATCTTATTTCAATCACTGATGGGCAGATTTTTTTAGAGACCGATTTGTTTAATGCCGGGATAAGGCCAGCCGTTAATATCGGCTTATCGGTTTCGCGAGTAGGGGGCAACGCTCAAACGCCAGTGATGAAAAAAATCGCCGGCAAATTAAAATTAGACCTCGCTCAATATCGAGAAATGGCGGCTTTTTCTCAATTTGAATCAGAGTTAGATGAAGAAACAAGGAACTTTTTAAAGCGAGGAGCACGGCTGACTCAATTTTTAGTCCAAAAGCAAAATCAGCCGTATTGCTTGGCTTATGAAGTGGCTTTAATTTGGGCGGCTAACTCTTTACTTTTACAAGATTTGCCACTAAATAAAGTGAGTGATTTTGAGAGTCATTTCTTGCGGCTTTTGGAAAAAGAAAAAGAGTTAGTGGAAGAAATTAATAAATCTAAGCAATTATCAGCTAATAATGAGAAAAAATTGGAGAACTTGATCAAAAAGGCATTAAAATTAATCACTTAAATTTTAAAACCGACAAAAAACTATGAATCTGCGGATAGTGCGAAAAAAAATAAAATCAATTGCCAATGTTAAAAAAATTACTAAAGCGATGCAACTAGTTTCCGCGGTCAAAATGAAGAAAAGTCAACAGGCCGCCCTTGATGGAAAACCATACCGTTATAATTTAGAAAGAATTATTCAAGCGGTGACAGCGGTTGTAAAACCGGAAGAATCAATTCTTTTAAGCCAACCTGAGATGGCAATTGAGAAGGATTTAATCATTTTTATTACCAGTAATAAAGGATTATGCGGTGCCTTTAATTTCAATTTGTTTCGCTTTTTGTTGAAAAATTTTGATTTAAAAAAGACAGAATTTATCACGGTTGGAAAAAAAGGGGCGACATTTCTGACCAATATTGGAGGAAAAATTGTGGCTGATTTTTCCCGCCCGCCTTCGATAAATCATGTTTCACCTATTTTTCAAGCTTCTCTTTTTGGTTTTTTGAAAAAAGAATATCGGGCGGTTTATCTTGTTTATAACCAATTTATCAGCTCATTAAAATTTGAGTCGGTAAAAAAAACTGTTTTGCCGATTAAAAAAGAGGAACTTTGTGAGGGTGAGATAATAAAGCCTTTGATAAAAGATTTTTTAATTGAACCGAAATCTATCGAAATCATTAACGAGCTTTTAAAAAGTTATTTGGAAGAAAAGATAAGAGGAGCTATTTTAGAAAGTGAAGCTTCAGAGCACTCCGCCCGGATGATAGCAATGAAGAACGCCACCGATAATGCTCAAGAAGTGATCGAGAACTTAATTCTTTTACGCAATAAAGTTCGACAAACAAAAATTACCTATGAGTTATTGGATATGGTGACAGCGAAAGAGTCGATCGAATAAATTTTATTAAAAGTTATTTTATTTAAATTATGGATGAAGGCAAAATTATTTCTGTTCGCGGTGTAGTGATTGATGTCGAGTTTCCACAAGAAGCGACGCCCAAAATTTATGATGCTTTAGAAGTTGTTGACCAATCAGGAAAAACAATTTTAGTTTTAGAGACAGAAGCTATATTGCGACCAGGTGTAGTGAGAGCTTTGGCGATGGGGAATGTTTTTGGTATTGCTCGGGGAATGAAAGTAGTGAATACTAACGAACCAATTAATGTGCCGGTGGGAGAAAAAACCTTAGGCCGAATTATAAATGTTTTAGGTGAGCCAATTGATGAGATGGGAGAGATAAAAGTCAGAGCGAAAAAGGCTATTCATCAATCGGCTCCTTCTTTAATTGAACAATCGGTGGAAAAAGAAGTTTTTGAGACAGGAATAAAAGTCATTGATTTAATCGCTCCTTTTATTAAAGGAGGAAAAGTGGCGGTTTTTGGTGGGGCGGGTGTTGGAAAAACTGTTTTGATACAGGAGATGATTCATAATGTCGCTAAAGCTCACAGCGGTGTTTCTGTCTTTTGTGGCGTGGGTGAGAGAAGCCGGGAAGGAAATGATCTGTGGCTTGAAATGAAGGAAACAAAAGTAATTGATAAAACTGCTTTGGTTTTTGGCCAGATGAATGAGCCGCCAGGCAATCGTTTACGGGTCGCTTTAACCGGGGTGACTTTAGCCGAATATTTTCGCGATGAAAAAGGGGCTGATGTCTTGCTTTTTATTGATAATATCTTCCGATTTGCCCAAGCTGGAAGTGAAGTCTCGGCTCTTTTGGGAAGAATTCCTTCGGCAGTCGGGTATCAACCAACTTTAGCTTCGGAAATGGCGGCATTACAGGAGAGAATCACTTCAACCAACAAAGGATCAATTACTTCAATCCAGGCAGTTTATATTCCGGCTGATGATTATACTGATCCAGCGCCGGTGGCCACTTTTGCTCATCTAGATGCTTCACTGACTTTGGAACGGTCATTGACAGAGCAAGGATTATATCCAGCAATTGATCCTTTAACCTCTAATTCACGGGCATTAGATCCATCAATTGTTGGAGAAGAGCACTACCAAGTGGCACGTGATGTTTTAAAAACTTTACAACGCTATAAAGATTTACAAGATATTATCGCTATTTTGGGGATGGAAGAACTTTCTGATGAAGATAAGTTAATTGTGGCGCGAGCAAGAAAAATCCAACGCTTTTTAACCCAACCGATGTTTGTCGCTGAGCCTTTTACTGGCCGGCCCGGAAAATATGTCCCAATTGAGGAAACAGTCCGCGGTTTTAAGGAGATACTTGAGGGAAAACATGATGATAAATCCGAGATGGATTTTTATATGAAAGGGACAATTGAAGAGGTGGGGTAAGAAAATTAAAAATTATCATTAAAAATTTAAAAAGTAAAAAGCGTTTTTGGCTACCTGTTAATATTTGAAAATTATTTATGATTTAGAATTTGTTTTGGATTTAAAGTTTAGAGTTTAGAATTTAGGGTTTAGGATTTAGAATTTAGAATTTGAATCAATGCTTTTCCATGCCTACATTAAATCTTAAAATTATTACACCAAAAAAAATCATTTTTGATGGCGAAGTTTTGTCGGTAACCGCTCCTTCATCAACGGGCGAAATCACTATTTTACCTTATCATGTCAATCTTTTATCACTTTTAGTTGAGGGAATTTTAAAAATAAAAAAGAAAGAAGGAGAAGAAGAATTTTTAGCGATTGGTGGAGGATATTTACAAACTGATGGAAGAGAGGTATTTATTTTAGTTTCTCGTGCTTATGGTCAAGAGGAAATAAATGAAGAAGAGATTAAAAAAGCGATGAATCAGGCAAAAGAGATTTTATCCCAAACAAAAGAAGAAAGTCAACGAAAGGAAGCAGCAGCTATTCTTCGCCGATCTATCATTGATTTGAAATTACTGAAAAAAAGAAAACCAAAACTTAACCCTTCAGCATAATTAAAAAAATTTTTTTGCTTGTAGATTGGGTTGGAATTATCGACTAAAAAAGCATTTTATTCTCGTACTTTTCAATTAAAGGCCGATTGGGATCCTGAAACAAGTTTAGGATGACATTACTCTGAACCAGAAAGTCATGGGTTGAGCCTTTGGATGAATGGCCGGACTTTCGGTTCAGGGTTTCGCCCCGCGAAACCCTGTATCAAGTGGTGCCGCGGGTTTTACCCGCGGGGCTCCACAATACAACCGGTCATCCCGACTTAGTCGGGATCCCTTTAACATCCCTAAATACATTCAGGATGATATGAAAGTTAAATATTTTGCCTCCTCTGATTTGGGTGGGTAGGATAATATCGATGGAAAAAATCACTTTCTCTTTGTTTATAAGATAGTATAATTTAAGTTATGGCTTTAATTATTGTTGAATCACCAACCAAAGCCCGAACTTTTAATCGCTATCTTAAAGGCGAAAAATATTTTGTTTTTGCCACCATGGGTCATATCCGTGATTTACCGGAAAATGAATTGGCTATTGATTACCAAAATAATTTTGCCCCAAAATACGAACTTGTTAAAAATAAAAAAAAGATAGTTGATGCCTTAATTAAATTAGCCCAAGAAAATGATGAAATTATTTTAGCGACAGATCTTGATCGGGAAGGTGAATCAATTAGCTATCATGTCGCCTATCTTTTAGGTTTTATTGAGGAAAAATGGCCTGATTTTAATCTGAAAAATAATGGAAAAAAAATAAAACGGATTATTTTTCATGAGATTACTCTGAACGCATTAAAAGAAGCGTTAAATAATCCATCATCAATCCGTGAAAATCTTGTCAAAGCTCAACAAGCCAGGCGAATTCTTGACCGAATTGTCGGATACGAATTATCACCGCTTTTATGGAAGAAAATCGGTAAACGCTGGCTTTCTGCTGGAAGAGTACAGACAGTCACTTTGCGATTAATTGTTGAGAGAGAAAAAGAAATAAAAAATTTTAAAGTCGAGGAATTTTATGAGATAGATACCTTTTTTAAAAAAAAAGGAGAAGAAAATGATAATAGTTTGATTAGGGCAAAATTAATTGGTCAGAATGACTTTTCTTATGATCAAAAAATTACCATCAAACTTTTTGCCAGTGATTATACTTATACTAAATCGATACTTGATGACAATTTACTAAAGCGGATAAAAGCGGATTTAAACCAAGATTCTTTTCAAGTGGTTGATCTTCAAGAATCAATTGAACATCGTTATCCGCCGCCGCCTTTTACTACTTCTTTATTGCAACAGGAGGCATTTCAACGCTATAATTTCTCTTCGCGCTTGACGATGAAAATTGCCCAAGATTTATATGAGAGCGGTTTAATCACTTATCATCGGACCGATTCTTTTCATCTATCACCCGCTTTTGTTTTTAAAGTCCGTGATTATATCAAGAAAGAGTTTGGCGAAAAATATTTATTTGATAAACCGCGCTCTTTTAAGGGTAAATCGCGTTTAGCCCAAGAAGCCCATGAGGCAATTCGACCGACCCAATTAAAAAAAGAGATTAAGCATAAATCAATTAATCACCAGCGATTGTATAACTTAATTTTTGATCGAACAATTTCCTTTCAGATGAAAGAAGCAGAGATAAAGGTGGTAAGAATCTTTATCGACAGCAAAAAAAATTACCACTTTGTAGCTGAAGATAAAACTTTAATATTTGATGGCTTTTTGAGGGTGTTAAACCCAAAATATACCGGAGACAGCTCTAATCATTTATCGATAAAAATCGGCGACCAACTTGAATTAGTAAAAATTGAGGAAAAGAAAAATTTTACCCGACCGCCTTTACGATATAACGAAGCCACTTTGATTAAAACGTTGGAAGAGCGAGGAATCGGCCGACCATCAACTTATGCGGCAATTATCTCTTTAATCCAAGATAAGCATTATGTTGAGAAAATCAATCGTTATTTTGTTCCAAGCAAACTAGGTGAAACGATTTGTGATTATTTATCTTCCTCTTTTCCCAATCTTTTTGGTCTAAATTTTACCGCGGCAATGGAAGAAGGTTTAGATGAGATTGCTGAAGGAAAAAAACCGATGCTTCAGTTATTGCAAAATTTTTACCAACCTTTTATTAAAGAACTGCAAGCAAAAAAAAATGATGAAACTGTAATCAATGTCGAAGAAGAAATCAATGAAAAATGTCCTAACTGTCAATCAAATTTGGTGGTACGTTATTCAAAGTATGGTAAGTTTTTGGCTTGTGCTAATTATCCAAAATGTAAATTTACCAAATCTTTTTTAAATTATGTTGAGGGGAAAACTTGCCCTTCTTGTGGCGGGCGAGTTGTGATAAAATATACAAAAACAAAAAAAAGATTTTATGGCTGTGAAAATTATCCTAAGTGTCAGTGGCGAGCCTGGAAAATAATTACTAGATAAATCCTTTTATTGTTTCTAATAATTTTTTACTTTTGATCAAATGAAATATATCTTTGTTTCCGGTGGCGTAATTTCCGGTATTGGAAAAGGGACAACCACTGCCTCAATCGCTCTTCTTTTAAAACACGCCGGGTATAAAGTGGCGCCAATAAAGTTTGAAAATTACTTAAATATGGATGCCGGCACGATTAATCCGATTGAACATGGCGATGTTTTTTTGTGTGATGATGGGACAGAAGCGGATATGGATATTGGTACTTACGAGAAATTTTTAGATGAGAACATGGGGAAGGAGAATTTTGTCACCATGGGTCAAATCTATAAGACAGTGATTGATAAAGAAAGACGATTTGAATATTTGGGTGAAGATGTGGAAGCAATTCCTCATATTACTGATGAGATTATCCGACGGATTAATACGTTGACGTCAAAAAAAAAGGCGCAGATTGTTATTGTTGAATTAGGTGGGACAGCGGGTGAGTATCAAAACATTTTGTATTGTGAAGCGTCACGCATTTTAACCTTAAAAAATCCTGGCGATGTCATCCATATTCATGTCAGTTATGTCCCTACTCCTAAACATTTGGGTGAGCCGAAAACTAAACCGACTCAACTTTCAGTAAAAACATTAAATTCAATGGGGATACAGCCTGATTTTATCATCGCCCGTAGCGAAAAATACTTGGATGAGAGGCGAAAAAATCGTTTTGCCCTTTTTTGCAATCTTCAACCTGAGATGATAATCTCAAATCCTGATCTATCAACCGTGTATGAAATTCCTTTAATTTTATCGAAGCAAGATTTGGAGACAAAGATATTAAAAAAATTAGGGCTTTTACCAAAAAAAGCGAGTCTTAATCAATGGATGAAATTGATTGACCTGATTAAAAAACCAAAAGAGAAGATGGTTGAGGTGACGATCGTTGGTAAATATTTTGGTACTGGTGATTATCAGCTGCGTGATTCTTATGCTGCTTTATTTGATGCGCTGGATCATGCCAGCTGGCATTTGGGAATAAATTTAAAAACAACTTGGATTGATGCCCAAAAGGTGGAAAAACAAGGGGTTAAAATAATTGGTAAGCCGGATGGAATAATTGTTCCCATCGGTTGGGGTGAACGAGGAGCAGAAGGGATGATTCAGGCTGCCTCTTATGCTCGTCAGGAGAAAATACCTTATTTAGGTCTTTGTTATGGAATGCAATTGGCAGTGGTGGCTTTTGCCCGCGATGTTTTAGGTTGGAAGGATGCCAATACCACCGAAAATGATAAAACAACAAAACACCCGGTGATTACCTTGATGCCATCGCAGGAAAAATATATGAAAGAGAGAGCTTATGGGGGGACGATGAGATTGGGTGCGTGGGAAGCGTACATTAAAGCCAATACCTTAGCTTTTCTTATCTATAAGAAAAATCGGATTTTTGAACGGCATCGCCATCGCTATGAATTCAATGATAAATACAGCCATGATTTTGAAAAAGCCGGTTTGATTATCTCTGGCCGATCGGTTAAGGAGAGTTTAGCGGAATTTATCGAATTGCCAAAATCTATCCATCCCTTTTATTTTGCTACTCAAGGTCATCCGGAATACAAAAGCCGGCCACTTAAACCTCATCCGGTATTTTTATCATTTTTGAAAGCGGCGGCAGAGTTTAAAAAATAAGAAAATCTTTTGATGATATTGTCGTTTTGTTATCCGAATCGGCGGGTTAAGTTTTAAAGAGATACTGAAATAAATTCAGCATGACATTAACATTTATATCATCTTATCTTTCGAATTGAAGAGTTAATTTCTATTGGTATTCCGACTAAGTCGGGATGGCATCAAAATCTCAATAGGATGCTGAAACGAGCCCGCCCTCCGAATCGGAGGGTTTAGGCATGATAGATAACCCAATTGTCATCCCGACTTAGTCGGGATCCCATCGAGATGCTGAATCAAGCTTGCCTTCCCAAATCGGAGGGTGAAGCATGACAAAAAACCATTGTCATACTCATGCAAGTCCCAAGGTTTGAATCGTTTCTTATAATTTTTTTTAGGTAAAATCCAATAGTGCGGTTCTATGAAATAAAGTGTGGTAAAAAAATAATATTTTAGATTTTAAGAACGGCTAAAACTCCTTTTAAAACTTGTGTATACAAGATTTTATTTCATCTATAGGATAAAAAAGGACACATATTGTCATGCTGTCCTCCGATTCGGAGGATCAGCATCTCGTTTGAAA